>ERZ772766.51-NODE-51-length-71660-cov-12.525117_pt1 | contig 71660 bp, 55 predicted proteins | sample MGYA00511379_ERZ772766 | MGnify/ENA primary metagenome ERZ772766 (study PRJEB29015, sample SAMEA2737895) | human oral metagenome | biome: human oral; feature: human-associated habitat; material: dental | place: China | collected 2116 ... | reverse complement strand
TCGGGTCCTGTCTGGGTCTGCCGGGTCGGCCGGGTTTCCCGGGTTGCCCACCAGATCCCGGAGTCCTAATCTCAATCGTGCAGGATCCGGCGCTACTATCTTTTCTTCCGCATCGGACGTCGGAATCGGCGCTGGCCCGATCCACAGGACCGCTGGTGATAACTAGAAGAAGAACAGCCATGATCATGGCGGTCAAGGACCGCTTTGTTGGGCACGTCATCATAATGGGCACCACCCAACGGATTCATTTGTGGCATCCCCAAATTTCCAACCAGTCTCGGTTTCAACCACGGTCACATTCCATTGCAGATATGGCGACCACTGACCCACTTCACGCACGCTCTTTCCCGTCTGCGAATCGATCATCTCGGTTTTCGCAGCATCTGTGCACATCTGGACATCTACGGAGCGCACACCATCAAACTCAACCGGTTCCGAGGCGCCCGTGATGTGAACAACCGTCGTGCCCTTCTGTACTTGGCCACGTTCACGAAACCCCGTGAGAAGATTCATATCGATCTCCCGGCTCTGACCGATAGTGATGTCCATGAGGGGCTGCGGATCCGCGGTGAGATCACTGACTACCGCATCCCGGATGCGGTAGTACTCGATAAGAACATTGGCTGCTTCGAGTTGTTCCGGGGTGAAGGTTTCCGATGGCTGTGGTTTTGAGGGCGAGGGAACCGGCGGCGAGGAGGAGAGGGTTGTGGTGGTTCGGGGAGGCTGTTGTGGGGCGGTCCCCCAGGATTCCGAATCGCTGCTCCCCGGACGGGGCGACTGCCCGCCACACGAGGACAGCAACAAAACCACGGCCACAGCAACCGCAGCGGCTCCTCCGAAGTGATGTTTCACTGTTCAACACCTCCATTGGTGTCACAAACCCGGCAGGTGTCTCCAACCCGGGATCACACGACTCTAGAATCAACATCCGGACCCTGTGAGGCATTGCGAAGAATCTGGCCAAAAGTTAAGGGGTCCGCCGACGTTGGGTGGCTCGTCGATGCGGTCTCAGCGCAACACCCGGGCCAGGAAGTCCTTGGTGGCGGACTCCTGTGGGTCGTCTATCACCCGTTCCGGGGGACCCTGCTCGATGATTCGCCCACGCTCCAGGAAAACCACCTGGTCGGCGGCGGAACGGGCGAACCCGATCTCGTGGGTTGCCATCAGGATCGTGGAGCCGGCTCGTTTCAGGTCCAGAACCAGATCCAGGACCTCCCCGACCAGCACCGGATCCAGGGCGGATGTGATCTCGTCGAGCAGCAGCAACTCCGGGTTGGTGGCGATTGCCCGCACGATCGCGACCCGCTGCTGCTGGCCGCCGGATAGCCGGTCGGGGAAGGCGCGGGCCTTGTCGCTCAACCCAATCCGTTCCAGCAGCTCCCTGCCCCGCGCCTCGGCGACGCCGCGTTCGACACCGTGCACCTTCCGGGCCGCCAGGGTGATGTTGTCCAACACGCTCAGGTGGGGGAACAGATTGTAGTGCTGGAACACCACTCCGATCCGGGCGCGCACCGAATCGACGTCGATGCGCGGGTCGGTGATGTCGGCCCCGGCCAGGAAGATCCGGCCGTCGTCGACCCGCTCCAGCAGGTTCGCGGTGCGCAGCAGCGTCGATTTGCCCGACCCCGACGCACCCAGCAGCACCACCACCTCGTGGCTGCCGACGCTCAGGTCGAGGCCGCGCAGCACCACGTTGCGGCCGAACCGTTTGACCACCCCCTGCATCTCCAGTACCGGTCCGGCGTGGTCCTCGGCCCGGGTTGGTTTCAGCCTGGCCATCAGACTGTTCCTCCTGTCTGTTCGCGTTCACGCAGCCGGGCGGTGTACCAGTCCGAGAGCCTGATGAACGGCCAGCTGAAGGCCACGAACAACAGGCCCGCCACCACGTAGGAGGTGAAGTTGTAGGTAGTCGCCTGCTGGATCTGCGCGGCGCGGATGGCATCCACGGCGCCCAGCACGGAGATCAGGCCGACGTCCTTCTGCATGGAGATGAAGTCGTTCATCAGCGCCGGTGTCACCTTCCGGATCGCCTGCGGGATCACGACGTAACGCAGGGTCTGGCCGTGGCTCAGCCCCAAGGACCGGGCCGCGAACCGCTGCGAGGGATGCACCGCCTCCAACCCGGCGCGCAGCACCTCCGCCACATAGGACGAGTAGGTCAGAACAAGCGCCACCGTACCGAGCAGCGCCGCCGGGATGCGCGTGGTCGGGTTCAGGGCCGGGATGCCGAAACCGATCAGGTACAGCACGATCAGGAACGGCATGCCGCGGAACAGATCCGTGTAGGCGGCGGCGAAGAACCGCAGCGGGAAGAACACCGGGCCTCGCAGCGATCTCAGCACGGCCAGGATCACCGCCAGGACGGCAACCCCGATGACGGCGAAGAACAGGATCTGGACGTTCAGCCACAAACCCACGGCGACTTCGGGAAGTGTGGCAGCGAAGTAGTGCGCCGAGAAGAAGGTTTCCCGGGTGACCTGCCAGCCGGGCGAGTTCTCCAGGACCAGCCAGATCACCACCGCGAACACGACGGTGGAGACCGCCGAGATCAGCACCGAGCGGATCGTCTGCCGTCGACGGTACCGGCGTCGCCCGAGCTCGATGTCGCTGACGACCTCGAAGTCGTCGACCGTTTCGTTCATCGATCAGCTCAGGACCGGGACGTTGACGGTTTCGGACAGCCAGGTTTTGGTCAGGGAATCGAGGGTGCCGTCCGCGCGGAGGGCGTCGACCGCGCCCGTGACAGCCGCGGTGAGCGCGGAACCTTTCGGCAGTACCAGACCGAACTGGTCGCCGCCCGAGGTGTCGGCGAACTGGCCGACCACCACACCGCCGTCCAGTTCGGCGGCCACCAGGTACAGCGCCGTCGGGAGGTCAACCACGATGGCGTCCACCTGGCCGCCCTTGAGGGCCTGCACCGTGTCCTGCGAGTTGTTGAAGACCGACGGGGCGGTGGTGGGGGCCACCGTTTCGGTGAGCATCCTGTGACTGGTGGTTCCGGTCTGCGCTCCCAGCAGGGCGCCCTTGAGCTCGGCGACGGTGGTGGCCCCGGATACCGGGGAACCCTTCAGGGTCACCACGGCCTGCGCGGTGGTGTAGTAGGGGGAGGAGAAATCGACGGCGTTCCGGCGCTCCTCGGTGATGGAGAACTGCTGCAGGTTGAAGTCCCAGTCCTTGGCGCCGGGAGCGACCGCGGCATCGAAGGTGCTGCGCACCCACACCACGTCCGCGTTGGCGAAACCGAGTTTTCCCGCGACGGCGTAGGCGACGGCGGCCTCGAAACCCTTGCCGGACGCGGGATCGTTGTTCTCCACCCACGGGGAGTAGGCGGGTTCGCCGGTGGCGATGGTCAACTTGCCCGGGGTGACGGTTTTCAGCGACCCCTCGGAAGCCGATGCGCTGTTGGGGGTGTTCTTCCCGTCGCTGGCGATCGTGCAGGAACCGAGTAGGACGGTGCTGCCGAGCGCGAAGAGCGCGGCGCGGCGGCTGAGGGGGAGGGCCATGGCTGATTCTCCTTGGGTCAGGTCCGGTGAACGGGACTGATCCCATCCAACAACTGACAGCCCCACAGGTCCAGATCTGATTCCAGGAATGGAGGAAGACCAGGCCGGATGCCGGCCATCTTCCTTCCCCCTTCGTCCCAGGGAACGGCAGCGGAAGAGGTCGTGTAGCCCCAACACAGCCTGCAACCAGGGCTGCGATGCGTCAGCCAGCCCAGCCCGATCGCTTTCGGCATGCGATCCAGTGCCGTGGTGGGGCGAGAGACACGGAGGTGTGGCCCCGCCACCGTCGTCATCGTGCGACGCGGGCTCAGCTGTGTATTTTGCTCCGCCGTGACCTGGCGAGATCACCCTGACCGGCGGGTCTTGGGGTGAGAACGCGGTCACCGTCACCCCCCGCACCGCGTGACCTGGCGAGATCACCCTGACCGGCGGGTCTTGGTGCTTCCAGGAGCGTTGCGCAGCGCCCCGTCTGTTCATCGAAGTCAGGATGCGATTCTGACGAACCAAGACCGCTTATCAAACAAACATAGCGGCAATTGAGAACGATCAAGATCGACAGGATGGATTCATGATGGAACCTTCAAGAATCTGTGTATGGATGACGTGGGGAAGTATGTAGAACCTGATCTTTGAGATCAGGAAAAGCGCGACCCATAGTTTCGTGCCGTACCCCGCTTATTTGTCGCAATGGAGCCTGACCTTTGAGGTCAGGAAAAGGTGCGGCGTGTCGGTATCCCAACATGGGACCGCGCCGGGTCGCAATGGAGTCTGACCTTTGAGGTCAGGAAAAGCACGGATCTGCTGGGAGCAGTGCTGCGGGTGCGGGGGTCGCAATGGAGCCTGATCTTTGAGGTCAGGAAAAGTCTTCCCCGCTGCTCTGGTCGAGCAGGCGCTGCGGTCCTGTCGCAATGGAGCCTGACCTTTGAGGTCAGGAAAAGGCGGTAGCTGGACGTGCCGGGCAGGATGCTGCCTCGGGCCTCGCAATGGAGCCTGACCTTTGAGGTCAGGAAAAGCGTCGCTTCTGGTACCAGCTCTCGAATCCCTCGATGGAGTCGTCGCAATGGAGCCTGACCTTTGAGGTCAGGAAAAGTTTTTCAGCTGCGCACCAATCAACGTGCCGAGCTCGTTGTCGCAATGGAGCCTGACCTTTGAGGTCAGGAAAAGGCCCCAGGGCCTTGGCCAGCTTGGCGCGACGACGCCACAGTCGCAATGGAGCCTGACCTTTGAGGTCAGGAAAAGGCCGCAAGCTCGACCTCGCCGCCCTGTGGGGCGACGAGTCGCAATGGAGCCTGACCTTTGAGGTCAGGAAAAGGCGGCAGCTGGGCCAGCCACGTCACCCAGCTACCCGGGTCGCAATGGAGCCTGACCTTTGAGGTCAGGAAAAGGCCACGAATACACCGTCGACCGCGCCGAGGCTGAGGCGTCGCAATGGAGCCTGACCTTTGAGGTCAGGAAAAGTACGTGGGGCGCCCAGTTCGGCGACGCCAGCGACACCGCGTCGCAATGGAGCCTGACCTTTGAGGTCAGGAAAAGTACGTGGGGCGCCCAGTTCGGCGACGCCAGCGACACCGCGTCGCAATGGAGCCTGACCTTTGAGGTCAGGAAAAGTTGATCGGCGCGGCCGAACCGGTATTGGAAAATACCCCCGTCGCAATGGAGCCTGACCTTTGAGGTCAGGAAAAGGGCGGCTGCCCTGGCCGATGGACCTCGCGGGGGCCTTGTCGCAATGGAGCCTGACCTTTGAGGTCAGGAAAAGTGGCACACCAGGGCTGGACCCCCGTCGACGAGCAAAAGGTCGCAATGGAGCCTGACCTTTGAGGTCAGGAAAAGCGGCCGCGGCCTTTCGTGACTTCGACCTGGGCCACCCCGTCGCAATGGAGCCTGACCTTTGAGGTCAGGAAAAGCTCGATCGCGCGGGCCCAATGATTCGCAGCCAACCGGTCGCAATGGAGCCTGACCTTTGAGGTCAGGAAAAGGCCACGAAGCCCACTGTGTGGGCGGCGCTATGGCAGTCGCAATGGAGCTTGACCTTTGAGGTCAGGAAAAGGGGAGGTCGCGGGCCTCGGGATCTGATCTCGGTCTGGTCGCAATGGAGCCTGACCTTTGAGGTCAGGAAAAGCTGGACAACCTCGACCTCAGCAGCTGTGGTCAGGAAGTCGCAATGGAGCCTGACCTTTGAGGTCAGGAAAAGCGGTGACCAGGGAGCCGGCGATGATGACGGCCAGGTCGTCGCAATGGAGCCTGACCTTTGAGGTCAGGAAAAGCCGCACCTACGGGCCGTGGGTGCCCTCCAGTGGGGCCGCGTCGCAATGGAGCCTGACCTTTGAGGTCAGGAAAAGGACCTCCAGGTCGAGGCCCGGATCTACGGGATGACTGTCGCAATGGAGCCTGACCTTTGAGGTCAGGAAAAGCAGCCCTCACTGAGGACCTGGTCCTCGACCTGATGCAGTCGCAATGGAGCCTGACCTTTGAGGTCAGGAAAAGGGGCGCTCGAAGAACGGCGTGCGACGTGGCAGATTGTCGCAATGGAGCCTGACCTTTGAGGTCAGGAAAAGGGATGCGGCGATCCGCCTCTACCAAGAGGCACACGGCATCGTCGCAATGGAGCCTGACCTTTGAGGTCAGGAAAAGGGGGTGTACTGCCCACCCCGCAGGAACGCGACAACGCGCTGTCGCAATGGAGCCTGACCTTTGAGGTCAGGAAAAGGGGAGAAAAGATGTTTCATCTCGAAATTGTTCCGATCGTCGCAATGGAGCCTGACCTTTGAGGTCAGGAAAAGGCCTCAAGGGTATGGCCATGTACGCCGACGATCTCCCCGTCGCAATGGAGCCTGACCTTTGAGGTCAGGAAAAGGCGGTGACGTCACCACCACTTTGGAGATTCTCACCAAGTCGCAATGGAGCCTGACCTTTGAGGTCAGGAAAAGGGGCTCGCGATTTCTTTGGTCTCTGACTACTAGTATTACACGGGTCTGCGAGCGCCGACCAGCTGGGGCGTGCGTGAAGGGTTGTTCGTTCTCCGTAAGTGGAGTGAAACCTGCTCTGACTAGGGTGCGAGCGCTCCCCAGGGGTTTGGTGGGTACCGGAGCGCTCGCGTGGTAGCTAGACAATCTGCGGCCCTCTGGTGGGTAGGTCCTCGTGGTGCCCGACGAAGATGAACCGATCCTCGCCGATCTCGCCCAGGTCCACGATGACCACCGAGTCGACGGCCAAGTTCATGATCTTCTCTCCAGCTGCTCTCAAGCGAATCAGCTCAGACCTGTTGAGGTCACAGATGAAAACGGAGTACTGGAGGCGTTCTCCATGGGCCTCCATCAGCTTGCAGATTCGCCGCAGCCTTCCGGGTTCGCGGATGTCATATGCCACCAGATAGCGCCGCCTCCGTGTCTTCATCTGGTCACCATCGCAGTGTACTGGTCCAGTTCGCCGGTGAGGAACGCTCCCAGAACACGGGCCTGGATGTCCATGATTCTGCGGTAGGTCGCCTTGTAGCCGAACTGTGGGTGGGTGATCTCCTGATCGAGGCGACGTTCGTATGCTCGCAGGACCGCTTTGCGCCCACTCGGTTTCAACATGCAGCCTCCGGCGCGTGTCCGGAAGTCGTGTGGGCCAACCTCCCGGTTGTTCAGTACCTGCACCACGACACTCTCCGCCACCAATGGGCGGAACTCCTCGGCGAGATCCAGCGCGAGTGCGGGACGCCCGAACCTCGGTTTGTGGAACATGCCCAAGTATGGGTCGAAACCCACCGACGCCAGTGCCACCGTCAGATCCTTCACCAGCAATGCGTAGCAGAAGGACAGAAGGGCGTTCAGGGGGTCTGGTGGTGGCCTACGGGAACGACCGTTCTCGTGGAAATCCGACACGTCAATGCGTGTGTTGTCGCCGATCATGGCTGGGAAACTCGCGAAATAGAGTCGTGCTGCTGTCCCCTCGATGCCCAATAGTTGGCCGGGAGAGGCGGCTTTTATCGCCTGTATCGCTAGTTCTTTCAACTGATTCCCAATACGTTCGGCCTCGGTGCGTGAGTTGCGCCGCATCAGTGTTCGGCTGTTTCGGATTTTTCCCGATATCATATTCCGTGCGGCTTCCAGGCGTTTCTGTTCCGATGCCCCGAACTGTGCTATTCGTAAATCAACATTCTTGCCCGGAAGTCCTTCGGCCATTCCTGCGAACCAGCCCCCATACGTGAACCAGAGGATCGGAAGATCGTTGCTCATGAGTTCCCTCACAGCCTGCGAGGAGACGGTAACGTTTCCGAAGACGCAAAGCTGACTCACATCGATGAGACGGTAACTTGCCTGTAGCTCGCCGTCGAGACGTACCTCCAACCTGTCGTTGCGAATCCCAATAGTGGCTCCCTGCATCGTCACGTACACGGGACGTCCCTCGAGGATGGGCGCCATCAACCTCTTGAGAGGCCGTCTTTCCCGAGGAGGGATCTTCAGTGAGGCCAGTTCGTCGGGAAGGCAGATGCCGACCAGCGAGCAGCGGGGGCATTTCGGACTGTTCCTCAGTGGAGGCGGCGGTTTCGGGTCGGCAGCAACACGCCACGCATCCTTGAAGGTTTCCGTGATTTCGCTGAGGGCCGTTTCATCGATGCGAATCACAACTCGTCGCCGGGTTTCGGCATACCAGATTTCCGCCCGCTCCACAACGTATCCGGCCTCCTTCAAGAGCAGAGCCTGAATCAATAGCTGAGCCCTGTCGCTCGGCCAAGGAGCCCCGGTCTTGTCCGGGTGCCCTTTCTTGTAGTCGACGGGGACGACGGAACCGTTCCCGCCGTCCTCCACCAGGTCCAGTTTCGCCACCAGCCCTAGGCCAGGTGAACTCAAGGACACTGATCGCGCGGTCCTGCCGCCCCAGGCCTCGGACTTGTCGGGTAGATCCCCGGATTCCTCGTCAACGACGCGGTGCAGGTAGCGCCCCTCCTCGACGTCATCGCTGGTCGTGAAGCGTGACTGTACCCATTCCAGATGGAATAGGCGCGGACAGTAGACGAACTCGTTGAGCATCCGTGCCGGGACCGTTTCCGGGAGCCCCGGGATGTCTGGCCTGACAGTCATCGTTGCGCAGGAATCAAGAGGCCAGCGGAATGTTCACTGGGAGCTCGTCGCGCTCGACAGACGTGGAAAATACCCAATAGGCGGATCTTTTGATTCAAGGGAACATCTAGGTCGCCATCCAACTCCGGGTGTTCGACCAAGGCCTTGATGGCGAGCGGCCCAAGTGGTTCCACCCAAAGCGGAAGACGTAATTCTTGTATGCTTCTGCGTCCTTTGCCCACCAAATGCCAACCGCTCGTACGAGGCTTCTTTCCCGCCGCTGTGGTTGTCCATATTGGATATGACATGAGTGCCAGCCAAGTTGCTCCCGGGACGCCGCGCATCCTTCCGGTTCTGCCTCTACCGTCATCGATCGCTTTCCATGCCGCTCTGTGATCCAAGTACTCTCCGGTTACACCGGGTACCCGCACCCAGCCGGTGAGGGCCTCGTGGAGATATTCTGGGTGTTTCTGCACGTGCTCCAAAGGTTTCTTCAGCATGGTTGCAATTGACTGCTTGCCGGACGATGCGATGAATTGACTGACTGAACAACGCTTCTGCGAGTTGGATTTTTGATTTTTTGATCCGGAATCGCTCTTCTCGGAGGTAGCTGCCAAGTCGGTGATGAGGCTGGTCAGCCATGAAAACATCGTTGCGCTTTCTGTTTCAGAGATTTCCGGGAATAGGTTCTCCGCAAAAGAGTGCAGTTTCCCCTGTGGCACCCGTAGTTTGTCCGGGGCCTCCCCGGGAGGGGGAAAACCCATTGGACCGCCCGGCACGGAAACCCCTTCCGGCATGGTACTGACGATGTCGACGAGAGCTTCAGCAACCTCATCAACCGTTGCCAGGGAAGAGGTCAGCACGGGACGGTGATCGGTCGTATTCCAGTGCAGCCGGGCATTGTTGTCGGTGAAGTCGTGGATGAGCCGCAGCGTCCCGATCGCCGCGAGAATTGCCAGGGGCGAGTCGCCGAGCAGGGCCGGAAGCGTGACGTGGTTCATCATGATCCCTCCGAGGACACGGTCATGTCGGCGCAGCGCACAATGGCTTCCAGCAGGGCGAGTCCCCACCGGCCGTACCGGGCGTTGAGCCGGGAGAAACGTTCGGCATCCGAGAGCCGAACACTGGTGGGTAGCGCAGATACGACCTGAATGCCGTCGACGACAGCCTCCAAGGTGTGTTCTCCGGTGTCGAGCACTGGCGGCAGGAAAGGCCTGGCGTGTCCGTGGTGGCTCGCGACCAGGTGGCGCAACAGCTCCGGATCTCCCGGATAGGGTTCGGTCAATTCCGCCAGGTACTCGGCGACGAGAACCTCGGACCAGGCCTCGTGCCGGGCGCCCCGCGGCAGGCCGCTCAGTTGCCTCGCCCGTCGGTACTGCTGCCGATCACCAGGCGGCATGCCAGATTTCGCCAGTGGCTCGTCCGCCAGTTCCGCGCGGATCGGGTCGCCCCCGAACAGCATCGCCTGGAACCGCTGATCCACCTTTCCCAGATCGTGCCAGCGGGCTGCGTCGGTGACGGTTTGCCGCACGGGTTCGGGCAGCCCCAGCCTGCGCGCCACACCGTCCGCGCGTGCCCCCACCGCTTTCATGTGGGTTGCCAGGGTGACCCGCCGGTTCAGGTGCGAGGTTTCGTCGGAGTTCCCGTCATCCGCGTTCAACCAGCTGGTTTCCGGCGAAACCACCCGCAGGATGGGGGAAGACGCCTCGGTTGTCTGGGTCAGGACAATATTCCCGGCAAGTTGAGCACGGAGTGTGGCGAGATCGTCCGAGGTCCATGCGCTGGAGCCTTCAGGATCGGGATGACGGGCGAGCCACGCGAGGACAGCCGACACGATGCCGGAGCGGAACTCTTCCCGATCGTCCGGATCATCGCAGTTGCGCCAGTCCCGCACCAGATCCTGGAAGTCGGTGGAGGCCGGGATCCCAAGTCTGTCAGGCAGGCCGGGGTCGAGACGCAGGGCTGCCCGGCCGCGCCGGCAGGTGGCCAGTTCGGACACATCACTCACCTTGTCCGTGCTGGTGGGGGCCCAGCCGAATTGGTCGAGCCCTCCGGAGTCGGTTGGCACCACGACCACGTCCCCGGGACGCAGCGATTCACCGGAGACCCAGGCCCAGGTCGACGGACCGGAACCGCCGTCCACCCGCCGGAGCACCGTGCTTTCCGAGTCGTCTCCGAAGGGGATGTCGTCGAAATCGTCGTAGTCCTCCGTGTCACCCACCGGCAAAGGTTTCGCGTCACACAACCAACGCCGCAATGCCCCCAACGGAATCGCCACACATTCCTCGGCGCGGACCGGCAGGGAGTCGATCGCACCGCCGACCTCATCAGCGGGCAATGTCTCGTTCCATGCATTCCGCAGCCCATCGCGCCAGGCCACCGTCACCGGCGCCACCGATGTGTCGATGCCGTGCAGGTACGGATCCAACGGGGGATCGACGCTTGGAGCCGGGCTGGTGCGCGCCCACGCGTCGAGCTGGGCCGGTAGCAGGAACGGAAGCAGCGGAGCCGCTGCGGCCAGCTCGGCGGGGACGTTCATGTGACGCAGCGCCAGCGGTGAGACGTCCACGGCTCCGGTTTCCTTGATCCGGGATCGGAGAAATTCGGTCGTACGCACTTTGACGTTTCCGTAAACCGGCGGTTTCGGGTCGTTGTCCTCCACCACGACCACATCAGTTGCGGGCAGGACACCTCGCCGGTTGACGCGTCCGATGCGCTGGACAAGCGCATCCCAGGGCGCGGTCTCGGTGATCAGGGCGGTGGCGTCGAGATCGATCCCGACCTCAACGGTCTGGGTGGCGACCAGCACCGCCGACCCCGGTTTCTCCTCGCGATCCGCACCGAAGAGCTCAGTCACCTTGGCGGTTATCGCCTCGCGATCCACCGGGCGGGAGCAGCCCATCAGCAGCAACACCTCGGTGCCGGAGGGCAGGCCCTTCGACCCCAGCAGCCTGTTGTGAACCTCCCGGGCTCTGTCGACGGTGTTGCACACCACGAGAACACGGGAGTCGGTTCCCGTGACGGCCTCGGCTGCACGGGCCGCGATGTCCCGCACGACTCGCTGTTTCGTGGTGTCGACGAAGGTCAGTGTTTTTGGGGCGGCCAGGCGTGCCCGGGCCGTGGGATCGTCCAGGTGCGCATCTTCATCGAACGACGTGGTCCACCCCTCGGGACGCCCGGTGCTGGTGGCGCTGAGGTGCACTACCGAAGTTCGGGGCAGCCCCAGGACCTGGCTGGAATCCAGGGAGCTGGTTGCTTCAAGAGAGGCGGTGAGGGCCTGCGCCAGGTGCGCCTCGTCGATCATGATCACGGAGTCGGTGCCCACCAGAGCCGCATCGATCGGACGTCGCCGGGCGCTGACGCCGTAGCCACGGAAGAACAGGCGGCTTCCCACCTGGTCCACGGTGCCGGTGATGATCGCGGGCAGGTCGGGAAGCGGCAGCCACGCGGCATCCCAGGTCGCCCCACCACGCATCTTGACCACGGGAAGCACCGGGCCATCGGGTGAACCGGACAGTCCACGGAGCCTGCGTGCGACCTCCTCCGACACACTGCCCGGGGAGGCCGTCTCCAGGGCCTCGGCGATACGTTTTCCGTGCAGCTCGGCCTGATCGACGACGATTCGCCGGTCCACCACGAGGAAGATGCGTCGTCGCCCCAGTCCACTCGCGGCCTCGCCTCCGGCGCACATGGCCAACACGAACACGGCGGCATCGAGCATCGACGTCTTGCCCAGACCGGTGGGCACGTCCACGAGAGACGGCCAGGTGCCCGCCCGGAGCATGTCGGCGACCACGTCCGACTGCCAGGGGAACGGGCGATGGCCGTGGAGCTCCTCCATGAAGAGGTCGAAATCACCGGCTATCATCCGTCGGCTCCTTCACGTTCGGGGGCGAACAGACCAACCCCGAAGTACCGTCCCGCGCCGGCCAGCACGGGTCCTGTGACGGGATGCTCGAATGTCATCCGGACGTGCCGGTACAGGCGGCCGCGAGCCCGGAGGGGAAGTTCCTTCGGGGTGAGGTGCGCGGCCCCGGGGGTGAGCGGCTGGGTGCTCAGCTCAACAGTGACCGGAGCGGGGAGCCCTGCCTGTTGGATGGAACGAACCACTGCCGGGGCGAGATCTCCCTTCTTCGGGTATCTGTCCAGCACGAGAGGGGTCACGGACACCCAGCTTCTGGCGGGCCGCGTCCATCGCGCGGCGGTCGCGCTGGCAGGCAGAGGCTCGTCGGGGGAATAACGCAACCCGAAGACCCGCCTGAAACCGGGCACCTGCAGGTCGACGATCCGGTCCGGATCGGTGCCCAGGATGCCCCGCAGGATCCTGCGGCGCTCCGCCCGGTCCAAGCCCGGGATCGCGACTGCCAGGGCCCGCAGATGCCCGTCCGCGTGAGGGAATCCGGCGAAAGGAAGCCCGAGATAGGCGACGTGGGGATGCCCGTCGAACCCATGGCCGTGCAGAGCAGGAGGCAGTGGATTCTTCGTCTGCGACATCACCTTTGCCCGGAGTGCCGCGGTGAAGAGCCCGACCAGGTTTCCCGGGGGACGGTGATCGACGAACCGGAGGATGACCAAGTCCGGGTACGGTGACTCCACGACCGTGGGGGCAACGGCATCACTCTCGTCCCGTACCAGCCTGTAGGGCTGGCGCGCATGGCTGCGGCTGGCCTGCCAGGAAGACTGGTCCAGTTCGTGGAGAGCATTCAACTCGTCCAGGTAGCCGGGAAATGGAACCCTGATGTTGTATTCCGCCCTGTCGTGATCGGTGGGTTCAAAGGTTGACAGCCCGGGCAGGGGCCTGAAATCAGCCACCCTGCGGAAGGCCAACATGACCGGTGACGTTGAACGCCCGAGATACGGCACACGCCGCGCTAGGGCGTCGAGTCCTGCCAGTGCCTCATCCGACAGATCCCGGTCGTCGGGCCAGACGAACTGGATCCTGGGGTCGGGAGGGAAACTCCTGATGCGTTTCATCAGGTCACTGGTCCGGGCGGGATGGTTTTGATTTCCTGTCTTTATTTTGCCCGATTTCGTTTTCTCGCCATTGAATCTGGCGTTCGTGACGACGAAGGAACGACTGATGCTGCACGGAGCAAAGGCCGAAGCGTGGATCAGAGGCGGAGGTAACTGTTCGAATTCGTACAACGGAGCAATTTCATCGCTTTCTGCCACCGAACGTAGTGCGGAGAAAACCCGGGCCGGATGTGGGGGCCATTCGGGGGCGCGAGGGTCCTCGCCGTCGCCGGCTTCGTAGCGCTCGCTCATCAGGCAGATGTCGAGGCAGACGGGCATGTCACTCCCCTGAGGACTCGGCCTTGGTCACGGTGAAGTCGATTGCGGCGGCGAGGGCCTTGGAGGGGGTCAACTCGATCGTCTCGAGGTGCATCGGAACCCCAGATTCAATGGCGGTTTCCAGTGCCTCGTCGTACAGGGAGACGGCTTCACCGATGGACAGGGAGAACGGCTCCACCACGCCGCCGCGACCGATCCACTCGAGGGTTTCTGTTTCCACCACCAGGTCGCAGCCGCTGCGCAACCAGATCCCGGCGCCACCGAAAGCCAGTCGATCACCGAGAAGCGCGAGGGCAACCAGAAGAGTACTGGCGGCGAACTGCGTGTTCACCCCGAGGGAGCCGAAACGGATCCGTCGCACCGCCGTCAAGCTGAGGGTGGAAAAACGTGTGACCTCCGTGACGGTCACTCCACCATGGGCGGCATTCGGAGCAATATTGCCGTGACCGATCTCACTCAACCTCGCCTTGGCGTTCTTGGCCGCGGCGGGGGAGTACGTCCACTCGTCGCCGTCGCCGTTTCGCGTACCGGTGAGGTTGAGCGGATCCATGCGACCCGCTTTGCGAGTGCCCACGACGGGATCCCAGCCAACGACCTCGCTGCTGTAGAACCGGGGAAACTTGGCCTGCCGCCCCTTGCGGTGACTGTTCCAGCCGCCGTAGACCAGAGTGGCGGGATCGTACTGGAGCAGCGCGGTTGCATCCTCCAGGGAGGTGGCCTGCAAGGCCTTTCCCACAGGGGTCCTGTCGAACTTCTCGCCGTCGAGCAGCGAGTCGCGCCAGTAGGCGTCAAAGGCCCGGTGCGGCGCATCCAGGCCGGTGATGACGGCCTTCGCCGCGCCGTCGTGGGTTAGTCTCAACAACGGCAGTCGAATCTTTCCCGCCTGCCGGGCCGTCTTGAGCGCCTCCTCGCACCGGTTCGCCTGGGAGGGAACCTGATCGAGGACGACGGCCCTACGTGAGGAACCGTCGCAGGTGCGTTCCTCCATGAGGTAGGGGGAGTCGTCCGATCTCGAGGTGGGAAACGTTGGCGGGAAAAGCCTGCTTCCCGGGCCACCGCCGGGCTGGTACGTGGCGTTTATCCTTGCCAAGGCGAATTCGGGGTCGCGGATCTTGTCTTGGAGTGAACCGAGAGACAGCGTTGTCATAATCTTCCTTCGTGAAGTCCGGTGGCACAACCATAGCGGGGGAAGAGGACACGGAAGTCGCCAAGCGGAAGAAAAACCGCTGAATTAAAGGAACGCATCAAGACCTAACTGGTTGTAAGGAAGGCTCCCGGTCCATCTTGTTGGCGCGTCCGGGGCCGCCGATGAAGGCAGCTCAGTTCAGGTGCTCCTCGAGGGCGGTGCTCAGCCGGGTCATCGACTCGATCAGTTCACGACGTTGTCGCGGAGTCCAATCGGACAGGACGCCGGAAAAGAAAGCGGAGGCCTCCCTACGGATCTCGCTGCATGCTGCTTCCCCGTCCTCGGTCAGGGTCACGATGCTGGCCCGCCGGTCGGTGGGATCGGTGTGGCGACGGGCCAGCCCGGCGCGTTCGAGGCGTTTGACCTGCGCGGTCATCGTCGAGCGGTCGACGGCCTGCCACTCGGCCAGCGCGGACATCCGCGCCGGTCCCGTCGCCGCCAGGTGCGACAACAGCCAGGCGTCGGTCTGCGCCAGGTTGCGGATGCCCGGATGTATGGCGTTTCGCAACCGCATCCGGCTGGCCAGTCGACTGAGCCCGGTGAAGAGCCGGTGAAGATCTGCGACGGTCTCGTCGGCGTCGGTGCTCATGGCCTGCCTCCTCAGGTTGTCCTCGCAAAAATAGTTGGTACCATCAAAGTAAATCATCGATCCGTTCAGGAATCCAGCGAGGAATCATGACCACCTCACCCGCCCTCCAAACCGCCGACGAGGCGCTGAGCGCCGCCGGGGTTGATCCCGGGACCGGGTTGTCCTCGGTGGAGGCCGCCTCGCGTCTGGTGAGCCACGGCCCCAACGAGTTGCGCTCCCAGCCGCGGGAGGCCGCCTGGCGGCGTTTCCTGAAGCAGTTCGCCGATCCGCTGGTCTACCTGCTGTTCGGGGCCATGGTCATCTCGCTGGCGGCGTGGTTCCTCGAGGGGGCCAGCGGCCTGCCGATCGACGTGGTCGTCATCCTGCTGATCGTGCTGGCCAACGCCGTCATCGGTTTCGTGCAGGAGAACAGGGCCGCCGATGCCGTCGCCGCCCTGGCGGACATGACGGCAGCCAGGGCGACGGTGCTGCGCGACGGCAAACTGGCGACGGTACCCGCCGCCGACCTGGTTCCCGGCGACGTCCTGGTGCTGGGGGAGGGCGACGCGGTGGCCGCCGACGCGCGCCTGATCAGCGCCTCCTCGCTGCAGGTGCAGGAGGCCTCGCTCACCGGCGAGTCGGAGGCGGTCACCAAGACCGTCACCCCGCTTCCGGAACTCGGTTCCCTTGGGGATCGGCACAACATGGTGTTCAAGGGCACCGCCGTAGCCCGGGGTGTGGGGCGGGCCGTCGTCACCGGAACCGGCATGGACACCGAGATGGGGCGCATCGCGACGATGCTGGACGAGACCGCCGACGAACCCTCCCCGTTGCAACGCGAGATCGCCCAGATATCCAGGACCCTGGGTGTGCTCGTCATCGGCATCGCCGTCGTGGTCATGATCGTGGTGGCCGCCGTCAACGGGGTCTCCTCCTTCCACGAGGCCGTCGACATCCTGCTGCTCGGGGTTTCCCTGGCGGTGGCCGCAGTGCCGGAGGGCCTGCCCGCGATCCTGTCGCTGGTGCTCGCCATCGGCGTGCAGGCCATGGCGCGCCGCAACGCGGTCATGAAAGATCTCCACTCGGTGGAGACCCTCGGCTCGGTCTCCGTGATCGCCTCCGACAAGACCGGCACCCTCACCAAGAACGAGATGACGATCCGCGAGATCGTCACCCCCTCCGGGCGGGTCGAGCTGACCGGCACCGGATACGAACCCGTCGGGGAGGCCGTCATCACCGGCGACGAGGCCAGGACCCGGGCCGAGGTAGAACGCACCCTCGCGGCGGGTGCCCTGGCCAACAATGCCCAACTCGCGAAGGTCAACGGCACATGGGAGGTCCAGGGCGACCCCACCGAGGCCGCGTTCCTCGTGGCCCAGCACAAACTCGACGGCGTGTCCGAGCGGATCGGGGCGTGGGAACGCATCGGCGAGGTGCCGTTCACCTCCGAACGCAAGATGATGTCCGTGCTCGGGCGCCGAACCACCGACGAGCACGTGCGGCTGTTCGCCAAGGGCGCCCCCGACGTGCTGCTGGAGCGCTGCACGGCCGAACTGGTCGGCGACGACGTCGTGCCGCTCAGCGACGAACGCCGCGGCCGGATCGAGGCGGACATCGAACGCCTGAGCGCCGAGGGATACCGCACGCTCGGTGTCGCCCGGCGTCGCGCCCTCGAACAGGATCCCGCCACCTTCGCCGAGGACGCCGAACACGACCTGGTCCACCTCGGCGTTGTCGCCATCATCGATCCGCCGCGACCGGAGGCCGTCAAGGCCATCGCGGAGGCGCACCGCGCGGGCATCCGCACCGTCATGATCACCGGCGACCACCCCGTCACGGCTGCGCGCATCGCCGCCGACCTCGGCATCACGGAAGGGGCCTCCCGGGCGCTGACCGGCCGCGAGATCGAATCCATGGACGAGGAGGAACTGGGCCGGGCGGTCCGGGACATCGACGTCTACGCCCGTGTCTCCCCGGAACACAAGCTACGGATCGTCGACGCGCTGCAGGCCGGCGGGCAGGTCGTCTCCATGACCGGCGACGGCGTCAACGACGCCCCCGCCCTGAAATCCGCCGACATCGGGATCGCAATGGGCATCACCGGCACCGAGGTGACCAAGGAGGCCGGGGAGATGATCCTCGGCGACGACAACTACTCCACCATCGTCGCCGCCGTCCGGCAGGGCCGCGGAATCTTCGACAACATCAAGAAGTTCATGCGCTACCTGCTCAGCTCCAACATGGGTGAGGTGGCGACGGTGTTCCTGGCGGTCCTGCTCGGCGGGCTCATCGGCCTGGCCGACCCCGCCAACCCAGCCGCCGCCGTCGTTCCGCTGCTGGCGACGCAGATCCTGTGGATCAACCTCGTCACCGACTCCGGACCCGCGCTCGCGATGGGCGTCGACCCGGAAACCGACGACGTCATGGGCCGCGGCCCCCGCAGGTTGACCGACCGGATCATCGATACCCACATGTGGCAGCGGATCATCGGAGTCGGCCTGGTGATGGGGTTGCTGGCCCTGCTGATCTACGACCTCACCCTGCCCGGTGGTCTCGTCGGGGGCCTGGAGGATCTCGCCACCCCCGACTCGCAGTTCGCGGTCGCCCGCACCACCGTGTTCACCGCCTTGGTTTTCATGCAGCTGTTCAACGCGCTGAACTCCCGCTCCGATACCGGAAGTGCCTTCACCCACATGCTCAGCAACGCCTGGCTTTGGGGGTCGGTCGCGCTGGTCACGGTGCTCCAGGTGCTGGTGGTCGAGGTGCCGTTCCTGCAGTCCGCGTTCGGCACGGCACCGCTGGACTGGATCCACTGGGCCGTCGCCGTCGGCGCCGGTGCGGCGGTGCTGCTCTACGAGGAGGTCGTGAAGCTGCTCCGACGCACCTTCGGCGCGCCCTGACGAGCGGAAGAGGAGCCTATCGACGGGACTTCAGGTCGACAAACAACTCGTACAGGCCCTTGGTGATCCTCGTTCCGGCGTTGTATTCCTGAGGGCATTCGCGCCCGGGCTGCTGCTGCCCCCGTACCGTGCCGTATGCGTGAATGCCGATCGCGAAGGCGCCATCGGACATGTACAGGGGAGAGCCGCTCTGGGCGGGGAAGGTGTCCATCAAATAGCAGAGCTGGTTTCCCCGGCTCTCCGTCACCGTTCCGCCCATGCCCCAGAGTTCTCCCGGGGCCTTGTCATAGGGGTAGCCGCGCAGTTCGACCCCGATGTCCTTGTAATCCTCGGAACGCCACGTCAGGCCGAACCAGCCGGTCCGGTCGCCGAGCGGTTTGTCGAGCTTGACCAGTCCCCAGTCCAGCCGAGGGTCGTTGTTCTTGACCCAGGCGACGTCGGTCCACTTCTGGGTCGCCGTCGCGGTTTCGAACGGGCGCTCGGGGCCGTTCGCGCCCGGGCTGAACTCCAGCCCCGAGGTCCATTCCTGACGCTCGTAGCTGTACACGCAGTGTCCGGCGGTGACCAGTGTGTCGGCCGAGATCATCCAGCCCGTGCAGTAGGGCTTGCCGCCCTTGCTGATGTAGACGATTGCGGAGTTCGGGTAGGCGGTGGTGTCGGTCAGCCGCACCCGCTCGTCCTCGCCGATGATGCTGCTGGGAGCCGATTCGATCGAATCCGGTTTGTACCCGGGAACGGAATCCCCGGAACTCGCCGGGGCGTCGTCCGGCTGCCACGTCAGGGACTGTCCGGAGGAATCGATTCCTACCGGGGAGACCTCCGCCGGGTTCGGCGCCGGGTCGTCGTCCGCCGCCGCCTGGAGGGCCGGGGACGACGTGGCCAGCAGAGCCGCGGCCAATAGTGCCGCTCCGGCCGCCGAAGTGATTGAATTTCGGATTTTCTTCACGTTTCTTCAACCTCCATTGGCATGTGCCCAGTGGTTTCGCGTTTTGACGCTAAACGCCGACGTATGTTGGAGTCAAGAAGTCCTTTCGGACGGCATCCGGTGCTCCGCAAGGCCGCTGTGGGAGGCGGTGAACAGGCAGCCAGCAGAGACCGGCACGCGCCTTCCGGCATGGAGAACGCTTACCGCGGGGCTTGTTCGTTGGCTGTGTCTCGGCAGGCGAATCCCTTGCACGGCGTGCAGTTCGGGGCGAACGTTGACGGGTCTTCGCGAGCCGGGGGGCAACATCCACCCCACTTCTCTTGTGCACGAATCGCGGAGGAGAGTCGATCGGGTCAGATGCGGATATCCGTCAGGGGCGGCATGGATCTGATGATCCGTGTCGTTCGGAGGGCCTCTACAGATTCTCCTCCCAGATTTCGGCGGACTTCGCGATCGCCTGTGTCGTGGAGAAAACTCGTGAAAGCGTCGAAGCGGCAGGGCGCATTGTCCTGGACATGGCGCTGAGCATCTGGACCTGCTGATTCATGCCGCCGAAATCCATGTTGTTCATGCTCCGGGAGAGTCCCGAGAACATTTCCTTGAGCTCTTTTCCATGTTCCGCCAGGCCTGACTCGCCCACCAGCCTCAGCAGGCGGGTCAGTGTGTCATCCAGTGCGGTCCATGCCGTGGCCAAGGCGTCAGTTGCTTTGTCGAGATCGATCCGGGTGGGGTTGATCTTGTTTGCCGCAAGAACCAGTGCGGCACTGCTCGGGATGCTTCCGCTGGGCAATTTGGAGAGCTCACGATTGAAGGCCTCCCCAAAAGCGGCAAAAACTTTATTGAAGTCCTCCGAGCGCTGCGAGAAAGCGGGTGCGTCGCTTTCCAAGAGAGTTTCCAACAGCTCGATGATGCCCTCGTACTCCGGCGAGTCAGATGGGTTTTCCGAGGGAGCTGCTGAAAGGGTGGGTGTCTCCTGTGCCTCGAGGGCCTCGATGCGGCATGCCAGCTCCTTCCCCAAGCTGCGGGCAGCATTTCGAAAGTCGCGAGTCTCTGGTTCCAAGTTCTCCAGGGGGTGATCGAGCGAGAGCCACTGGTGTTCGTCAATGGTTTCTCGGATGCTGCGACAGATAGGATCGTCCCTCACGTCTGGTGCTTCCCAGCGGGGATTTTTCACCAAGAGGGTCAGGAGGCCCTGATAACCTGCTTTGGCCGTCTTGGTGCGGAATTGAAGGAACTCGTCCCGGCAGGCTTGAGAACGAATATAGCTAGGGGTCACCATGGCCATGAGGAATGTGGTTCTGCCGACTTCCTTCTGAAGCTTTTCCCGCCAGTTCTCCCCCCAAGCCAGCGAGATGTTATCGGTGATGAGCTCGACGGGGGTGCCGAGCTCGCTTCTGCAGGCCTGTATCACCTTCTTGGTGAAGGCGATGAGAAGTCCGTCAAAGTAATCGTCGTCGTCATGCACGTAGCTGAGGAAGACCGAAGGGTTGCTCATCGAGGCTGGATGCTCGTCGGTCGTGATGACGTTTTTCTCCGGGGGCAAGGCGATGACCTTTCTGGTCGGGGTTGGGGAAGAGGGGGAAGCGAGTGCGGCCCCCCATGCGGAAGGTTGAATGAAAGCCGCTATGGGTAGCGCCCAGATTTTATCAGCAATCTGCTCAAATCGCGTCCCCGTGTGGGCTATGAAACCCCGGTGCAATCCTCCGTGCTCCTGCAGGGCTTTCAGCCCCTTCAAGTCGGAAGGAGAAACGGATGTGGCGAGCTTGACCTCGATGCCGACTCGTCTTCCGGCGCCATCGACGAGTACGACATCGACCTCCCGCTGGGTCTTGTTGTCCCGCCAATAGAAGATCCGGGTTTTCAGGTGCGCCCACCCGCGCGCCGCGGTCAGTTGCTGAACGACCCATGATTCCAAGACTTGCCCGAGGGCCTCGGGAGAGGAGGCTATGTCATGCCCTGCTCTGGAAATCGCTTCGCAGGTTGCCGAGGAATCTGATGAGTGAACTTTCGGCATCGTTTTTGAAGTTCGTGTCAATCCAGTCCTCAGATTGGGCAGAAAGGTGAGGAGGAAACGACGATCAAGGATGCCCAGGTATCGAGAAACGGTTCGTTGGTCGATCCCCAGTTCTGCCGCGAGCCCGGTCTTGTTCAACTGCCCTCCGGGAATGCGCAGGATCGAGTCGAGGACGGTCCCGGCAATTCCGACGTCAAGTTTCTCCTCGGGCAGAACCCGGTCACTGAGAAGCGCCAGCATGTCCGAATGGACGCGGACCTCCAGGGCGCTCGTGGTCAGCGGAACCGTGCTCAGGCAGTAGCTGGGAACGCCTCCTGTCCTCAAGAGGCGTACGAGCTCTTGAGTTGAGACGGGTCCCGGTGTGTCCAAGTCCAACTGGGCGTCGAAAAGAAGATCGACGAGACAAGGCGCATCCGTTTCCGCCGGGTGCGAGGTCTCGAGAGCACTGAAAGGGTGAAGCCGCGTTCTTGTCGCGCGGCCGACCAAGGGGTCGGAGCCCTCCAGCTGCCCGCGGCCCACGGAGGCCGAACCCGTGAGCAACACGTGATGTCCCGGTGGGCGGGAGTCCACGAGCTCCTTGACCGCCAGGTTCAGGTCGGGACCAGCTGCGCCTCATCGATGATTGCCGGAAAATCCAGGGATGCGAGCCAGCGCGTTGGATCAGCCGCGGCGTTTGCGCGCTCCGTGGGATCGGCCAAGGTCTGGTAGGAAACGTAGATGCCGGTGTCCACGAGGTGGCGCGCCGAGGTCGACTTGTCGATCGCTCGGCGGCCTTCCAGGATCGCGACTTGGTGTGACGCGTGGTCTGTGAAGGTTTGCTCGGTGGCCCGCGGACGGTAGAAACTTCCGGACATGGAAATTCCTACATCGGATGTAGGAATTTTCCTGCATCCGATGTAGGAAAATTCCCGTTTGGGACGCGCTGGTAGCCCGTAGCTGCTTCGTTTCCCCTTGTTTGGCCCGCCCGGTGCTGGTTGGTGGGGTTCGGATCTGGGGCGCCGAACGGTACCCCGGATCCGCGGCATGTATCAGCAACGGCGACCCGTCAGGGCCAGTACGCGGGTCTGGCGGTCCGCATCGTCGGGAACCTCAACAGGTCGTTTGCAGATCCCGTCCTGATAGAAGATGTCTCCCCACGAGGGAATACAGGTTTCCAGGAAGGCGAGCTCCGTATCGCTCAGTTCCAGATCGTTTCCGGCCGCCCGTTGGATGTCCCAGGCGTGGATGATCAGGTCGAAGCGGTAGAAACTCAGCAGCGTGTCGGCCAGGGTGGTCGGTCCGAAGAAGGAGTCGTAGGTGGCCAGGAGCGTTTCCTCGTCGGTCACCGCCGACCTCACGGCGGCCGCGTGCGCGGCCCAGGCCTCATGCGGTGCCCCCTCCGGGCGGGGACCCAGCTCCAGACCTCGGTTGCCGAAGACGTCGCGCTGGGTGTCGATGACGTGGTCGAGGACTTCCTTCGCACTCCACCCCTCGCAGGGACTCGGATTCTCCCAGCGGTCGGTCTCAAGGTTCGCGATTCGCCGGGTGAAGGTGTCGACGTGGCCAAGGAATTGCGTGATTCGGGTATCCATGGACGCTAGTGTGATCGGCGGAAAGGGAGGAAGTATTGAACGAATACGACACATCCTTCCGGGAGCGGGCCCATCTCGCCGACGACCGCGGCTTCAGTCCGCCGGTGTACCGCTTCGCACCCCGGGCGGGCCTGGCGGACGTGGTGCGGCGTTTCTGGGTGCCGGTGTGGGATCTCGCGCCCGGCCGGGAGTCGATCCAGCGGGTCCTGCAATACCCGGTCTGTCTCATCGTCATCGACGCCGACCACGCCAGTCTGGTTGGCCCCACCAGCGGACTCGCCACCAAGAGGCTCACCGGCCGTGGCTGGACCGTTGGTGTGCTGTTGCAACCCGCCGTCGGGCGGCAGCTGATCGGGGCGGACGTCTCGACCCTGGTTGACGGGCAGATCGCGCTCGAGGATTCCACCCTGGTGGAGGTTCCTCGACTGGTCGCCGACATCCGGGCCAGCATGACTCACCCCGATGATCCGGCCGCCAGGGAATCCGCCATCGCGGTGATGGAGACCGCGCTGCGGAGGCTGGCCCCGGTGGATCCTGAGGGTCTCGCGGTGAACACCATCGTCCGCACCGTTGAAAACGACCCCACCATCCGGCGGGTTTCCCAGATCTGCGAACGCTTCGGCATGAACGAACGCGCACTGCAACGCTTGGCGGCGAAACGAATCGGGCTGACACCGAAATGGCTGATCCGCCGCAGACGGCTCCATGAGGCGTCCTGGCAGCTGTCCGGGGAGGTCTCCCTGGCGGAGCTGGCGGCGTCCCTCGGATACTCCGACCAAGCCCATTTCCAACGCGATTTCCAGTCGGCAACCGGCATCACGCCGACCACCTACGCCAAGCAGCGCGGATCGGTCTCAGAGAAGACGAGAGGAGAAGCTGAGAATCCTCCTCAGTCGGGCAGTGAGCGGGTGCCGTAGATCTTCTCCCAGTCGTCTATGAAGGTGTCGACGGCGGCCTCGATTCCCGGCGCCGACAGGGCGACGCGCAGCAGTTTCGGCGACAGCGTCACCGCGTCGGCGCCCGCCTCGAGGGCGTGGGAGACCTGGGAGACGTTCTTGAAACTAGCCGCCATGATCTTGCTGGGGGCGTCGAACCGGCGGATGAAACCGGCGAGGGCCTCCAGGGTGCCGCGGGTGTCGATGTCGAGCGACTGCATCCGGTTGTAGTACGGCGCCAGGTAGTCGACGCCGGTTGCGATCGCCAGGAAACCCTGGGTCTTGGAGTAGATCGCGGTAGCGGTCACCTTGACCCCTTCGGCCTTCAGGTGGCGCATGGCCGCGATACCGGCCTCGGTTGTGGGGATCTTGGGGTAGACCCTGTCGTCGATCCTGTCCAGCAGCTTGTGGGCGTCGTCGATCATGCCCCGGGTGTCCTTGGCGAGGACCTGCACGTGAAGGGTGCGATCCGGACCGATGATCTCGCGGATCCGGCGGAAGTGCGCGTAGAAATCAACCTTGCCCTCGGCCTTGAGGATCGTGGGGTTGGTCGTCACTCCGGTGACGGGGTAGATCGGGGTCAGCCGCTCGATGTCATCGAGATTGGCCGTGTCGAACAGGATGTCCATGACGCACAACCCTAATGGCAGGGCCTTCGCCGCCGCACCCGACCGTCCCGGTGGGTTTTCGACGATCACTCCTTCAGCGCGTACAACCAGGCCAGCAGGAGGGAACGGGAGAACCCGTCATCGATGGGAACCGTATCCGCCAGCTCGATCGCCTGTTTCCGGGCCTCCGGTCCGGACAGGGCCCAGTAGGCCAGCAACAGGTCCCCGTAGGTGCGGTTGAAGGTGTCGGCCGTCAACGCCTTGTCGACATTGGTCGCCACCCGGGCCCGGTCCACCCCCAGGTAGGTGGAGGCGGGGGTTATGGGAAGAACCTGGATGGCCAGGCCTGCCTCCGGGTCGGGGGAGAACCAGGTGGCGAAGTCTCGTTTGCCGCCGAAGTTCAGGGGTAGATAGCTGTACTCGAGGGGTGCGTACAGCGGGTCGTCGACGTTGAAGTTCAGCCAGTACTTCAAAGCGGCATCGGCTTCGCTGGACTGCATCCAGGCGGCCTGGTCCGCCAACGCCTGATCGCCGCTGGTTTCCGCCCAGAGCCGCAGCCCCATCCAGGCCGCGACGGCCTCGCTGGTGGATTCCTGGTTGTTGGCGTCGGCGAACGGTGAGGTGCCGGAGGCCCACGAGTGGGAGGCGTAGACGTCGTAGACGCGCATGGCGGGGAAATTGTCCGAGGCCGTCGGGCGGGCGATGTCGGAGGCCAGCAGGGTCGCCACCGGCGACAATTCCGGGAGCAGGCTCGGGTCGTCCATGGCGGCGAGGGCCGCCGCGTGCAGGAAGTAGCCGTAGTGGAAGTGGTGGTCGTTGAACTCGTCGCTGCCGAAGGTGGACACCAGACCGACCATGCCGTGATTGGTCTGGTCGTAGAAGAAACAACGGTCGGCCTTCGAATCGGCGCATCCCGCCGGGTTCAGCCACGTCTTCAACTCGGGCACCAGCCGGTTGCGGACCTTTGTCGCCAGGTCATCGCGCCCCAGTGTTTTCGCCAGGTGCATGAGCTGGGCATCCCGGGCCATTGCCTTCCCGGCGAAGTAGGTGTCGGCGGGATAGGCCGGAAGGCCCTGCACGTCCGCCTCGAGGTGTGTGATGAGTTTCGTGCGGGCGGTTTCGTCCAGGCCACCCAGGTCGTAGTTTGCCGGGGCCGACTGCTTCGGGGTGTTCCAGGTCACCGAAGACGTCAAACACAGCCGGAGTTTGCCGTAGACGCTTTCGTAGGTTCCCATCTGGCATTCCTGGGCGGTGTCCGCCGCCTGATGGGGCATGGTGGCCACCAGGGTGGGTGCCCCGTCGGTGGTGTGCCACCCGATGGTGGTGGAAACCTTCTCGTCGCCAACCTGCCACGACGCTTCGGACGAGGCCACGGGATGGATCTTGTCGAGCAGGTCCGTCTTCGACATCCCGTCGGGAACGGCGGCCCACGTCGCTGCCTGTCCCTCCGCCAGCTGCAACTGGGAGGCGCCGGAACCGGGGTCTGGGGTCAGGGCGAAGCGGTCGGGCAGCGGGGAGGTCTCCAGGGTCACCGACTTCAATGCGGTGAAGGTGATCTGGGGGGACCCCTGGGCCAGGGTGACACGGCCCACGGGCCCGGATGCGTCCCGTGCCTCCGCGACGACGGTGACCGTGTCGTAGGCCACCACCTGCCAGCCCTCAACACCCGGCAAGGTTACGGTGACCTCGGGTCGGTGGCCGCCGAACAGGGTCTTCTCGGTGGATTTCACCTCCGGCAGCCCGAAATCGAACCCGGTGGCCTTCAGCTGGAAGCTCAGCGGCAGGGGATACACCGGCAGGGGTTCGGGGCCGAAAACCATCCCCGAGAACCACCGGTTGGTGGGTGGCACGAGACCCTTCGCGAGTCGGGCGGGGTTGAGATCCTTGCCCTGGCGGTGGTTCACCGCCTCAAGGGCGGCCGCCTCACCGGACAACCCGTTCGTCGACGCGCCCGTTGAGGGCGGGGGTTCGGGCGAGGGTTTGTGAGAACACTGGCTGGACAGCAGCACGATCGCGATCGAGCAGGTGAACGTCAGGAAGGGTTTGAGAAATCGTTTCAACGCAGGCCGATCTTCACCAGGAATTCACGAAGAGTTTGGGTGGGTCCGGCCAGCGGGCCGTCGTCCCTCAGGCTCATGACCGCATTGACGGGCGTGTTTCGCCGGGTGAGCAACGTGAGGTCGTCGGCCTGGAGACCGTCGCTGGCGACCGTCACCTCAGTGACGGTTTTCTTCGAGGTCTCGTCGGTGCCGATGTTGACGCTCATGACCCGTCCCTCCACGAGCTGGCCGTCGGGCAGGTGAATCGCGACCTTGCCATCCTGCTCGATCCGTCCGTAGTCGGAGGGGTTGAGCTGGAACGTCGCCACCACGGTCTTGTTCTTGTTGGAGACGATCTCGGCCAAACGCTCGCTGCCGTTGACGTAACTGCCCTCGAAGGCCGTGAAACTCTCTAGGTAACCATCGATGGTGGCGTAGAAGGTGATGGTGCCCAACTCCAGGTCCACCTTGTAGCCGTCGGTGCTGGTTGGTTTCATCCCGAGGGCCGCCATGTCCCGCAAGTTGGAGCTGATGACCGTGAAGAGCTGGTCGCCGGCCGATACGTGATCACCGGGATTGCGTTTCTGATCCGTGACCAGGCCCCCGTACGGGGAGGCGACGACCGTGCGGGGAGCATCGACGTGGGCCGCGATACTTGCCACCTGATTTTGCCGCTGGTTGAACAACAGCGTCAGTAGGCCGACGATGAGGACGATGACGACGATGCCGCTGAGGAGCTTGAGACGATTCAGCCAGGACATGGATCAGCCCTTTCGGTCTTGAAGTTCGGGATTTTCTGCGAGGGCGCCCTTGGCTGCCTGGGCGTCCAGGATGGCTTCGACGTCCAAGGCCTCGGACTGCCTGCCCACCGAGACCAGCTGCCTGTCGGCGTAGAGGGATTCAGCCGCATCCAGACCGCGCTGGGGCTGTGTCTTTTCCCGTTTCTTCTGTCGGTTCTCCAAGAATGCAGTCACGACGAACGCACCGAGGAAGAATGAGTTCAAAACGCACCAGAACGTGGCGATGTTGAGATGTCCCATCGAGTAGTCTCGGTAGATGGAGACGATCGAGGTGCCTACCATGAGGACGAACGCCCAGACCTGCACCATTATGAAGTTGAACGCGGAGGCCTTACCGCCGGTGGCTCCCGTGACCGACCATTTCGTATCCACCTTGAGTAGGGCATTGAAGAATGCCTTGATGTAGATCGGGAAGGAATTGGCAGCGAGCAGGAGAACCTCCCAACGGAATGTGCCCGCGATCACGGCTGCCAGCAAAATCTGCATGGCGTAGAAACCGGGGTAGAACAAGGCCCACTCGTACCATTTGACGGCGAGTGTCACGGGTCGCAGGTCGAAGAACACCTCCAGCACAGGGACCAGCATGAGGAGGCCCGGTGCTATGCCCGTGAAGTAGAACGTGCACGTGGCGAAGTACATGAGCCGTTGGTCCATGTGGAGGCGACGACGTGGCCTGAGGGGGTTGTGCGTCAAAAGGATCTCGAACCCCCCGGTGGCCCAGCGGAGCTGCTGCTTGCTGTAGGACTCGATGGTGTCGGGGGTCTCGCCGATGGCGAGCTCCTTGGGCTGGAAGATCGAGCGCCAGCCTCGTTCGTGCAGGAGGATCGAGGTCCAGATGTCCTCCGACTTGGACTGGGTGTAGATCCCGCCGATGTCCTTCACGGCCGCGCGGCGGAACAGCACGTTGGTGCCGACGCAGAACGCCGCGTTGAACTCGTTGCGCCCCGGCTGGATGAACCGGTAGAAAACCATCTGGATGAACCCCGCACCCCTGGAGACGATGTTGTTGAGGTTGCCGTAAACCTGAGGCGTCTGCACGAAGGCCACGTTCGGGTCCTCCATGAACGGAAGCGTCTCGTAGAGGAAGTCGGGTTTGGCCACGAAGTCTGCATCGAAGATGACGAAGAACTCGGCCTTGGCCACCGACAGGGCGTTGTTGACGTTGCCGGCCTTGGCCCCGGAGCTGCCGAGGCGGCGCACGTAGCGGCAGCCGAGGGTCTTGGCCAGGTCCCGAACCTCATCCGAGTCCCCGTCGTCCAGGATCCAGGTGGTGTGGAGGCCGCGCATTGCCATGGCGGCCTTGACCGTGGTCCTGATGACGTCCAGTGATTCGCCGTAGACCGTGATCAGCACGTCCACGTTGGCCTGGCGGCCGTTCAGGTACATGGGCCATTTCGTGGGGTCGTTGCTGATTCTCAGGCGGGCGTTGAGCTGCGGGTCGAACATCTTGGCCTGGGCGGCCTGGAAACTGTAGCTGGGCTGGCGGCCGTAGCCGGAAAGTATCGTCCACAGGGCCATGGCAGCCTGGAAAATGAGAATCAGTTCGCACGTGATGACGATGAGCCACGGGATGAGGTCACCCCTGAAAGCGGGGTTGAGGATGAAGCATGCGTATGCAAGAACACCGATCGACGCGAGAATGGCGACCAAGAGTAGGGTGGGGGAGTAGCGACCTGAGGTCGAGGCCCGGCGTTCCTCGGGGGCGAGGTTGTCGACAAGCGCTAGTTCGGTATCGGCATTAACGATTGATAAATCAACTTTTGGGCGGCGGCGCCGGGAATGGCGTGACGAGGGCACGGGGCCTCCTGGTGAAGTTGTCTTCTAGTGCTGCTTGAGGGGGTCGGGGGACGCGAAAACCGAATGAGGTTAACCTTCGCCGCCAAGAGCATACCTTAGCCAATCTGAGTTTCGTGCATCGACGGGTTCGTGGGAGTTGCGCAAAGGACCGCCGGGGGTTCACGAACGGGGATTCATCGTTTTGTCGCTCTTCGTTCGATGGTCGAATCGAAACCAATTGACAGGGGCGGCTGTGGTGTGGTCCCGAGGGTGGAGCCGCCGTGATCATGCTAGTCAATGGCGAGAGTCGGGGTCTGGGGTTGTCGAGTGCGCCGCCCCGAGGCTCGGCGGATGTGCGATCAGCTTGTGCTACTGTTTCTTGACGTCCGAAAACGATGAGGTATCGTAGGACTTACGAAAGAGTTTCGTAAGTGAACAGAAGGGTCCAGCGATGGTGGTGGAACGCACGGAACGTGAGAGCGCGATCCTCGCGAAGCTGGCCGACGACGGACGGCTGAGCGTCTCCGGCCTGGCCAGCGACTTCGGGGTCTCCGAGGTGACCATCCGCGGCCACCTGCGCACCCTCGAACAGCAGGGCATGCTTGTGCGCACCCGTGGCGGGGCGCGGCCCATCACCCTCCAGGGAATCCTGCAGCGGCAGCAGGTCAACGTGGAGGCCAAGGAGAAGATCGCGCAGGCCGCCGCGGAGCTGATCGGCGACGACGACACCGTCATGATCGAGGCCGGAACCACCGCGGCGCTGATCGCCCGGCACCTGACCGGCAGGCGAGGGGTGCAGATCGTCACCAACTCGACGCTGGTGTTCAACAACGCCCGCACCAACCCAGCGCTGAACATCATCCTTGCGGGCGGGGTGTTCCGGCCTGAGTCGGAATCCCTGGTCGGCCCCCTCGCGGAACGCGCCATCGCCGATTTCAACACCCGCATCGCCTTCCTCGGCACCGACGGTTTCTCACCCGAACGCGGGTTGACGACACGTTTCGTCGAGGGTGCGCAGGTGGCAACCACCATGCGGGAGCGCGCCGAACAGACCTGGCTGGTGGCCGATTCCAGCAAGTTCGGGCAGGCGGGGTTCGTTTCCTTCCTGCCGCTGGATGCCATCACGGGCATCATCACCGACTCCGGTCTCCCCGACGATGCCGTGGAGGCCCTCAAGGAACACACCCACGTTCGCATCGTCTAGGAGAAACCAAATGGCAACCGTCATAGTCATGCCGGCCCTCGGGAACAGCGTCGAGTCCTGTCTCATCGTTTCCTGGCTGGTCAAGGAGGGCGACACCATCGCCGAGAACGGCATCCTCTGCGAGGTGGAGACCGACAAGGCCTCCATGGAGGTGCCCAGCACCGCGTCCGGGACCGTGCTGAAGCTGCTGTGGGCCGAGGGCGACGACGTCCCCGTCAAACAGCCCCTCCTCGTGGTAGGGGAACCCGGCGAGGACCCCGCCCCCGTGCTCGCTGAGGTGGGTTTCGGCGCCGCGCAGGAGAAGGCCCCCGAACAAGCCACCGTCGCGACCTCCGAGCCCCCGGCGCAGGCGCCCACCGGCGCTTCCGTGGCCGGTGACGAACGCGGCTCCAGCCCGCGCGCCCGCAACCTGGCCGCCGCCGAGGGCATCGACATCGCGGCCGTGCCCGCGGGAACCGGTCCCGGAGGTCGCGTGATAGCCCGCGACGTCGCCGCCGTCGCCGAGACCACCACCAGGGCGGCGGCCCGGGCCGGAGCGGTCGCGGGTGAGGGCACCGGGCTCGGTGGTCGCGTCAGCCAGGCCGACCTCACCGCCCCCGCCGCACCGGCAGAGGCAACCTCCACGCCGGTCCCTGCGGCGGTCGTGGGAGCCGACCTGGACTTCCCCGGACCCAGCACAAGCACTCCGCTGAAGGGCATCCGCAAGGTGATCTCCGAGCGGATGATGCACTCCCTGGCCAGTTCCGCGCAGCTCACCTACACCACCACCGCGCGGGCCCAGGGTCTCCTCGACATGCGCAAGAAGCTGAAGAACTCCGACCCGGCGCTCGGCTTGAACAAGGTGACCATCGGCGATCTCGTCGGTTTCGCCGCGGTCAGGACCGCCGCCAAGCACCCCGTCCACAACGCCCACCTCGAGGACGGCGTGCTGACCACCTTCGAGCGGGTCCACCTCGGTTTCGCCTGCGACACTCCGCGTGGCCTCCTCGTCCCGACGGTGCGCAACGCCTCGCAGCTCAGCCTCGGCCAATTCTCCGCGATCTGCAAGGACCTCGCCGCGCAGGCCATCGAGGGCACCATCAGCCCCGACCTGCTGGGCGGGGCCACCTTCACCGTTTCCAACCTGGGTGGTTTCGGCATCGAACACTTCACCCCGCTGCTGAACGTGCCCCAGACCGCGATCCTCGGCGTCGACGCCATCTTCCCCCGCGCCTACGCGGATGAGAAGGGCAAGGTCCGCGTCGAACAGCGCATCGGGTTGTCGCTGACCGCCGACCACCGGGTCATCGACGGCGCCGACGCGGCCCGTTTCCTGCAGGACCTCGTGGCCTTCCTCGAGAACATTGAACTGGCCGCCCTGAGCTGAGAGGACGAACAATGACCGACCACGACGTCATCGTGCTGGGCGGCGGCCCCGGCGGCTACATCGCCGCCGAGCGGCTCGGCCACGCGGAGAAGAACGTGCTCCTCGTCGAGGCCTCATCGCTGGGTGGCACCTGCCTGAACGTGGGATGCATCCCCACCAAAACCCTCCTCGGGGCTGCCAAGACCTACGACCATGCCCGTCACGGAGCCCAGTTCGGGGTGAAGGTTGACGGCGCCCATATCGACTGGCCCGCCCTGCAGAAATGGAAGGACAAGGTGGTCTCCACTCTCGTCGGTGGGGTCGCTGCCACCGAGAAGAAGGCCGGGGTCACCGTCGTGCACGGCCACGGCACCTTCGACGGCCCCGGGAAGGTCACCGTCGACGGCACCACTCACACCGCCACCCACGTGATCCTCGCCACCGGATCGGTGCCCGTGATGCCCCCCATCCCCGGCGCCAAGGACAACCCGTTGGTCATCGACTCCACCGGCGCTCTCTCGTTGCCGGAGATTCCGGAACGCCTGGCCGTGATCGGTGGCGGTGTCATTGGGGTGGAGTTCGCCTCGCTGTATTCCATGCTCGGTACGCAGGTCACCGTCATCGAGATGCTGCCCGAGATCGTCCCCTTCGCCGACGACGACGTGGCCGCGCAGCTCCGCAAAGCCCTGAAGGATGTCACCTTCAAACTTGGCTGCCGGGTTACCTCCATCGATGGTGGAAAGGTGAACTGGACCACCGCCGACGGCGCCGAGGAGAGCGTCGAGGCCGACTACGTGTTGATGGCCGTCGGACGCCGGCCCGCAGTCGACGGCTGGGGTGCAGAGAACACCGGCCTGGAGTACTCCGGCCGCGGAGTGGTCGTTGATGACCGGATGCGCACCAACCTGCCGAACGTGTGGGCGATCGGGGACGTCACTGGTCGCAGCCTGCTAGCCCACGCCGCTTACCGCATGGGCGAGGTGGCCGCCGCCAACATCCTCGACCCCGAGGCCCACCGCCGCGGCGAGGTGATGCGCTGGCACACCGTCCCGTGGGCTGTCTACACCGCCCCCGAGTGCGCCGGCATCGGACTCACCGAGGCCGCGGCCAGGAAGGCGGGCCGTGACATCATCACCGCGAGCGTCCCCGGCTACATGTCCGGTCGGTTCGTGGCCGAGAACGGTCTCCAGGCCCCGGGACTGGCCAAACTCATCCTCGACGCCGAGACCCGCCAGGTGCTGGGCATTCATGTGCTGGGCAGCTATGCGGCCGAGATGATCTGGGGCGCCTCCGCCGTGCTGGAAACCGAACTGGACCTCACCGACCTGCGTCAGCTCGTCTTCCCCCATCCCACAGTCAGTGAACTGATCCGCGAGGCCGCCTGGGCGGCCAAGGCCTGATCGACAAGGAAAAGAGACAACAAAACTATGACCCGCTCACTCATCGTCGATCCGACGAACGTGCGTGCCAAGGGCGTCATCACGGCGCCCGAGATCCCCGTCAACGCCTACGAACCCAACTTCAAGGCGGAACTGAAACGCCACGGCAAGCAGGGGCTCATCGACATCCTGCACGACATGATCGCCGTGCGCTCCTTCGAGACCATGCTCAATTCCATCAAGACCACCGGTGCCTGGAACGGCGTGGAATACAACCACCGCGGCCCCGCGCACCTCAGCATCGGACAGGAATCCGCTGTGGTGGGGCAGGCCTCGCAGCTCGGTGCCGACGACTTCGTCTTCGGATCCCACCGCAGCCACGGCGAGATCCTCGCCAAGTGTTTCTCCGCCTCCCGCAAACTCGATGCCGCGGACCTGGAACACATCATGAAGGAATTCCTGGACGGCGAAACCCTCTCCTTCGCCGAGCAGGTTTCCGACGACGGCCTGGCCGATGTCGCCGAGAACTTCATCCTCTACGGTGCCGTCGCCGAAACCTTCGCCCGCAAGGCCGGTTTCAACCGCGGCCTCGGCGGGTCGATGCACGCTTTCTTCACCCCGTTCGGTTCCATGCCGAACAACGCCATCGTCGGCGGCTCCGCGGACATCGCCACCGGTGCGGCGCTGTTCAAGCGCATCAACCGCCGGGCCGGCATTGTGATTGCGAACATCGGTGACGCGTCCATGGGTTGCGGCCCCGTCTGGGAATCCATGATGCTGGCCGCCATGGACCAGTACCGCACCCTGTGGAAAGACGGTGTGGAGGGCAATCCGCCGATCTGGTTCAACTTCTTCAACAACTTCTACGGCATGGGTGGCCAGACCTCCGGCGAAACCATGGGCTACGACATCCTGGCGCGCGTCGGCATGGGTGTGAACCCGGAGGCCATGCACGCCGAACGTGTCGACGGCCTCAACCCGCTCGCCGTCGCCGACGCCGTCGCCCGCAAACGTGAACTCCTCGACGCGGGTCGCGGACCGGTGCTCACCGACACCATCACCTACCGCTTCTCCGGACACTCCCCGTCGGACGCCTCCTCCTACCGCACCCGCGAGGAAGTGGAACTGTGGGAGAAACACGACGGCCTCAAGAACTACGCCGCCTACCTGATCAAGAACAAGGTGCTCACCCAGGCCGACGTGGACGCCATCCAGCAGAGGTTCGACGAGCGCCTCACCAAGGTGATCGCCCTGGCGACCAGGACCGAGGACCTCAGCCCGCGCGTGCACATGGACTTCATCGACACGGTGATGTACAGCAACGGCAACAAGGAGAGGCTGTCGGAGGAGGAACCGCAGCTGCTCACCCCGCTGGCCGAGAACCCGCGCGTCAAGGCGCTGAGGAACAAGATCCGCACCGCCCGCGACGAGAACGGCAAACCGGTCTCCAAGAACAAGGCCTTCGCCTACCGCGACGCGATCTTCGAGGCCGTGGCGCACCGTTTCGCCACCGATCCGACGCTCGCCGCGTGGGGCGAGGAGAACCGCGACTGGGGTGGCGCGTTCGCCGTCTACCGCGGCCTGACGGAGCTGCTGCCCTACCACCGCCTGTTCAACTCGCCCATCTCGGAGGCCGCGATCGTCGGTGCCGGTGTCGGTTACGCCCTCTCCGGGGGTCGCGCGCTGGTGGAGCTGATGTACTGCGACTTCCTGGGGCGCGCGGGCGACGAGATCTTCAACCAGGCCGCGAAATGGCAGGCGATGTCCGCGGGTCTGCTGGAGATGCCGCTGGTTATCCGCGTCAGCGTCGGCAACAAGTACGGCGCCCAGCACTCCCAGGACTGGTCGGCGCTGTGCGCGCACATGCCCGGTTTGAAGGTCTACTACCCGGCCACCCCCTACGACGCCAAGGGCATGATGAACCTGGCGTTGCGCGGCACCGATCCGGTTGTGTTCTTCGAGTCCCAGCTGCTCTACGACAAGGCCGAGGAGTTCCAGCCCGGAGGTGTTCCGGAGGGCTACTACGAGGTTCCGGAAGGGGAACCGGTGGTTCGTCGCGAGGGCTCCGACCTGACCATCGCCACCCTCGGTGCCACCTTGTACCGGGCCCTCGAGGCCGCCGACATCCTGCAGTCGAAGTACGGGCTGTCGGCCGAGGTCATCGATCTGCGGTTCGTCGCCCCGCTGAACCTCGACCCGGTGGTCGAGTCGGTGAAGAAAACCGGTCGGCTGCTGCTCAGCTCCGACGCGGTGGAGCGCGGCTCCTTCCTGCAGGACGTCGCGTCCAAGGTGCAGAGCATCGCGTTCGATCACCTCGACGCGCCCGTCACGGTGGTGGGGTCGCGCAACGCCATCACCCCGGCGGCGGAACTGGAGAAGGAGTTCTTCCCGCAACCCGAATGGCTGGTCGACGCGGTCCACGAACGGATCCTGCCGCTGCCGGGTCACGTGACCATCAGCAATCAGACCACCGCCGAACTGGCCCGCCGCACCCGCGAAGGGCTCTGACCCCACCCCTCGAAGTTGGTTGAGCCGTACTGCGACATCTCCTCCCGAAGCTGGTTGAGCCGGGTCGTGAGGAACGAGCGGCCCGTGTCGAAACCATCCGGTGGCCGGGAGGCAGACCTGAGTCCAGGTCCTCGGAGATGGTCGCCTTGGTTTCGACTCGATCTGCTCGCTGGCGCTCGCGGATCGGCTCAACCGGCTTCGGGAAGGGCAAAGCTGGTTGAGCCGGGTCGTGAGGAACGAGCGGCCCGTGTCGAAACCATCCGGTGGTTGGAAGGCAGACCCGACCACGAGTTCGGTAAAGAGCAGAGCCGGCTCGATCAGCTTCGGGGAAGCGATGGGGAAGAGAAGAAACAGGAAACACATGAACCAGATCAATGACCCGGGGATCTCGCCCGAGGAACGGTTGGCGGCGTTGCGGGTCGTCGCCGGACAGGAGTCCTTCCCCGACTGGGTGGTGGAATCCAACAACCACATCCACACCTGCTATTCCTTCAGCCCCTACACCCCCTCCGGTGCGGCCCTGGGCGCCAGGCGCGCCGGGTTGCGCGTGGTCGGTTCCGTCGACCACGACTCCATCGCTGCCGCCGCCGAGATGACCGAGGCCACCCGCATCCTCGGGATGGGCAGCGTGACGGGGTTCGAGTGCCGCGCTTTCTTCGATCCCGGCGGCCCCTTCGCCACCAGGAAGCTCAACAACCCCGACTCCGCGGGGATCGCCTACATGACCGTGCAGGCAATCCCCGCCCCGGCCAGGGCGGTGGTGGATGCGTGGCTCGCCCCGCGGCGCGCAGCGCGGCTGGAACGCACCCTCGCGATGGCGGAAGCCGCGAACTCCATCCTCACCCGTCTCGGCCTGGCGTCCTTCGACCCGCAGGCCGACATGGTGGCCCGCTCCCAGTACGCCACCGGCGGCGGCATCACCGAACGCCACCTTTTGGCGGCCATGGCCGATGCCCTCATCGACGGTTTCGGTCGCGGTGAAGCCCTGGTCGCGGGGCTACAGGGCATGGGCATCGACGTACCCGCGAAACTCGCCGGCGTCCTGGGCGATGCCGACAACCCGCACCTGACCTACGACCTGTTGGGCGTGCTCAAATCGGAATACCTGGCCAGTATCTACATCCAACCCACCGCCGACGAGTGCCCGACCGCCGAGGAGGTGGTGACCCTCGCCGACTCCGTCGGGGCGATCGCCACCTACGCCTACCTCGGTGACGTCTCCGCCTCGCCGACCGGCGACAAGAAGGCCGAGAAGTTCGAAGACGACTACCTCGACGAACTGTTCGACGCCATGGCCGACCGCGGACTGCGGGCCGTCACCTACATGCCACCCCGCAACACACCCCAGCAGCTGCGCCGCATCCACGACCTCGCCACCCGCCACGGCATGTACGAGATCTCCGGGGTGGACATCAACCAGCCCCGGCAGTCGTTCACCTGCCCCGAGCTGCGGGATCCCGGGTTAGCGGCACTCAACGAGGCAACCTGGGCGCTCGTCGCCCACGAGGCCCTGACCTCCGTCGACCCGTCGCTGCACATCCTCGGCGAGGGCCGGCCACGACCCGAGCGGCTCGCCGCCCGCATCGCCGCGTTCGCCCCCCTCGGTCGCGCCCTGGCTGACGGTGCCGATGCCGCCGAACTCGCCGCCACCGCCCCCAGACTGTGAAACCTGAAACCGGGAGACCATCATGAGCAATGCCCCGAAGGTGAGGGGAGCGTTCCTCACCACCTTGAACCGTCCCGTCCTGGTGCGCCCCAGCGACGCCGAGGCCACCATCGTCCTCGATGAAACCACCGTCCCTGCCGACGTCTCACTGCCCGTGGTGGTGCGGCTGGGGGAGGAGACCTACGAGGTCACCGCCACCCCACGCGGTGAACGCGAGATCAGCGGTCGCGTCGCTCTGGTCACCGGTGGCGCGCAGGGTTTCGGCGCGGAGATCGCCAAGGGTCTCGTCGACCAGGGCTGTTTCGTCTTCATCGCCGACCTCAATGGCGACGGGGCTGCCGCCAAGTGCGCGGAACTCGGCGCGGACCTCACCCACCCCATCACTGTGAACGTCGCCGACGAGGAATCCGTCGCCGCGATGGTCGCCGAGGTGGAGCGGGTCGCGGGCGGGCTCGACCTGGTGATCTCCAACGCCGGGATCGTGCGCGCCGGCTCCGTGCTGGAACAGGACGCCTCCGCGTTCAGGCTCTCCACTGACATCAACTACGTGGCGTTCTTCCTCGTCACCAAGCACCTGGGTGGTCTCCTGGCGCGCCAGCACGAGGCCGCACCCGGATGGCTCACCGACATCATCCAGATTAATTCGAAATCCGGGCTCGTCGGCTCCAACAAGAACGCCGCCTACGCCGGCTCCAAGTTTGGCGGCATCGGTCTGGTGCAGTCGTTTGCGCTGGAACTCGTCGAACACGGCATCAAGGTCAATGCCGTGTGTCCCGGGAACTTCTACGACGGCCCGCTGTGGTCCGACCCCGACCGGGGGCTGTTCGTGCAGTACCTCAACTCCGGGAAGGTGCCCGGTGCGACAACGATCGAGGATGTGCGGGCGTTCTACGAGGCCAAGGTGCCGATGCGCCGCGGCACCACCGGCATCGATGTGCTGCGCGCCATCTACTACATCGTCGAACAGGCCTACGAAACCGGTCAGGCCGTGCCCGTCACGGGCGGCCAGGTCATGCTCAATGCCTGAACCCCGAGAAACCGAAGGAAGAAACATGAGTGACATTCCCGCCACCCAGCACGCCATTCAGATCGTCGGGGTCGACGAGTTCGTGCTCAACCCCGCCAAACCCGTTGACGAAGTGGGGCCTCACCAGATGCTGCTCAAGGTGGAGGCCTGCGGCATCTGTTTCAGCGACACCAAACTGCTGCACGCCTTCGATTCCCACCCGCGCAAGGCGGAGGTGATCTCGGGGATCGCGCCCGAGGCTCTCGCCGAGATTCCGGGCTACCGTCCGGGCGGGCAGGCGACGGTGCCCGGCCACGAACCGGTGGGGCGCATCATCGCCGCCGGGGAACAGGTGACGCACTTCACGGTGGGGGACCGGGTGCTGGTGCAGGCGGACTGGAAGCACCTGCGCACGCCGAAATCGAACGGTGCGTTCGGCTACAACTTCGAGGGTGCGCTGCAGGAGTACGTCGTCATCGACGAACGCTGCGTGGTCTCGCCGTCGGGTGAGGAGTTCCTGATCCACGTCACCGACGGGCCGTCGGCGGCCGCCGTCGGACTGATCGAGCCGTGGGCCACCGTGGAAGGTTCCTACGCGTGGGCGGAACGCAATCACGTCGCCGACGGTGGTCGGCTGCTGGTGGTCGGCGACGGCGACCTCGGTTCCCTCACGTCGCAGCACCGGCCTGCGGAGACGGTGCTGGCCGATCCGGAGGAGGTCGCGGGGCTGGGCGGGGAGAGTTTCGACGACATCGTCTGTTTCTGCTCCGACGCCGAGGTGATCGAGGCCTGCGCGAAGCTGCTCGGCACGCGCGGCGTGCTGTGCATCGTGCTGGGTGGTGGGCGGATCGACCGCACGGTGAGCCTGGACATCGGTCGCGTGCACTACGACTTCATCCGGTTCTGCGGCACCACCGGCGATGATCCCGCCGACGGCTACGCCTGGATTCCCGCGACGGGTGAGCTGCGCACCGGCGACAAGGTGGCGATCATCGGGGCTGCCGGCCCGATGGGGCAGATGCACACCATGCGGGCCGTCACCTCCGGGGTGCCGGGCGTCACCGTCACGGGCACCGACGTGAGCGACGACCGCCTGGAGCACCTGCGCGGGGTCGTGGGGCCGGTGGCCGAGGCCCGGGATGTGCCGCTGGAGATCGTCAACACCAGCGCCGCCCCGCTGGAACCCGGCTACACCCACCTGTCCTGCATGGTGCCGGTACCGGCGCTGGTCTCGCAGGCCGTCGACCTGGCCGGCGAGGGCGCGATCGTCAACGCCTTCGCGGGCATCCCGGCGGGCACCTTCGGCGATTTTGACCTCCAGGGGATCATCGAGCGCCGCGTGTTCATGTTGGGCACCTCCGGCTCGGATGTCTCGGACATGCGCACGGTGCTGCGGAAGATCGAGGACGGTGTGATCGACACCACCATCTCCCTTGACGCCATCACCGGCATGGCGGGTTTCGCCGATGCCATCGGTTCGGTCATCAACCGCACCTCGGGAGGAAAGATCATGGTCTTCCCGTCGCTGCATGACCTCGGCCTGATCCGTCTGGCCGAGCTGGAGACCAAACTCCCGCACGTCGCGGCGAAACTGAAGGACGGTCGCTGGACGAAGGAGGCCGAGGAGGCCCTGCTGGCGGGGGAGTGATCCCGTCAACGATCGCTGGTCGTGGATCGATGGTTTCCACGACCAGCGATTCCTCGTCTACACCGCGGTAGCATCGCAATCGAGTCGTGATGCGGGAGGTGATGGCATGGGACGCACCACGCTGATGTTGGATGAAGAAGCTGTCGTCGCCGCCCGCGAACTCGCTCGGCGGGAGCACCTGAGCCTGGGTGAGGCCGTGTCGCGACTCGTGCTGCGAGGGGCACGGATCGCGGCTGAGGAGCGGCTACCGGTCGTCAGTGAGTTTGCCCAGTTGGGGCGTCGCCCCGGCAGGGTTGTGACGAGCAATGATGTTCACGCGGTTCTCGAAGATGAAGGCGAGTGACCGTCATACAGTGAGGCTTATTCACAGATGGCGTTTCGATCAGCAAATGCCCTAGTCAGAGCACATTTTAGGGTGGTCGTGAATAAGCCTTGGTCAACCGATCCCTGACTGTCTATTACGTTTTGAGTCCGGTTCGGCTTCGCCCGTCTAATCCCGGGGAGAGGCCGCGGAACGGATCCCACGCACCGCGATGAGACCGAATGCCGCGACGAGGGAGCCGATGCCGACGATCATTGCGGCTGTCGGGGAAAGCCAGGCCAGGACGATCGTGAGTACGCCGGCGGCCATGAGCAGGTAACCGGCCGGGCGGTAGGCGCGGGCGCTTCCGGCGCGGTAGTTCTCAAGGGTGGGGTTGTTGAATCGTCCCTCGGGGCGGGTCCAGGGTAGGACGGCGCCCAGACCGATGACGACGATGCCTGCGGCCGTTGTCATGATGGCCTCCAGGGGTACGTTGATGCCCACGTAGAGGGCGATGAGCCCGAGGTGCAGGGATGCGAATAGGATGCCGACCAGCACCAGGACACAGTTGAGGACCTTTGACGAGTTCTCGGTGTTGGCGACGGCACCCGCAGGGAAGCGTTCGAGGGAGCGCGGGTTGAAACGGGGCGCGAGGGTGACGAGCCCCGCGACCACCACCAGGATGAGAGGAGGAACGAAGGCGGTGAACTCGCGGCTGGGACTGTTCTCGCCGTGACCGTTACCGGCGGGGCAGGTGACGAGTTCCGGGGCCATGTGCGGGTAGGCGATGATGCTCACGACGAGCAGAGCGATGGCGATGACGAGGCAGACGATGAACCCGGTGCTGGGCGTCCGGGACGTCGTTGGGGTCGAGGTGGTGGATATGGGGTTCTCCTTCCGGGGGTCAGCGCGTGAGGAATGACTTCAGGGACAAGATGAGGTCCTCGATGGTGGACAGGTTGGCGCGGTACTGCACTTCGGTGCCCAGTTGGCGCGAGACGAGCAGTCCCGCGGTTTTCATGACCTTGAGGTGACCGGAGAGCGTGGAGTTGGGGATGCCCAGGTCCTCGGCGATCTGGCCGGCGCGGACGTAGTCCTTGTCCTTGAGGTAGTTGAGGATCTCGGAACGGGTCACGTGCGCCAGCGCCGCGTGAGCCTCCCCATAACATCCTTCGGTATTTCGGGTCATAACGAAATAATACTCCTGGGCAGTGCCCGCGACAAGCCCCGACTGAGAAGGATGCCGCTCCAGTCGAGCTGGAGCGCGTGGGCTTGTAGGGAGTCGTGAAGCTATGCGCCACCGGTGCCTCTCCCGCCTCGGGGAGCAATGCCACGGTCCTCCCGAGCAGCCCGCCGAACCGTTGTGCCAACTGGAGAGCCTGCACGGGCGGCACCCGCGTGTCCTGGGTTCGCACCGCGACCATGACAGGAGGAAGCGTGCGTTTTGAGGCTTCAACTCTCCCGATCAATGCCGGGCGTTACCGGCGGGGTCACCAGGTGCCCGGGGGTGCCGCGATTAGGCGCTTTCAATGCCGAGTGCCGCAAGCCAGTCGCGCACCGTGCAGAGCTGGCGGAGAAGAACCACCAAGCGGTCAAGGGCCCATGAGTCAGCGTGGGGGAGCGTGGTGAGGATGGTGTGGTGGGCTTGTGTGCGTTCTGTGTCGGTTGGGTTTAGTTTCAGCAGTGTGTTGGTTAGATTGTTGACCTCCCCCGGGGGGAGTTTGGGGAGTGCTAGTGCTGTGGTGATGGTGTGGCGGGCTTTTACTTGTTCCGAGTTGTTTGGGTCCAGTTTCAAGAGCGTGCGGATTAGTTTGGGGATCTCGTCTGGGTTGGTTTTGGGGAGTGTTGCGATGATTGTGTGGCGGGCTTTTGTTCGTTCTGTGTCGGTTGGGTCCAGTTTTGACAGCGCATCAATCAGATCAAGAATGCCCCACGAATTGGCGTTGGGGAGTGCGTCGATGATGGTTTGGCGGGTCTTTGCTCGTTCTGTTTCGGTTGGGTCCAGATTCGATAGCGTTTCTATTAGGTCATCGACTTCCCATGTTTCAAGGAATGCGGCGATGATGATTTGGCGGGTCTTTGCTCGTTCCGTGTCGTTTTTTGCTAGTGCCGACAGTGCGCGGACTAGGTAGGGAATCCTACGCGGGTGGGTTTTGGGGAGTGCTGTGATGATGGTTTGGCGGGCTTTTGTTCGTTCTTCGTAGTTCGGATCCAGTTGTGACAGCGTGTGGACTAGACCGTAGGTATCCTGTGACTTGGTTTTGATAAGTGTTGCGATGATGGTTTGGTAGGCTTTTGTTCGCTCCGAGTTGTTTGGGTCCAGTTTCAAGAGCGTGTGGATTAGTTTGGGGATCTCGTCTGGGTTGGTTTTGGGGATTGCTGCGATGATGGTTTGGCAGGCTTTTGTTCGCTCCGAGTTGTTTGGGTCCAGTTTCAAGAGCGTGTGGATTAGTTTGGGGATCTCGTCAGGATAGGTTTTGGGGATTGCTGCGATGATGGTTTGGCGGGCTTTTGCTCGTTCCGCATCGGTTGGATGTAGTTGTGGCAGTGTGTGGACTAGGTCGTAGGTGTCCCGTGAGTTGGTTTTCGAGAGTGCTGTGAAAATGACTTGGCGGGCTTTTGTTCGTTCCGCGTCGGATGGATCCAGTTGCGACAGTGTGTGGACTAGACCGTAGGTATCCTGTGACTTGGTTTTGATGAGTGTTGTGAGAATGGTTTGGCGGGCTTTTGTTCGTTCCGAGTTGTTTGGAGCCAGTTTTGGCAGCGTGCGGACTAGGTCGTAGGTGTCCCGTGAGTTGGTTTTCGAGAGTGCTGTGAAAATGACTTGGCGGGCTTTTGTTCGTTCCGCGTCGGTTGGGTCCAGTGCGGACAGTGTGCTGAGTAGATGGTCGACCTCCTGTGGGTGAGTGTTGGGGAGTGCTGTGATAATGGTTTGGCGGGCTTCTTTCCATTCTTCGTCGGTTGGGTCCAGCTCTGACAAGGTACTGATTAGACGGTAAATCTCTTGTGGGTGGATGTTGGGGATTGCTGCGATGATGATTTGGCAAGCTTTTGTTCGTTCCGCGTTGCTTGGCCCCAGAGCCAAGAGCGCTCGTACCAAGTAGGGAGCCTCTCCCAAGTTTGCGTTGGGGAGTGCTGTGAGGATCTCTTTCCTGTGGTCGGGGCTACCCCAGTGAGCGGAACTGGCAACTAGTTTGGATAGGCCGGGTGCGTGGCGTTCTCTCAGGGCACAGATCCGGGTCCGGCCTGCCTTGTTCCAGTCCTCCGGATCGGTCTGGGCGGCCACCTCCAGCATGAGTTCCTCAAGACGATCGTTGACTACTTTCTGGGCTGGGGTGGGGCTATCCGTGTGGTGGGCCCAGAGTAGATCAACCAGCTTGTTGCGCCTTCTATGGACGGCGACGGTCATGGGCAGGGTGATGTGCCAGTCCGGGTCGAACCAGATGTGGGGCAGCAGCGCTTTCGCAGCCTTGGTGGCTGAGAAAGTGGCTATGTGTTCGGAGACTAGGTATTCCCACAGGGTGCGGTGCAGGAACCGGCGTTTGACCCGTGCGTGGTCGTAGAGGCTGGAGCGGGGGTGTTCCTGTTTCGGCGCGACATTGTCGAGGGCACGTTCCATGGCCGCCGACACGTCGGGCGGCGTGCGGTTTGTCGTGATTGTTTCGGGCCACACGCCCAGCCCCGCGGGGGTGACCGCGTCCTTGACCGCATGCCAGGCCCATTGCTGCAGGATTGCGCGGCATGCGACCCTGTCGACCGGCTCCTCCGTCGTCGCCCAACCTCCGGCCAGCAGCAGGTCGATGATGGTTCGGTAGAGCTCCCGGCGGCGTCTCGGCAACTCCTGATCCGGTTCCTGTTCGGTCAGCATGCAGTAGAAAGTCAGCAACAGTGGGCTGGTCGCGGTCGCGCGGAGTTCTCGTCGTTCTTCGAGCTGCCGGATCAGGTGCTGGGCCGTTGGCGGGCTCTCTGTGAACCAGGCCTCAACATAGCCGTGGACATCCTTGGGATAGCGCAGCTCGGTGAGGGTACCGACCCGGGTGTCCTGCGTTGCACGCAGGCCCGAGACCGCGCTGTGCCACGCCTCCGGTCGCGACGTCACCACCAGCCGGCGACCCGGCGTACTTGTCAAAGAGTTGAGCAACGTCCTGGCGCTGTTAGCCGAGACGCCCTCGTCCAGGGAGTCCGCCACCGCCAACACCCGTGCCCCCGGGTGTAGGACCAGCCGGCGAATCTTCTCCTGCGATTCATGTGGGAGCGCCGCCTCGACCAGCCCCTCGAAGCCGGTGCCGTGCCGCTTGATCCACTCGGCCACCGTGGTGAACAAGGGGAGCTCGACCGACGCAGGATCCACCCGCGGGTCCCGGAGCTGCTCCAGCGCCGTCTCGGCGGCCTCACGCGCGAGGCGCCGAGCGAGCCACGTTTTACCTGAACCCGGGCCGCCCAGCACCGTCAACAGCCAGACCCCTTCCAGGGCCTCCGCCGGGGACATGGTCCTCTGCTCATAGGCGATCTCCAGCGTCCGCTCCAGTTGCGACGGTTTCCGATCCTGGGTCCACTCACGGCCTTGAGTCCATGGTGAGTAATCCCAATCCCGAATCTGGTTTTTCAAGTATTCGCTCAGTTCATGTCTGTTCGCTACTCCCAGCAGGTCCTCGCGCAACTGGTCGATGCTGCCGCGTATCTCGTTACGAGATGCTTGGATCGCCGCGAGGACCACACCGCCCTCGGCCTTGAGCTTCGGGCACAACGCGTTATAGGTGATGTGCACGGCGCGTTCCGCGACGCCGTACTCGGGGTCCGTTCCCCAATACTCATCCCTCGCCTTGGCCGGCGTGAGCACGACCTCGGCCGCTTGCGTGGGATCGAAATCCGCGTCGGCGATCAATTCGTGCTGGCATCCGGCTGCCTGAACGTACTCGATCGCCCAGGCCAATCCGCGGTCCACGACGTCTGGGTCGAGGCGTTCGCCATCGGCCCACGCTGTGATCGCTTCCCGGACCTGTTTCTGCAGCTCCTTTTCCTCAGACGTTCGGCCCCGGGCATCCCAGAGGAGCTTCACCAGCTCGCAGGCGGCGCTCACCCCAATCGCTCCGAGCGGTTCGCTCAGGGCGCTGACCGCGACGGCTGCCAGCGCGTCCACCAACTCGGACCGCCGCACCATCGCCATGAACTCCACCCTCCGTCGAGCACCCCTGTAGAACCAGTACCAGTATCCCGCCTGACTCAGAGGCCGCGCCAGAAGGACTGCCCGACCGGTGGGGTGGCTGGCCATGTATGTCGTGGTCACTGTCTCGGTTGTTCTCTTTGGCACATCTTCGGGCAGTTCCCCGGAGCCGATCCGTCCAGGCAGGTTGTCGACCATGATCGACAAATTAGGATCAGAGGTGTGTTTTGTCGACTATGATCGACAACGAGAGGACGGTGGTTGCTGTGGAACGGATCGTTGATCGTCCCCGCTACCTGGAACGGATCCGGCCTTTCGTGGATGTTCCGGTCATGAAGATCCTGACCGGGGTGCGGCGCTGCGGAAAGTCGACGCTGCTGGACATGCTGGCCGACGAGGTGGTTGCGAAGAACCCCGGGGCCTCGATGGTCCGGCTCAATCTCGAATCCAGCGAGGGACTGAGCATTCGCACCGCGCCGGCGCTCATGGAGCATCTGGCTGCGCGCCTGCCCGACAGGAGGGCCCGCGCCTACGTGTTCCTGGACGAGGTGCAGCAGGTTCCGGGATGGGAAGACGTGGTCAATGCGCTGCGGGTCGACTGGAATTGCGACCTGTACCTCACCGGATCCAACTCGACGATGCTCGCGAGCGAACTGAGTTCCCACCTCGCGGGCCGATTCGTCGAGTTCCCGATCCGTCCCCTGTCCTTCAGGGAGTTCGTCGAGCTGCACCGCCCACACGGCGTCTCCAGCGCCGAAGCCCGGGAACTCTTCGAGCACTACCTCGTCCTGGGTGGATTCCCACTCCTGAAATACTTCGACCTCGATTCCCAGGCCTCGGTGCAATACCTCGACAGCCTGCTCGACACCGTGGTGGTCAGGGACGTGCTGGAGCATTTTGCGATCCGCGACGTCGACATGTTCCGCCGCATCCTGCGCTACTGCGTGGGCAACGTGGGACGTACTTTCTCGGCGCAGTCGGTGAGCCGGTATCTCAAAAGCGAGGGGCGCGCGGTCAGCGTCGATACCGTCCTCAACTATCTGCAGCACTGCGCCGAGGCGTACCTGGTGGACAAGGTGCCGCGGTTCGATGTCGTCGGGAAGCAGACGCTGCGAGCGGACGAGAAGTACTACGTGGTGGATCAGGGGCTTCGGACTGCTCTCGGTTTCGACAATCGTGCGGACATCGAACTGGCGCTGGAAAACATCGTGTACCAGGAACTTCGCTCACGGGGCTGCACGGTTCATGTGGGGTGGCGCGGCTCCAGGGAGGTCGATTTCATCGCCCAGCGCGGCACGGCGACACGCTACATCCAGGTCAGCTATCTCCTCGCCGACGAGGCGACGGTAGAACGCGAGTTCGGGGTCCTGGAATCAATCCCGGACAACCACCCCAAGACCGTGGTCAGCATGGACCCCGTCTCCCGAGGTCGCAACGGCATCGAGCATGTGAACATCGTGGACTTCCTGATGGAGGACCCGCTGGCCGAATGGAATGGGTGATTCTCGGCGACGTGTGGGTGGCGGAGAAGCCGGAGAAGATGCATGTGGAAGCCGGTTGAGCCGGTCTGCTCGCTCAGCGAGCAGGCCACCTCGAACCCTCGGCGACCACGTCCGGGGAATTGCAACGGGCTCTGTTGTGCGGCTGCCGGGTGGTTTCGACACGGACTGCTCCTTCGTCGCGGTCCGGCTCAACCAGCTTCAGGTCGAGACCGCCATCAAGGTGGCCCGCAAGTGGGGGCTGCTCCTTCGTCGCGGTCCGGCTCAACCAGCTTCAGGGAAGCTTTGCGGGCTGGCAGGCCTCGGGCTCAATCTCTAACTCAGCCGACTGTTCAGGAGGGTCACCACCTTCGTCAGTGACACCGCGCCGGGATCGGGGGTGCCGACGGATTTCTCGCCCAGCGGGCGGGCCCTGCCCAGCCGGGCGACCAGCGCCCGGGTGGATTCGGTCCCGGCCTCGGCTGCGACGACGGCGGCCGCAGACTTCGCGGCCAGGTCGCCGTCGGTGGCCACGAACGCCGCGACGAACGGGGAGAGCGCGTCGACGAGGGTCTTGTCGCCCACCTCGGCCCCGCCCAGGCGCTGCACGGCGGACAGGGCGGCCTGGAGTGCTGCAGCGATATCGTCGCCGTCGGGGGTTTTCTCGTCACCCAGCGCGCTGCCCAACGCCGTGAGCAACGCGCCCCACAACGCCCCGGAAGTGCCGCCGGCCCGGTTGGACCAGGCATCCCCGGCGGCGGTCAGTGTCGTCCTGAGTCCCCCGCCGGCCGATACGGCGGCGTGTGCCGCCCCGGCCGCCGCCCTCGACCCGTTGGCCATGCCGATCCCGTGATCGCCGTCCCCCGCCACCGAATCCAGCGCCCCCAGCTCTTCCTGCGCCCGAGCCAGCATCCCCGCGACATCGTCGAGCAACCCGGCCGCGACCTCGGCCGCCTCCCGGGATGCGGTACTGCCCGGGGTGGTCACATCCACGGGGGCGGCGGCCTGGCTGAGTTTGGCGTCGTCGCGCTCGACCGAACCCACCGATCCCTTCCGGTACGCCGGGGCGTCGCACGGCGCATCCCAGTAGCCAAGCAGCTCGTCGTCCACCCACACCAAGGTCAGCGACACCCCCGCCATGTCCAGGGAGGTGACGAACTCGCCGGCCTCGACGTCGGCGCATTCGAGCCTGGCGGCCTCCAGGCGGGCCACGACGCAGGATGTCACCACGAACAGTTCCTCGTACTTGCTTGCTCCGAGCCCGTTGATGATGGCCACCACCCGGTTCCCGGCTCCCGCGGGACGATCCGCCAACAAGCCCTCGACGAGAGTGCGGGCCACATCGTCGGCGCTGCCCAGGTCGGCCTCGGCAACACCCGGTTCGCCGTGGATGCCGAGCCCGATTCCCATGCGCCCCGCGGGCACGGTGAACAACGGTCCCTTCGCGCCGGGCAGCGTGCAGCCGGCGAAGGCAACCCCGAAACTGCGGGTGGCCGCGTTGGCCCGGGCGAACACCCGCTTGACCTCGTCGAACCCGAGCCCGGCCTCGGCCGCCGCGCTCGTGATCTTGAAGACCGGGAAATCCCCTGCGATTCCTCGTCGCTTCTCCGGTTCGGCGGCATCCCCAGAGGCGATGTCGTCGGTGACCACCAGGGTGTCGGCCTCGATGCCCTCGGCGCGAAGTCGTTCAATGGCCTGCCCGAAATGCAGCACGTCGCCGGCGTAGTTTCCGAACCCCATCAACACCCCGGCCCCACGATGAACCGCCTTCAGCACCGAATAGGCCTGGGCGGCCGAGGGGGAACTGAAAATGTTGCCGCACACCGCGCCGTCGGCGAACCCGTGGCCAACCCAGCCCGCGAAGGCCGGGTAGTGCCCGGAACCGCCGCCATACACGACCGCGACCTTCCCGGCAGGCGTGAAGGTGGAACGCGCCACGCCCCCGTAGACGGGTTTCACGTAGCGTTTGTTGGCCGCGATGAAACCTTTGAGGGCCTCGGCGGGAAAATCAGCGGGATCGTTTGTCAGTCGCGTCACTGCGTGCCTTTCGATTGCTGGCCAGAGGTTTCGGCCCGACACGTTCGCCGGTGCTCGCGAGTCGGCCCAACCAACACGGGTTCTCGGCGAACCCGGGCCCAGTTTAACCCCGCGTAAACCCCTGTTGCGGGGCCCCTGACCCCTAGGCTTGCCCCATGATGCGAGCGGCTGTGCTGGAGGAGATCGGCAGTTTGAGGTTGAAGCAGGTGCCCGTCCCCGAACCCGGGCCGGGTGAGGTGCTCGTGAGGATCGAGGCCAACACCATCTGCGGCACGGACCTGCGGATCATCTCCGGGGCCAAGACGGCCGGGGTCCGGCCGGGGGTGATCCTCGGTCACGAGTTCGCGGGACGTGTCGCGGCCGTGGGCCGGGGCGTCGACGGTGTGCCCGTCGGAGCGCAGGTGACCTGCTCGATCGTGGTGAGCTGCCAGCGGTGCCGGGCCTGCCTGTCGGGCCGGGAACAGCTGTGCGAGAACCTCGTGCTGTTCGGCTACGAACTCGACGGCGGGCTGGCCGAATACCTCCTCGTACCCAAGATCGCGATGGACCACGGCAACCTCGTGGTGCTGGAAAAGGAGATCCCCGCAACCACGCTGGCCTTGGCCGAGCCCGTCTCGTGCTGCCTCAACGGGGCCGGGCAGGTGGCTGTGGCGCCGGGGGAGAGCGTGGTGGTGCTGGGAACCGGGCCGATCGGCCTGCTCCACATCGCCTTGGCGAAACTGGCCGGCGCGACGACGATCCTGGCGGCCGGCCGGGAGGGCAGGCTTGCCGCCGCGACGGACTTCGGCGCGACCTGCGCTGTCGCCATCACCGGGGAGGCCCTGACGGCCGAGGTGCGCGAACGCACAAACGGCAGGGGAGCCGACGTTGTCATCGTCGCCGTGGGTGATCTCGCCTTGGCGAACCAGGCCCTCGAACTGGCTGCGATCGGCGGTCGCGTCAACTATTTCGCGGGTTTCCCGAAGGGGAAGACCGCCAGCATCGATCCGAACCTCATCCATTACCGCGAACTCGCCGTCACGGGTGGATCCAACGCCAGGCGGGCGGACGTGAGACGGGCCGTGGAGCTGCTGTCCAGCGGGGCCCTCGACGTGGGGAGGCTCGTCACCCACCGGTTCCCGCTCGCCGAACTGGAAGCCGCCGTCACTGCGGTGGCGCGACGCGACGGACTCAAGGTCGCGGTCATGCCCGCGGCGGGGTGAGGCCCCGCGACCCACCGGAGATCCCGGGCAGGGCATCGGCTGACGCTCCGGCCGTGAACAGGCGCCGGAGCCGGCGCGAGGACGCGGACAGCCGGGGCCGCCACGCCGTCATGCGAGCAGGGCGATCCGGTCTCCCTTGGAGGCCACGAAGCGGCCGTCGAGCGTGTCGTAGGTGTCGTAGTTCTTCAGGACGTCATCCCACAGGGTGCCCGGTTTCCCGGGATACAGGACAAACCAGGCAGAGACATCGCTAGTGCCCGTCGAGATCAGCAGGGCACCCCCGATGGGTGGGAAAACCTCGCGGATTTCGGTGATCTGATGGTCCACGAGGTCGACCTGCCCGGTCTTGGGGTCCAACACCCCCGTCTGTATGGAGGGGTCCAGAACCATGACGCTCAGGGGGCCGTCCTGAGGGGAGGGGGTCCTGTCGAAGACCGGAGTGAGCCAGGGACCTCCGTCCCTGTCCCTGCGCCAGAGCTCTTTCCCCGTCGCCGGGTCCAGACCCACGAAGCTTTGATGCGTGCCCTCCGTGACGTATATGAGGTCGTCTCCCCAACCCAATGGATAGCCGTCCTCGACCTCGACCGTCCACAGCTCCTTGCCGTGCTGGTCGAAACCCTTCAGTGGTCCGTCGTTCTTCCGTCCGGCCAGGACGTTGCCCGCCCAGGCCGAGCGGTACCGCACCCCGTCCTTCACCACCGGGCTGCCGTCTCCGGTGTGAACGCTCAGGTAGCAGGCGTATTCGTGGGTGGGGCCGGCCTGTCCGTCTACGCAGAAATCGGTCACGCCGTCGTGTTCCCTCACCCAGAACCACTCCCGGGCCTCCTCGGGCAGGTCGATGGACCACTGTTTGGTGTTTGCCTCCTTGAGGGAAGGTGCGCGGCTGATCCGGACCGTACCCTCGTTGGACGTGTCCATCTCGTAGATCGCGCCCGATGCGGCCATGGCCAGGTAGCGCTCGGGTTTCTCGTCGAGCCGGCCGATGAGGCTGCCATCGGCGGTGCTGTAGACGAAAAGGGTTCTTTGCTGCTGGGAAGTTTCGGCCCACATCGCTACCTGCCCGGGCGGCGTATCGGGTACCTTCCTGAGTATGTCGAAACCGGCGAGGTCGCTGGAGACATCGACCGACCACACCTCGGAGCCATCGGCCCAGTTGAGCATTCTCAGTTTGCTGCCGCCCGCGGTGAGGTCCGGAGCGACCACCAGGCCCTCGTGGGCCTCGAGGAGGGGGCCGGATCCGGTAACCGTGACCTCCCAGGCGGTTGTGAGCCGGGCCGGGGGAGTCGGCGGCGGAGAGGACTCGGGCGATGATGGGATCGTGGGGGCCGACGACGGTGTCTCGGATCCTGTGCCCCAGCAGGACGTGGTCAGCAGGACGGCACCCATCAGGGCGGCGGCCCCGCGAAGTCGCCATCTGGAGGCGGGTCTCGCCGCGGCGTTGGGGGAGTGGGTGACCGCTTTCATGCTGGCTCCTCTTCGGTTTGACGGATGGGCTGCTGTGGGCTCTCGGGCTCCGCGGGGGTGTTTTGAAGCTTCAACGAATCTTTGGTGAAGCATCAATTGCTCTGTGCACAACCTGTTTCGCGCCTCATGGTATCCGGCCCGCACGTCGCTCGCCGGTTCGGATGACAGCCGAGGACCGTATGGGCGAGCAAGAACCCGGTTACGCAGCACTCAACGCCGTTTCGGGCTGTTTCGGACGGTTTTTGGGCATTGAGCGCTGCGCAACCGGGTGAAACGCCCCGGCAGGGACGTTCAGTGGACGGGGAGGGCCTTGTCGGTTTCTTCCGCCCGGATGTCGACCATCTGCGCGCCGGTCAACCAGCCGGACAGGCTGCGGTGGGTGCGGGTGAACGGAACCATGACCAGGGACAGCGGCACCACCAGGGGCAACAACCAGATGAAGGGCGAGGATGTGCCGAAGGGGGCCAGGAACATCGGGATCAACCACGATGCGGGTACCACCAGCGACCTGACAACCCTGCGGAGACGGGAACCGTCGTGCAGGGTGCCGTCCGCGTTGCGCCACTTCGGGGTGAGCCACACCACGGTCTGCCCGACGGAGGCGGCGAGATGATTCCAGGCGGGCCACACGAACACCGTGATGGTCGCCAGCGCAATGGCCGCGGGAGCGATCAACGGGGTCCACTCCTCAGAAACGTCCCCCAGGAACAGCAACGTCGCCACGCGGAGGCCCACCGCGGTGGTTCCGGCCACCAGAGCCACGAGAATGGCGTCGATCAGCATGCCTATCCAGCGTCGCCACATCGTCACCGGGCGCGGCGTCAGCCTGTCCTGCACCAGCTGGTGGGCGCGCGGCATCCACCACAGCAACACCGGGGCCAGGACCGCTCCCAGGATGGTGCCGAGGGTGTTGGTCATGAGGTCGTCCACATCGGCGGCCCGGAAGGCGCAGGGATAGATGAACCACAACCCGGTGAGCTGGGTCAGTTCGATGAGGAGGCTGGTGGCCGCCCCCAGAAGGGTTGTGACGAGAACGGAGCGGTTGAAGTAGCGGCGCAGGATGACCCCGAACGGTACGAACAGCACCACGTTGAAGGCCACCTGCAACACCGCGAAGCTGGTCAGCAGCCCCCGCAGCGAACGCCCCGGCGCGGCCTCCCGGATGTCGTCGATGAAAGCGAACGGCCGCAGGTTCATTCCGCGGGCGTGGAGCTGGCACCACTCGACGGAACGCTCCGGCAGCGGCAGGAGGGTGTAGGTGAGCAGCGCGGCGGCGTAGAGACACACCGCCGCGAGTCCGAGCAGACGGGCGAAACTCAACCGGCCGAAGCGGCGGTACTGCCAGACCAAGCCTGGCAGGAACAGCGCCGCGAACGCGACGGCTCCGATGATTGCGGCGAGCAGACCATTGTTCACCCAGTCCTGCAAGGTTCCTCCAGTTGTGACGGCCGAACGGAGGATACCGCTTGGGGGAAATGCCGGACCGGGGTCTCGTGACGTGGTCAGGTCTCACCGCAGATGAGGCCGACCGTCCGGCGTCCCGGATGTGACATAGTGAGCCGCGTTGTTCACGCGACTCATGAAGGCGACGCAGAAGATGTAGGAGGAAGCCCCGATGTCCTCTCCGGCAGGCGACCTGAAGGTCGCGATGAAACCCCGTCACCTCGTGATGATGAGCCTCGGCTCCGCCATCGGAGCCGGGCTGTTCGTGGGCTCCGGCGCGGGCATAGCGACGGCGGGACCCGCGGTGCTGCTGTCCTATGTCATCTCCGGGGCAATCGTCCTTGCCGTGATGCGCATGCTCGGCGAGATGGTGGCGGACGACCCGAACCCGGGGGCGTTCTCCTACTACGCGGACAAAGCCCTCGGACCCGCCGCCGGATTCGCGATCGGCTGGCTGTGGTGGATCGAGATGGGATTGGTGGTGGCAACCGAGGCAACCGCGGCGGCACGCTATCTGAGCACACTCATCCCCGGTTTCCCGCAGTGGGGTTTCGCGCTGATCATCATGGTGGTCTTCACGGGAATCAACCTGGTCAAGGTGGGGAGCTTCGGTGAATTCGAGTTCTGGTTCTCGCTGATCAAGATCACCTTCGTGGTGGTTTTCCTGGTGCTCGGGGCGGCTTTCCTGCTGGGGTTCACCCCCGCCGCCTCACCCGGGTGGGGGAACCTGCTGGGAAACGACTTCATGCCCCACGGAATCAAGGGAGTCGCATCGGCGCTGCTGGTGGTGATCTTCGCCTTCGGGGGCGTGGAGATAGTCGCGGTGGCCGCCGCCGAGACCGCCGACCCGGAACGCAGCATCAGGAAGGCCGTCAACACGATCCTGTGGCGCATCCTCATCTTCTACATGGGAGCTGTGACGATCATGCTGCTCGCCCTGCCCTGGAACGACCCCTCCCTCAAGGACGCGCCCTTCGTCGCGGTCCTGAACGCGGCGGGACTGCCCGCCGTCGCGGCGATGATCGGGACCGTGGTCGTCGTCGCGCTGCTGTCCTCGCTCAACGCGAACCTCTACGGCGGCTCCCGCATGATCTTCTCGCTCGCCGAACGACGCATGGGGCCCGCGGTGATGCGCGGCACGAACGCTCGTGGCGTGCCCGTGGCAGCCGTGCTGGCCACCTCGTTCCTCGGTTTCGTCGCTGCGGCGCTGAACTACTTCTGGGCCGAGGAGGTGCTGAAATTCCTGCTGAACATGGTCGGCTCGACCATGATCGTCATCTGGCTGGGGATCATCGCCTCGCACCTGGCGCTGCACCGCCGCGCCGCCCGCGAGGGCAATCACTCGCTCAAGGGTTTCCCGGTCGCCCTGTCCTGGGCGACGCTGGTCGCGGTGGCCGCGGTGGTCGCGCTCGGGTTCACGGTGCCCGAGATCGCGGTGCAACTCTCCAGCACCTTCGCCCTGACGGCCCTGCTAGCGGCGGTCGGTGGCTGGCTTGCCAAACGCGCGGCTGTTCCCGGCCCGGAGAGCGAACCAGCCGCAGAGAACGGGATGTGAGGAAAATCCGCGGACCCTGGGTGGATCCCGCGCAGCGGCCCTGGTGCCCCGGCCCCGAAGATGCCTGACCTCTTTGGTGGTAGCGTTTCGTCCTCAAACGACTTGCACGATGCTCAGCGCCCCGATGCGCTTCGAGCAGAACAACCCGGCCGGGACGTCACCCATGCCCGGCAACCAATCCCGGAAGGCACTGTTGTGACCCAACACACCATGAGTGAGAACACTCGCACCGCCATCGAACTCGTCGACACCTATGCGGCACACAACTACTCTCCGCTGCCCGTCGTCGTCACCGAAGCGTCGGGTGCGTGGCTGACGGATGTGGACGGCCGCCGCTACCTGGACTGCCTCGCCGCCTACTCGGCCCTCAACTTCGGGCACGGCAACCCCACCTTCATCGATGTCGCGAAACGGCAACTGGACCGGCTCACCCTCACCAGCCGCGCCGCGCACTCCGACTGGCTCGGCCCGTTCGCCCAGAAACTGGCCCGCCTCGCGGGCAAGGACATGGTCCTGCCGATGAACACCGGTGCCGAGGCCGTCGAGACCGCCATCAAGGTGGCCCGCAAGTGGGGGCACCAGGTCAAGGGGCTGCCGCAGGACCGCGGCGAGATCATCGCCATGCACGGCAACTTCCACGGCCGCACCACAACGATCATCAGCTTCAGCGACGACGAGACCGCGCGCGCCGATTTCGGCCCCTACAGCCCCGGATTCCGGCTCGCCGACTTCGGCGACGTCGAATCCCTGCGGCAGGCCATCACCCCCGAGACCGTCGCCGTGCTGCTGGAACCCATCCAGGGCGAGGCCGGCATCATCGTCCCGCCGGCGGGATACCTCCGCGAGGTGCGGGAACTCACCCGCAGGAACAACGTCCTGCTGATCTGCGACGAGGTGCAGACCGGCATGGGTCGCACCGGAACCACGTTCCGGTTCCAGGCCGAGGACATCGATCCCGACATCATCACCGTCGGCAAGGCACTGGGCGCGGGCATCGTGCCGCTGTCAGCGGTGATCGCCGACCGCGAGATCCTCGGGCTGCTGCGACCCGGTGAGCACGGCTCCACCTTCGGTGGCAACCCCCTCGCGTGCGCAATCGGATCGGCCGTCTGTGACGTGCTGGCCACCGGCGAGTACCAGCGCCGCTCCACCGGGCTGGGCGAGCGCCTGCACGCCGGGCTCGAGGCCCTCGTCGGCCACGGCGTGACCGCGGCCCGGGGTGCGGGCCTGTGGGCTGGCGTCGACATCGACCCCGCGATCGGCACCGCCAAGGACGTGAGCCTGGACCTCCTCGATCACGGCATTCTGGTGAAGGACACCCACGGCCAGACCCTCCGGTTCGCGCCCCCGCTGGTGATCACCGAGGACGAGATCGACCTCATCGTGCGCGAGTTCCGGGCTGTGCTGGAGCAGCGCCTCACGCGGCACGCCTGAAACGGGAAACGACCCGGTCGATGCCGGATGCAGCCGCCGAACTGACCATCGAACGGGTGCTGTGCGCGGTGGAGTGCATACCCATCGGGCGGGTGGTCAGCTACGGCGACCTCGCGGAACTGGTGGGCACATCCGCCCGGCGGGTGGGGGCCATCATGGCCTCCGCCGGGCCGGGGGTGCCGTGGTGGCGGGTGGTCAACGCCTCGGGACGCCTGCCCGGGCACCTCGTGGCGGAGGCGTCCCGACGCTGGGCCGATGAGGGAACCCCCGCGGTCGACGGGCGGTGCGTGATGTCGCAGGCCCGCGCCGATCTGCCCCGGCTGGCCGCGGACCACGAGGCCCGGCTCGCCGAGTGGGCAAGCCCCGCCCGGGACCTGACCTCATCCGCAGTTCAGTAGCCCCGCCGACTCCTTCAGCGCCAGCACCCGGCCGGCGGATTCGGCCAGCCGGTCGGCGTTGCCCGGGTTCTCGGCCGCCCAGGTGATGGTGGCCTTCAGCATCTCGTCCATCAGCGACGGGTCGGCGTTGATGAGCAGATCCCCTCCCGCCGCGAAGAACCGGACCGCCCGGTCACCGGGTTTGACATTCCCCACGGCGGCCGCCTCGCCCAGGTCGTCACTGATAGCCACTCCTTGGAAACCGAGGTCGCCGCGCAGCATGTCGGTGACGATTTTCCTGCTGAAAACCCCCTCCTGGTCCGGGTCGATCCGGGTGAAGATCGCCGACGAGATCATCACCGAGTCGGCCCCGGCCTCGATGCCTTTGCGGAACGGCTCCAGGGATTCACCGTCGGCGGTGGTGTCGCCGTCCCTGGCCACCCCGTGGTCGGTGTTGACCGTCACCTCACCCAGCCCGGGAAAATGCTTCAGAGAGGTCACTATCCCTGCGTCCTGCATGCCCTGGGTGAACTCCACCACCGACCTGCTCACCGCGGTGACGTCGTTGCCGAAGTTGCGGTTGAGTTTCCCGATCGGGGCGTTGCTGCTCTGCTTGTTCCTCGGCACCACGTCGGCGACCGGCGCGAGGTCGTAGTGGATTCCGGCGGCAGCCAGTTCCCCACCCCACGCCTGCGCTCGGTTCCGCAGCTGCCCGTCCGCCAACGATCCCTGCTCGACGGCGTTCGGGATGTCGCTGAATCCCGGTCCCTTGAGGCGTTGCACCCGGCCGCCCTCCTGGTCGACGGCGACCAGCAACGGCATTCCGGCGGAGCGCATCGTTCCCAGCTCGGAGGTGATCCCGCTGATCTGGCCGGCGCCCGCGTTGTTGTCGCCGAGCAGCACAACGGATCCGACGGACCCCGACGCGATGGCCTTCCGGGTCGCGCTGTCCAGACCGGAGGTGCTCACCCCGATCATGAACAACTGCCCGGCCTGCTGTTCGGTGGTCAGGGAATCCGCTTTCGCGCGGCACCTCACCGCGGCGGGCGTGGGTGCGGGGGAGGGGGGCGTTTCCGGCGTGGACGTGCTCGGGATCCCCGCTGCCGTGGCCGGTTCGGTGGGAGGTGCTGCTGGGCCCGCCGCGCAACCGGTCAGCACCGAGGCGCAGGCCGCGGCCGCGGCGAACCTACGAAGGGAACCGAAATCTCCTCCGGTCGGTTTCGAGGTGCGCACCCGGTTCGTCGCCCCGCCGGGAAACGCTCCCGCGGAGCCGGAGGCCTCGGGGAGCGGGTCGCGGTACGAGGATTTCAAGAGTTGCATGTTTCTCCCGGAGCGAGATGGTCGTGGGGTTGGGAAAGGCCTGTAAGTGGGGGTGGGATCACGTCGTGAAAAAGACTTTCAGCTCTAGGACAGATGCGCTTTCAGGCTCACGCTGAAGCCTATGAGCGCCGCAACGCCCCCAATGATCATGCTGTTCACCGGCCCGATACCGCGGGCGAACGACGAACCGAGGGCGTAACCAAGAAATCCCCAGAGAAGCGAGAAGGCGATCCCGATCAATGGGCCGAGGAAAGGGATGAACAACATGACGATCAGCAGGATTCCAACGATGATCCCAACCGTTATCGCGGCGTCACGGCCCAAGTGGTAGACATCGGCCGTGCAGATGCACACGAAAACCCCCACCAGCAGGGCCTCAAGGAAAACCAAGGGATGGAGTTCGCTCGGACCGCTGCCCCGCAACCGCTGTATCAACCGCGGCCGGGCGGCGGGGGCGGAGGCCGTGTCGTTCTGTTTCGGCATGGGGGAGTAGCCCTTGGGATTCTTTGCGTCGTTCCGGGACTGTTCATCCTCGTCGTAGTCGTAGAGCATGGACACCATCCTTTCCCATGGGAAGGTCCTTGGGAAGGGCGACGGGGACTCACCGGGGCTCCTCGGGGCCGCCCACCAGTATTGGGTGGGCCCACGGTCGGGGGAGCCCCGGGATGGCCCCGTCTGCGAACCCCGGGTCCTACGATGATGCGCATGCGTCATTTCACCGTTGATCTGAACCGGGAGAGATCCGCCACCTTGGAGGCGGTCCTCTTCGACGCCCCTTCCCCCGAGGAGCAACCGACCCCGCTGGAGCATCCCCGGCCCGCGGTGATCATCGCCCCGGGTGGGGGATACATGATGTTGTCGCAACGGGAGTCCGACCCGGTGGCGGTCGCCTTCCTGCGCTGCGGGTTCAACGTGTTCGTGTTGCGCTACTCGCTGCGGGAACACGCCGCCTACCCCAATCCCGCCATCGACGCGGCGCAGGCCGTGCGATGGATACGAGCCCATGCCGGCGAGGTGGGCGTCGATCCGCGGCAGGTGAACCTCCTGGGGTTCTCAGCGGGCGGGCACGTCGCAGCGCTGCTGGGCACCCACTGGAACCGCGACGACCTGGTGGCGGCCGAACGCGCCGAGTACGAGGCCACCGGCCGGGGTGATCTGTTGCGTCACGGTTCGCGACCCGACGCGCTCGTGATCTGCTACGGGGCGCTCAGCGTCGACTGGGTGGACGGTGACGAGGAGATCCTGCGCACCGCGGCCCGCGTGGACTGCATCTCGGCGGTGACCGGGGAGACCCCGCCCGCCTTCGTGTGGACCACCGGTCAGGACGAAGTGGTGCCGCCCTCGCAGTCGCTGCGTTTTGTCACCGCGCTGGCCGAGGCCGGGGTGCCGTTCGAATACCACCACTTCCAGTGGGGCTGTCACGGCCTGTCGACCGCCGATGAGCTGTGTGACGCCGACCGGGAATCGCTTCCGGTCAATGTCGCTTCCTGGGTGGATTTGGCAGCCAACTGGCTGCGCAAGATTGGAGAGGAAAAATGACCAACGCATGGAGTGATCTGGGCGACTACACCAACCTGCCGAGGCTGGGTTCGCTGGCGATCTCCCCGCAGGGACGGGTGCTGGTGTCCGTCGCTAACCGGAACCGGGAGCGTACCGGCTACCGGTCGTCGTGGTGGGAGCTCGACCCCGAGGGCCAGCGACCCGCGCGGCGCCTGACCCGTTCCGAGGAGGGCGAGAGCTTCGGCGCCTTCACCGTGGACGGGGATTTCCTGTTCGGCTCGAAACGACCCGTGCCCGGCACCGACGAGGTGAAACCGGGCGAGGACGACGGTGTGGTCTGGTTGCTGCCCGCCGAGGGTGGTGAGGCCCATCCGGTGGCGCGCCGCTCCGGTGGGTTCAGCGGGGTCGTCGCCGCGACCGGTTCCCGCACGGTGATCGCCCGCACCCCGGCCCACATCGGCGCCGCGGACGACGAGGCCGACGCCGCCAAACGCAAGGCCCGCCGCGAACGCAAGGTGACCGCCATCCTCCACGACAGCTACCCGGTCCGGTACTGGGACCACGACCTGGGGCCCGTAGCGGACAGACTCGCCGTCCTGGACCTCGACGGCGGCTGCGAACCGCTGACCGGGGACGTGGGCCGCGCCCTGGAGGAGACGACGCTGTCGCTGAGCGCCGACGGCCAGAGGCTCGCCGCAGGCTGGGCCTCGCCGCGGGGAGTTGCGGAGGTGGCCCTGTCCGTGGCGGTCATCGACGTGGCGACGGGGCAACGTCGGATGGTCGCCTCCGACGACGCCGACGAGTTCACCGGTCCTGTGATCTCCCGCGACGGGCGGTTGATCGCGTGCGTGCGCATCATCCGCTCCACTCCGGAAACCGCCCCGGTGCAGCGCTTGTGGCTGGTCGGGGAGGACGGCGAGGGCAGGGAACTGGCCCCTGCTTGGGATCGCTGGGGTACGCCGGTGGCCTTCAGCCCCGATGCCGGGACGCTTTACGCCGTGGCCGACGAGGACGGCGACGCCCCGGTGTTCGCCATCGAAGTGGCCTCCGGGAAGGTGCGCCGCCTCACCGGCGAGGGTGCCTTCGCCTCGGTGCGGATCACCAAGGACGGCCGGAGACTGTACGCGGTGCGGTCGTCCTACCAGGATCCGGGCAGCGTCGTCGCCATCGACACCGCCACCGGGGAGACCACCAAACTTCCGGTGCCCGTCGACTACCCGGAGCTGCCCGGCAGACTGGAGCGCATCGAGACCACCGCCGCCGACGGGGCGCGCGTGCCCGGTTACCTGCTGCTGCCTCCCGGCGACGGCCCCGCGCCGCTGGCGTTGTGGATCCACGGCGGCCCGTTGAGTTCCTGGAACTCGTGGAGCTGGCGCTGGTGCCCGTGGCTGCTGGTCAGCCGGGGCTGGGCGGTGCTGCTGCCCGATCCGGCGCTGTCCACGGGATACGGCCAGGACCACATCCAGCGCGGCTGGGGACGCTGGGGCGCGGAACCGTTCACCGACCTGATGGCCCTGACCGACCACGTCGTCGCCCGGGACGACATCGACCAGGACCGCACCGTCGCCATGGGCGGGTCGTTCGGCGGCTACATGGCCAACTGGGTGGCGGGACACACGGACCGGTTCCGTGCCATCGTCACCCACGCCAGCCTGTGGAACCTGGACGCCTTCGGCAACACCACCGACGCCGCCTGGTACTGGGAACGCGAGATGTCGCCCGAGATGCGGGAGCGGTACTCGCCGCACCGGGCCGTAGCCGACATCGTCACCCCGATGCTGGTTGTCCACGGCGACAGGGACTACCGGGTGCCGATCAGCGAGGGCCTGGCCCTGTGGCGGGAACTGGCCGCGGGCTGGGCGGGGAAACCGGAGGACTTCCCGCACAGGTTCCTGTACTTCCCCGACGAGAACCACTGGATCCTGTCCCCGCAGCACGCCGAACTCTGGTACGAGACCGTGCTTTCCTTCATCGAGGCGGGCATCGGCAAGGCCGGATTCACCCGGCCCGAGCTGCTCTGATCCGGTTCACCGGCCGGGCCGGGACGCATCCGGTCCGGCCCGGCCGGCCTGCGGGGTGGCGCCCTGGTGGCCGACCACCTGGGACCGGGGCACCGGGTATCCCGCCAACCGGTCCGCGACGGCGCCGGTCAGCTGCTCCAGCGGACCCGAGACGAACACCTGCGACCACGCCCCGCACGCCACCACCAGTCCGAGACACAACCAGCCCCCGGGTCCCCCGTCGGTGACGAGACCCTCCGGTTGGGCGTCGGACAGGACCACGACGTGGATCACGTATGCCGTCAACGCCATCGAACCGACGCCCGTCAGGGGCAGCAGCACCCACCGCGACCACGGCAGCCGGCCCAGCAGCACCAGACCAGCGATCAGCGCGAGCGCCAGACCACCCGAGGAGAACACCTCGAAGACGGTGCCCGAGTTGGGTTCGAAGGACCACAGTGCACGCTGCCAGTCGATGCCGGTCGCCGGATCCGTGGTCCGGTCGATCCCGGTGGTCGAGGTGGCCGAGCGCTGGACGTCGTTGAACAGCGGCGCCGGGGAACCGGCGGAGATCACGAACGGGGCCGCGAAACCGGCGAACAGCACCAGACCCGCCACCAGGAACCCCCTCAGCGCCCTGACGTTGTCCAGGCCGAAACGCCCCAGGGCCATGCCCGCAAGGACGAAGGCCATCCACACCAGCGCGGGGGAGACGGTGGTCGCAAGCAGGGTGGGGACGAAATTGCCCCCGAGGTCGGGGGAACCGTACCCCCATGTGGGGATCCACAGCGGCAACCCGGTCACCAGCAGCTTGCCCACCAACGCCAGGCAGCAGGCCACGACCAGGAGGGTGCGGGGCCGCCAGCGCAGCGCGGGCAGGGAGAGGGCGAACCAGAAGGCGTAGGAGGCCAGGATCACCTGGATGGTGGTTGGGATCATCGACAACGCCCCGGCGATCAGCAGCAACACGACGGCCCTGCCCAGGACGGTGGCGCGGGCCCGCAGCAGGTCGTCGCCCCCGAGCCTTTGGGTTCCCCCGCTGATGATGGCCAGCGACACCCCCGCCACGGTGGCGAACAGGATGCCTGAGCGGCCGTGGACGAAACCGAGCAGCGCGGCCGGTCCCGAACCCCAGGTGGGGGTGAGCATCGAGTGCGCGATCACCATGCCCAGGACGGCCAGGCCGCGGGCGGCGTCGAGCCCGGGGACACGGGATCCCGTGACCCGCGTGTGGCGTGGCTGCGGCCACCAGGGGCGGGCAGATCGGAGAGGAAACGGCATCTGCTGTGTGACTGACACCCAGCCAACCTAGGCCACTTCGGGACCGAGCGCGGGTTTTCCGCGAACGCCGGGCGTCCGGCCGCCGGGCGCGGGCCGGGGAACCCGGTGGGACAACCCCGGTGGCTTGAACGCTGTTCAAGCGTTTACCCCTGTCAGTGGGGGGTGAAACCCGGATTGGCTGGTTGCGCCGATGCAGGGGGGTGCGTTCCCCGAAGTTGTCCCGGCATGGTTGGATAGGGACCATGAGTCCTCGAAAGATCGGCGTCACCGAGCTGGTGCTCAGGGACGCACACCAGAGTTTGATGGCAACCCGAATGGCCTTGGAAGACATGGTCGACGCCTGTGCAGACATCGATGCCGCAGGTTACTGGTCCGTGGAGTGTTGGGGTGGTGCAACCTTCGATTCCTGTATCCGCTTCCTCAATGAGGATCCCTGGGTCAGGCTCCGTACGTTCCGTGAACTGATGCCCAATACCCGTCTCCAGATGCTGCTGCGTGGCCAGAACCTTCTCGGCTACCGCCACTACGAGGACACGGTGGTGGAAGAGTTCGTCGAGAAGTCGGCTGAGAACGGCATGGACGTCTTCCGTGTCTTTGACGCCCTCAACGACCCCCGCAACATGGCCCAGGCGATGCAGGCCGTCAAGAAGGTCGGCAAGCACGCCCAGGGCACCATCTGCTACACCATCTCGCCGGTCCACACCGTCGAGGGCTACGTGAAGCTCGCCGGGCAGCTCATCGACATGGGCGCCGAGTCGATCGCCCTCAAGGACATGGCCGCCCTCCTCCAGCCGCAGCCCGCCTACGACATCATCCGCGGCATCAAGGAAACCTACGGCGACATCCAGATCAACGTTCACTGCCACTCCACCACGGGCGTCACCCTCGTCAGTCTCATGAAGGCCATCGAGGCGGGTGCCGACGTGGTCGACACGGCCATCTCGTCGATGAGCCTTGGCCCCGGCCACAATCCGACCGAATCTCTCGTCGCGATGCTCGAGGGCACCGACTACACCACCGACCTCGACATGGACCGCCTCGTCAAGATCCGCGACCACTTCGCGAAGATCCGCCCGAAGTACGCCGAGTTCGAGTCGGCCACGCTGGTGGACACCGGCATCTTCTCCTCCCAGATCCCCGGCGGCATGCTCTCCAACATGGAATCGCAGCTCAAGGCCCAGGGCGCGGGCGACCGCATCGACGAGGTCATGGCCGAGGTGCCGCTGGTCAAGGCCGACGCAGGCCATCCGCCGCTGGTCACCCCGTCCTCCCAGATCGTCGGCACCCAGGCCGTCTTCAACGTCCTGATGGGCCGCTACAAGGTGCTGACGGGCGAGTTCGCGGACCTCATGCTCGGTTACTACGGCGAATGCCTCGGTGAGCGCAACCCCGAGGTCATCAAGCTGGCGCAGGCGCAGGCCAAGAAGGACCCCATCACGGTGCGTCCCGCGGACCTTCTCAAACCCGAATGGGACGAACTCGTCGCCCAGGCCAAGGAACTCGAAGGCGCCGACGGCACCGAGGAGGACGTCCTGACCAACGCCATGTTCCCGGGGGTGGCTCCCGGGTTCTTCAAGACCCGCGCTGAGGGGCCCAAGAACGTCGGCAAGACCGCTGAGCAGCTGGCCGCCGAGGAAGAGGCCGCCAAGCGCAAGGCCCAGGGGATCTCCGGTCCCGTCAAGTACAACGTCACCATCGCTGGCCGTTCGCACAGCGTTTCCGTCGAGCCCGCCTGAGGAGCGAAATGAGCAAGCAACACACCATGGCCGAGCGCCTTCAGCAGCTCGAGGAGGCCCGGACAAAGGTCGAGGCCGGAGGCGGTGCCGAGAAGCTGGAAAAGCAGCGCGCCCGCGGCAAGATGACCGCCCGCGACCGCATCGAGGAGTTGATCGACGAGGGCTCCTTCCAGGAAACCGGCGCCTTCCGCCGCAACCGCACCACCACCTTCGGAATGGACAAGGCCTACATGGCAGCCGACGGTGTGGTGACGGGCTCCGCGACCGTGCTGGGCCGTCCCGTCCACCTGGCCAGCCAGGACTTCACCGTGATGGGTGGTTCGGCCGGTGAGACCCATTCCATCAAGGTCACCGAGATGCTGGAGGCGTCGCTGTCCACCGGCACCCCGTTCATCTTCATCAACGACTCGGGCGGTGCCCGCGTGCAGGAGGGCATCGACTCCCTCTCCGGCTACGGCAAGGTCTTCTACGCCAACGTGCTGCTCTCCGGTGCGGTGCCGCAGATCTCGATCATCTCCGGCCCCTGTGCCGGTGGCGCGGCCTATTCGCCGGCCCTGACCGACTTCATCATCCAGACCCGCAAGGCCCACATGTTCATCACGGGCCCGGGCGTGATCAAGCAGGTCACCGGTGAGGAGGTCACCCAGGACGCCCTCGGCGGTGCCGACGCCCACATGGGCCGCTCCGGTGTCATCGACTTCGTTGCCGACGACGACGAGCAGGCCATCCTGATCGCGAAGAAGCTGCTCAGCTTCCTGCCGCAGAACAACTCCGAGGAGCCCCCGATCGTCGATCCCGACGATTCGATCGAGCCCAACGAGAAGCTGCGCGAGATCATCCCGCTCGAAGGCAACAAGGGCTACGACATTCGCGACATCATCGCCGAAATCGTCGATCACCGCGACTTCCTCGAGGTGCAGGCCGGCTGGGCCCGCAACATCGTGGTCGGCTTCGCCCGAATCAACGGCCGCTCGATCGGCATCATCGCGAACCAGCCGAGCGTCATGTCGGGTGTCCTCGACATCGACTCCTCGGACAAGGGCAGCAAGTTCATCCGCTTCTGCAACGCGTTCAACATTCCCGTGGTGAACCTCGTCGACGTTCCCGGCTTCCTGCCCGGCGTCGCCCAGGAGCACGGCGGCATCATCCGCCACGGCGCGAAGATGCTGTTCGCCTACTCCGCCGCGACTGTCCCGAAGATCACCGTCGTGCTGCGCAAGGCCTACGGCGGCGCCTACCTGGCGATGTGCTCGAAGGACCTGGGCGCCGACAAGGTGTTCGCCTGGCCGACCGCCGAAATCGCCGTCATGGGTGCCGAGGGCGCCGCGAACGTGGTGTTCCGCCGCGAGATCGAGGCCGCCGAGGACACCGAGGCTCGCCGCGAGGAGCTCGTGGAGGAATACCGCGAGACCTTCTCGACGCCGTACATGGCTGCCTCCCGTGGTCTGGTTGACGACATCATCGACCCGGCGGACACCCGCCGCGAGATCGCGCTGTCGCTGGAACTGCTGGCCGGCAAGCGCCAGCTGCGTCCCGCGAAGAAGCACGGCCTCTTCCCAGCGTGATCGGAGTCGCAGATGTCTGACAACAACGCTGCGCTCCTCGCGGCGGTCGAGAAGCTGACGGCTCAGCTCAAGACCCTCGACGAGCGTCTCGCCAAGCTCGAAGCCCGGCAGGGGATCCCCGAGGAGGATCTCGTTGCGATCGGAGCCGCCGTCGCGGCCTCCCTCGGGCACAAGGCCAAGGTGCGGGCGGTCCGCTTCAGCGCCCAGTCCGGCTGGGTCCGGGCCACCCGCGAACAGTCCCACAACCGTGCTGTCCCGCACGTTCGCTGATTGAAGGAGACAACCCATGAAACTGAAGGTGACCGTCAATCAGACGGAGTACGAGATTGATGTTGAGGTCGAGAAGGAAACCCCAAGCCTTCCGCCGATCGTGATCGGCGGCTCGGGCGGCGCACCGGCGGCGGCCCCGGCCCCGTCGGCCGCCGGCGCGGCTGGCGCCAACGCCGTCGTCGCACCGCTGGCCGGGTCGGTGGCCCGCATCCTCGTCGCCGAGGGCGACGAGGTCGAGGCAGGTCAGGTGCTCCTGGTCCTGGAGGCCATGAAGATGGAAACCGAGATCACGGCCCCCGCGGCCGGCACGGTTTCGGCCATCCTCGTCAAGCCGGGTGAGCCCGTCCAGGGCGGTCAGGGCCTCATCGAGCTCTGACCCTCACCCTTTCCGAGACAGAACGACGGGTCGCACCCAGCTGGGTGCGACCCGTCGTTCTGTTCTTGTCGGTATCCAAACCTCCTGGGGCATGCGAGTAGCATCGGGTTCCAGTGCCTTTTGGGTAGGGGGTGGGGTTTTAAGTACATGCCGCCGTTCAACAGGGAGCGAGGGAAACCCTCGGAGCCTGATCGCGCGATGTGGCGATTCGCGCTCCTGATCTGTCGGGAGGCGGACGCCACCTCCCGGGTGCGGAACCTGATGGTGATCGGCGCCGTCGTTGCGGGGGCGTTCGCGCGGATCCTCGCCCCGGTGGTGCTGGGGCTCGGGTTGGAGTTCGCCCTCCAAGGCGCGTGGTGGCGCTGGGGGCTGCCTGCCGTCGTGGTGCTCTACGCGGCGATCTGGTGGCTGGGGAGTGCGGGCCGGGCCTGTTTTCTGCCGACCTACGGCCGCCTGGAACAGGCCATGCAGTCCCGTTTCATGGTTCGCGCCCTGGACCGCAGCAACCGGTCCGACCCTCGCGCCAGGGGACGGGTGGACGAGTCCACCGTGGGTTTCGCCATCGACTCCGCGGCGTCCGCCCTGCGCGAGGGACTGAGCTGCCTGCACCTGTCCCTGCTGCCCGCCGGGGTCAGCATCCTCGCCGGAACGGCGACGGTCGGCCTCGTGGGAGGGCCCGGGGTGCTCGCTGTCTTCCTGGCCACCGTGCTGATCTACGCCGCCACCAACGCCTCCAGACGCTTTTTTTCAAGGAGGCGATGCGAAGCTTCGGGGTGCTGGTGAACCTGCTGTCCCTGTGGCGGGAAACCAAGATCTTCGACGGCCACGCCCATGCCCGGCAGTGGTACCGGCGCGACAGGTCGAGGGTCGAGCGCCGCGCCATGCGCTCCTACCGCGCCACTCGCGGCCTCCAGGTGAGCCAGGCCCTGGTGCTCGCGGCCGGGATCGCCGTCGCGCTCTGCCTGTTCGCCCGGGCCGACGAACCCCCGTCGCTGGGCGTCATGATCGCGGTCTCCGGAATTTTCCTGTCCGCCGTCGCGCCCCTGCAGGACGCCGGTTTCGGCCTGTCCACCCTGGCGGTCTCGGAGAGCCAGTACCGGGAGGCACAGACCAGGATCGACCAGCCGGTCGACGACGCCACCGGGACGATGGACGCCGCGCCGGAACCACCGGTGTGGACGCCCGGCAGGCCCGTCTGGTGCCTCGGCGACAGCGGGGCCGGCAAGACCACCTGGGCGGAGCGGTTCCTGGGGATCCGAGGCCTGGCCGACGGAAGTCTCCGCACTGAACCCGGCCGCGGAGGAGGCTTCTCCTACCTACCCCAGGAACCGGGACTGCTGGCAGGCACGGTCATCGACAACGTGCGTTTCGGACGCAACCTGCCACCCGGTGCCGTCGACGCGATCCTCCGGGAGCTCGGCCTGGGGGAGTTCTCCCGGGGAGGGACCCGCGAACACGAGGTGATCGCCCCCGACCGGGGTGGGGTCTCGGTGGGGGAGGGGCGCCGGGTCGCGCTGGCCAGGGCACTCGCCGACGAATCCAGCAGGATCGTGGTACTGGACGAACCGACCGCCGGGATGGACGCGAACCTCAGGGACCAGGTGTGGCGCATCATCGAGTCGTGTGCCGAGCGGTGCGTCGTCGTGGTCGCCACCCACGACCCGCAGGCCCCCATCCGAGACGACGACCCGGCCGTCACCCTCCCGGAGGACTGATCCCTGGTTTCCACCGGAACCGGGCAGACTTGGTGGGGTGACGAGGAAGAAGACCGCGAAACCCCGGCCCCCGGTTGCGTTGTGGCATCCGCTGCTCGCCCTGGCGGCGCGGGTGGTTCCGCTGCTGGTGTTCGGTTTCTGGCTGCTGTCGGCCGGGCACAATCCCTACTGGTACGACGACGGCCGGGCGATTCTCGGTGTGCTCAACCTGGTGTTGCTGTGGTGGCTGCTCGGGCGGGAACAGACGGGTTTCCGAAGGTTCATGGGGCCCTTCACCGCCCGCGACCTCAAGTGGTCGCTGGTGGTCGGGGTGGGCATGGTCTGCGTCGCGCTGCTGGCCTACGCCTTCGCGGAGAGCTGGCTCCGCGTGGAGGGGAAACCCACCCCCACACTGGAGACCCCGTTGTGGTTGCTGGTCGGGCAGATCCTGCTGGTACCGGCCTGGGTGGCTTTCGTGGACGGCCTGTTGTTCTTCGGCTACGTGCTGCCGCGGCTGCGTGAACGACTCGGGGCGGTGTGGGCCGCCGTGATCGTCATCCTGGGGTTCACGCTGCTGCAGATCGGATTCGCGCCCCTTTCCCCGACCCGGGTGGCCGCCGAGGCCGTCCGGGGGGCGTTGCTGGCGATCCCGCCGGTGCTGGTGGTGCTCAGGACACGGAGCGTGTGGCCGGGTTTCCTCGGCTACCTGCTCATGATCCTGCTGAACGACTGGCCGAGCGTCCTGTACACCCTGATTCTGCTGCTCAGCTGGTCGGGGCTGTGGATCGGCCTGTTCGCCGGTTTCATCGTCATGATCTTCTGGCTCGGCATGAGCCGCCGGAACTGACCCCGTCGCCGGCGCAACGTTGTGGAGGGGCCGCCGAAGCGACCCCTCCATCTTGTTCACGATCTGCCGTGCGACCTGTCACGCGTCGCTTTCCGGGCGGATCTGTTCGCCCTCGTCCGGGTTGACCGGGCGGATCACCAGCACGTCGCAGTGGGCTCGCCTGACGACGACGCTGGCGACGTCACCGAGCAGGCGGCCGGCGATCGAGCGGTCGCGGATGGCGCCGATCACGATGAGATCCCCGAGGTGCTGTTTCGAGCTGCTGAGCAGCGCCTCGGCGGGATCCGCTTCCACCAGCAGGGTGGCCTTCACGCGCGCCCCGGCGGCGACGGCGATGTCCTTGGCCTGTGTGACGGCCAGCGTGGCCGCTTCCTTGCCCGGAACCTGCCCGATGCGGCTCGGTGCGGTCTCGGTCAGCGGCACCTTCGCGTCGGCCCTTCGGGAACCGCCGCCGTAGGCGCACACGATGACCAGGTCGGCGTCCTCCTTGGTCGCGATCCACGCGGCCCGGGTGACGGTCGGCACGGCGAGCTCGGAACCATCGGTTCCGACGACGACCGTGGTGTAGTCCTTGAGCATTTCCCCTCCAATCGTGGGAGATCAGTTTTCGGCAGGCACGGGTTCGGACAGATCGTCGACGTCCTTGACGATCGGCGGCTCCTTGATCCAGAGCATCGCGATGGCCGCCAGGGCCAGGAGGACGGCGGCGAAGGTGATCGCGTTACCGGGGTGGTCACCGATCAGCTTGTAGACGGTGCCGAAGGTGACGGTCTGGATGAGCATCGGGATGACGATCATCATGTTGATGATGCCCATGTAGACGCCGTAGCGGGTGGACGGGATCATGCGGACGGCCATGATGTAGGGCACACCCAAGATGGAGGCCCATGCGATACCCAGGCCGATGATCGGCACGAACAGCAGGTACTTGTCGGTGATGTGCGGGAAGAAGGCCAGGCCGACCGCCGCCAGCAGCAGGCAGGTGGTGTGGACGAACTTCGCGCCGTGCCGTTTGGCCAGGACCACCAGAGCGAAGGCCACGCAGAAGGTCACGACGTTGTAGGCACCGTTGACCAGGCCGGTCCATGCCGTGGCCTGCTCGAACAAGGTCTTGTACCGATCCGGATCGGCTTCCTTCAGTGCATTGGTCGCCCCGAAGATGGACTCCCCCACGGACAGCGACACGTACTGCCAGTAGCAGTTCATGGCGTACCACTGGAACAGGTAGACCAGCGCCAGCTTGCGCAGCTGGACGGGCATCTCGACGATGGCTTCCCAGATCTCCTTGAGGGTGCCGACGAAACCGGTCTTGTGGGCGCGCAGCTCGGCGAGTTCCTCGGGCGTGGGTTCGAGTTCCTTGGTGCTGAGGATCGAGACCAGCACGGTGGCGATGGAGGCGACGGTACCCAGCATGAAGGAGGCCATCACCCAGGAGGGAAGGCTGCCGAAGATGCCGGGGACGACCTGCTGGAACACGAACAGCGACACGTTGGCCAGGGTGATTCCGAGGCCGGCGAAGAAGGACTGGGCCAGGAAGCCCTTGGCCAGCTGCGACGGCGGCAGTCTGTCGGAGATGAACGCCCGGTAGGGCTCCATGGCGGTGTTGTTGGACACGTCGAGCAGCCACAGCAGCAGCACGGCCATCCACACCGCGGAGGCGAAGGGGAACAGGAACAGGCACACGGAGCAGCCGATGGCGCCGGCCAGCAGGAAGGGACGCCTGCGGCCCCACTTGGGAACCCATGTCTTGTCCGAAATGGCGCCGATTATGGGCTGGATCAGCAGGCCGGTGATCGGCCCGGCCAGGTTCAGCAGCGGCATTTCCTCGGGGTCTGCGCCGAGGAACTGGTAGATGGGGTTGATGGCCGTCTGCTGCATGCCGAAGGAGTACTGGACACCGAAGAATCCCAGGTTCATCAGCAGGATCTGCGGCATCGTCATGAGCGGCTTCTGCCGCACAACCGTCGCGCTCATCGGGAAACTCCCTCAGGGTTGGCGGCCAGGAAATCCTCGAGGCGGTTCAGCTCCCGCTCCCAACCGGTGGCGTGGTACTCGGCGCGGGAGGGTTCGTAGGGTCCCTGCACGATGCGCACGAGGGTTCCGCCGCCGTACTTGGTGAACTCGACGCGCAGTTCCATGGGAATGTCGGGATCAATGCCGGGGTCGCCGGTGATGCGCTGGCGGGCGACGAAGACATCCGGATCGAAGTACTCGGTGAAGACCGCATCCGTGGTGACCCTGACCGTCGGGTCGTTGTCGCGGATCTTCACGTGGTGGTGTTTGCCGCCGAGCTTCAATTCGGAGGAAACCGTTTCCTGCTCGACGTGCCACCCGGGACTGCCTCGCCAGAGCATCATCTCCTCGGGTGCGGTCCACGCTTTGAAAACGCGTTTCTGGGGATAGTCGAACTTCCGCTCGACGATCAACATGACATTGGCGACCATTGCTCACTCCTGTTGATGTGGAACTGCTCATAGCCTGCTACTCACCCTAAATCCTGTCCATACCCCAAGGGGTATTCTTTGCAGTGAAGTTTTTGGGTGTCATGTGCGTTCTCCCCGGCGCTAGTGGCGTGGCGTTTAAATAGCTTTACGGTTTGGTGGGATAATGAAGCATGGCGAACAAACCAGCCCCGGCCCTGCCGCTTCGTGATGGTGACCAAGCGATACTTGAGAAGGTGGTGCGTTCAAGCGCCACA
>ERZ772766.50-NODE-50-length-73883-cov-7.770494_pt1 | contig 73883 bp, 61 predicted proteins | sample MGYA00511379_ERZ772766 | MGnify/ENA primary metagenome ERZ772766 (study PRJEB29015, sample SAMEA2737895) | human oral metagenome | biome: human oral; feature: human-associated habitat; material: dental | place: China | collected 2116 ... | reverse complement strand
CTTCACGCTACTTTATTTGCTTATATGTATGAAATGTTAGGTGTATTAGCTATAATTATCATGATCTTAGTCTTGATAGACATGGAAAATCCCGCCGGTGTTGCCGCCGGCGGGATGTGCTCAAGCCACAGGTTCAGGCGGTTAGCCGTTGCAGGGTTTGATAGACGACTGCCGCGAGGACGCCGCCGGCGCAGGGGCCGAGGACGGGCACCCAGCTGTATGCCCAGTCGGGGTCGGTGCGCAGCGGTATGCAGGCCAGCACGATGCGCGGGCCGAGGTCCCGTGCCGGGTTGATGGCGTAACCGGTGGTCGCGCCGAGGCTGAGGCCGATGGCCCACACGGTGATGGCGACCGGCAGCGCGCCGATGGAGCCGAGGCCGACCGGGGTGGCGGCGCTTTCGCCGGGCAGGGTGATGCTGCCTCCTGCGATGTAGAAGATGGTGATCATGAGGACGAAGGTGCCAATCAGCTCGTTGAGGAAGTTCACCGGGTAGTTGCGCATGGCGGGGTAGGTGCAGAAGCAGGCGCGTTTGGCGTCTTCGTCGAGGGTGACGGCAAAGTGGTCAAGGTAGTGTATCCACACCAAGAGCGCGCCGATGATGGCGCCGAGGAACTGGCCGCCGATGTAGGCGGGTACGACATCCCAGCCGATGTTGCCGTTCACGGCGAAGGCGAGGGTGACGGCGGGATTGATGTGCGCGCCGCTGCCGAGGGCGGTGGCGGCGATGACGCCGACGTACACGGCGAATGCCCAGGCGGTGGTGATGACTATCCAGCCTGCTGCACCGGATTTGGTGTTTTTCAGGCAGCAGGCGGCGACGACGCCGTTACCGAGCAGGATGAGCAGCGCGGTGCCGAGGGTTTCTGCGATAAAGATGTTCATGGTGTGCTCCTATTCTTCGATCCAGTGGCGCGCGGCGTTTACCGCTTTGTGCCAGTAGTGCAGCATTTCTTTGACGCGTTCGGGAGAGAGCTGCGGGGTAAAGGTTTTGTCGATTTTCCACTGTTTGCGGATGCTGTCGATGTCCGCCCAGTAGCCGACGGCAAGCCCGGCGAGGTAGGCAGCACCAAGCGCGGTGGTTTCGACGGTTTTCGGACGGACGATGTTGAAGCCGAAGATGTCCGCCTGGGTCTGCATGAGGTAGTCGCTCATGCTCGCGCCACCATCCACGCGCAATTCGCGGGTTTTCTCGCCGGCGTCGGCTTCCATCGCTTTCACGATGTCGTACACCTGGAAGGCGATGCCTTCGAGGGTGGCGCGGGCGATGTGGCCGTCGGTGGTGCCACGGGTGATACCGAGGATGGTGCCGCGCGCGTAGGAATCCCAGTAGGGCGCGCCGAGGCCGGTCAGCGCCGGGACGAAGTACACGCCGCCGTTGTCTTCGACGGTGGCGGCGAGGGTGTTGATGTCCGCCGAGGTGCGGATGAGGCGCGCACCGTCGCGCAGCCATTGCACCGCCGCGCCGCCGACGAAAACGCCGCCTTCGAGGGCGTAGGTGGTTTTGCCGCCGATGTTCCAAGCGATGGTGGTGAGCAGGTTGTTCTTGCTGGTGACCGCCTGTTCGCCGGTGTTCATCAGCAGAAAGCAGCCGGTGCCGTAGGTGTTTTTCAGCATGCCCTTTTCGGTGCAAAGCTGGCCGAACAGCGCCGCCTGCTGGTCGCCCGCGATACCGGCGACGGGCACGGGGTGGTCGAGGTAGCGGTTCGAGACGGTGCCATAGGTTTCGCTGCTGGCGCGCACGGCGGGCAGCATGCTGCGCGGGATGTCGAAGAGGGCGAGCAGTTCGTCGTCCCAGTCCATCGTGTGGATGTTGTAGAGCATAGTGCGGCTGGCGTTGCTGGGGTCGGTGACGAAGGTCTCGCCCTTGGTCAGGTTCCAGATGAGCCAGGTGTCCACCGTGCCAAAGCAGAGTTCGCTCGCTTCCGCCCGCTTGCGTGCGTTCTCAACGTTGTCGAGAATCCATTTGACTTTGGTGGCGGAGAAATAGGCATCAATGATGAGGCCGGTCTTGCTGCGAATCCAGTCGCTGCGCTCGCGCAGGGAATCGCAATATTTGGCGGTGCGGCGGTCCTGCCAGACGATGGCGTTATGGACGGGTTCGCCGGTGGCGCGATCCCAGACGATGGTCGTTTCGCGCTGGTTGGTGACGCCAATGGCGGCGAGGTCTTTCGCGTCCAGACCGGATTTGGCCAGTGCTTCGGTCAGCACCGCGATTTGCGAACCCCAGATTTCCTTGGCGTCGTGCTCGACCCAGCCCGGCTTGGGGAAATGCTGGGTGAAGGCCTTTTGCGCGACGCTGATGGTCTCGCCGTGGCGGTTGAAGATGATGGCGCGCGACGAGGTGGTGCCCTGGTCAAGCGACATGATGAACTGGTTTTGCATACACATTCCTCATCAAGTGAACGGAGATGCTAAAAAATCCACAGCCCATGCGGTTTTTTAACGTGGAAAATATAGTTTTTTTCGGGGAAATAGCGCAAGAGGAGCGCCGTCCGTTTTTACTATCTGTTTGATGGGAAAGAGGTAATTTCTGTTGCCGTGATGCGGGCGACAGTACAGCGACGCGTACGGCGCGGAAGGATGCCGTCATGGTTGGGCAGGACCACTTTCATGGTTGTACAGACCATCCCGGCATCCGGCGGGCAAAAAGAACCCGCCGCAGCGGGTTCGTCGTCGTTCGCGCGCGGCAGTTCAGGCCTTTTTCTTCACTGCAAGGCCGCCGGAGGCCTGCGCGACCGGCATGATTTCCACGCGGTTGATATTGACGTGGGCGGGGCGCTCGGCGATCCAGAGCACGGTGTCGGCGATGTCGTCGGCGGTGAGGTAGTCCACGTTGGCGTAGAGCGCGGCGGCTTTGACGTCGTCGCCGTGGTAGCGCACGTTGGAAAATTCGGTGCCGCCGCAGAGGCCGGGTTCGACGTTGGAAACGCGCACGTTGGTGCCGAGCAGGTCGGCGCGCAGGTTGAGGCTGAACTGTTTGACGAAGGCTTTCGTCGCGCCATAGACATTGCCGCCCGCGTACTGGTAGGTGCCGGCGGTCGAGCCGAGGTTGATGATGTGGCCGCGATTGCGCGCCACCATGCCGCCGAGCACGGCGTAGGTGATGGTAACGAGGCCGCTGATGTTGGTCGCAATCATTTGCTGCCAGTCGGCGAGGTCGCAGTGCGGGAAGGGATCGGCACCGAGGGCGAGGCCGGCGTTGTTGACCAGCAAATCAATCTCCTGCCAGGCGGTGGGCAGGCTTTTTACTGCCGCCAGCGTCGCCGCTTCGTCGCGGATGTCGAAGGCAAGCGACAGGCAGGCGTCGCCGAGTTCGGCGGCGAGTGCGTGCAGGCGGTCGGCGCGGCGCCCGGTGATGATGACCTGGTGGCCGCGCGCGGCGAGTTTGCGCGCGATGGCGGCGCCGAATCCGGCGGTGGCACCGGTAACGAGGGCTTTCATGGTTTGTCTCCTGTGTTGTGAAGGGATGCGGGGCGCAGGCTGACGTCACCTGCCGCCCAGGACTGGATTTTGCCTGCGCCGGTTTTGAGCAGCAGGCGGCCGGCGGCGTCGATGCCGCAATCGGTGCCGCTGCTGCTGCCTTGCGCATGGCTGAGGCAGACGGTGTCGCCGTAATAGAGATCGAGCGCCTGCCAGCGGGCGGGGTAGGCGGCGCGGGCGGCGGGATGGGCGGCGCAGGCGGCGCGCCAGGCGTCGATGAGCGCGGCGGTGAGGGCGTTGCGGGCGACGGTTCCCGCTGCGCCAAGCGCGGCGTGTGGCTGGTCGAGGCCGGGCAGCGGGTGCAGGTTAATGCCGATACCGGCGATGGTGGCGACGCCGTGGGCGTTCGCGGTGCTTTCCAGCAGGATGCCGCCGAGTTTGCGCCCGTCCAGATAGAGATCGTTCGGCCATTTGAGGCGCACGGGGTAGCCCGCCTGTCGCAGGGTTTCTGCGGCGGCGAGACCGAGGCCGATGCTGAGGGCGGCAGCGGCGGCGGGGTCAGGGTAGTGCCAATAGTGGCTGAGGATGATTTGCCCGGCGAAGGGCGATTGCCAACTGCGCCCCCGGCGGCCACGTCCGGCGCTCTGGTATTCGGCAAGCGCCACGGTGCCGTTTTGGGGGGTGGGCAGGCGGGCGAGGACGCTGTTGGTGGAATCGGTTACGATGTCGATATGGACGGGCGCTTGCGGGCAGGCGGCGCGCAGATAAGCGGCATCGAGCAGTTCGGGCGGCGGGTCGAGCCGCCAGCCGTCCGCGCTTTCCACGACGGGCAGAATGCCGCGCGCATGCAGATCGGCGAGCAGGACGCGCAGGGCGGCGGGGGTGGTGGCGAGGTGCCGGGCAAGCGCCGCTTCCGTCCAGACGGAGCGTGCGGCAAAGGCGGCGAACAGGCGGGTTTCCGGCATGGCAGCGGGGCGTGTGGGTGTGCGGCAAAGGATAGTCCCGCGCGCCGGGTTTTGCCAGCTTGCGGCGTTTCGCGCCGGAGCTGAAAACCGTTGCGGAGCAGCAGCGGTTGGCATGTGCAAAAAATCCCGCCGGGCGGCGGGATTTTTCCGGGCGGGCTGTTTACGGCTGCACGCGCGTCGGCACGTCGATATTGCAGACGTCAGTGTAACCGGCGGTGCGCACGAACCAGTCGCCGCTGCGGTTGCGCCGCGATTCCACCATCTCGGCAAAGGCCGGGCTGTCGGTTTTCATGATGCGCAGCGGCAGGCGTTCGCTCGCCGGCACGTCGCTGCCGAGGCGGATGCTCTTGATCGGGGTGTATTCCGCCGGGCTGTTGTAGTAGCCGGCATAGCCCGCGTTGTTGTTGCTGCCGCGCGGCAGGCTGCTGAGCAGCTCCGCGCCGTGCACGACGCGGCCGACGAGGGTGATGTTGCGGTCGAGATAACGCGGCGACTGGCCGATGACCATGTAGAGTTCCGCGCCGTTGCTGCTGTCCGGCGGGTCGTTGCGTCCGGCGCCGAGCACGCCGTAGCAGTGGGTCAGCCAGGCATCCTGACCGTCATTCGCCACGGCAAAGCCGTCCACGAAACCGACCTGTTTGGCCCAGCCGTCTTTGTCCGGCAGGGCGGTGAAGGCCAGTCCCGCCAGCGGGCGGGTAAATTCGGCGGGCAACGGGCGGGTTTCCGGCGGCAGCGGTTTCGCTTTTGCCTTGTCCTCGGCATCGGGATCGCCGAACTGGGCGACGTAGTTGTCTTGCACGCGGTACACGCTCAATCCGTCCCAAAAATGCTGCTGCGCCAGCAGCTTGATTTGCGCGACGTGCTGCGGGGCAAAATCCGGCGCCAGCTCGAAGACCACCGTGCCCTTGTCGAGCTGCATATAGAGCAGGTTGGCGGGCTCCGGCGTGCGCCAGGCATCGGTTGGCGCGCTGTCGATGATTTCCCGGGTGGAGCGGCCGGGCGTGGCAAAGACCGGCAGGGTGCAGCACAGGGCGGCGGCAAGCAGGGTGCTTTTCATGTCATTTCTCCAGATAACGCCAGCGGATTGTGGCAGGGGCAAACTACCTGCGCGGCGCGGCAGCGTCAATGCCGCCCGCCAAAAACCGTCTTGCGGCGGTTTGCTTACGAACTCTGCACCACCAGCCAGCAGCGGCTGAAATCGCGCGCGGAGAGGTCCTGCCTGCGTATCCACACATAGAGGCGGCCGTTGCCCCTGCCCCAGCGCATCGCGCAGCGCGCGTCGCTATCGACCTGCAACAGCAGCAGCCAGTCCGCCGCGCCCGCCGTCAGCGCCACATCTTCCGGCAGGGCGGCCGTGCGGTAGGGAATGCCGTGGCTGGCGAGCTGGCATTGCAGCTCCATCGCGCCCTGGATGTTGTCGGAATGGCCGAGCAGTTTGTGCCGCTTCTCGCCGGTGAATTTGTCCCAGCGCTCCCACCAGGCGACGTTCTCATAATCCTCCCACCAGTAGTCGCGCATCAGCCAGCATTCGCGGTCGGGCACTTCCCAGCGCCTGCCGCATTGCAGCGCCGCTGCCGGGAAGCCCTGCCCTGCCGGGTTTTCCCGACGGCGGAGGAAGGCGCGGTCGCCGTCGTAGTACCACACGCAGAAGCCGTCGCGGTCTTTGGGTTCGCTGCCCCAGCCGCCGTCGGCGCAGTCGTAGAACACATACAACATGCCGCTCTCCGGCAGCACGCCGTTCATGTCGAACCCCTGGCAGTCGGCGAAATTGATTTGCGCGATGAGCGACAGCGGCGCATCGCCGCGATATGGCCAGGGCCAGGTATGCGGCATGTCCGCCGCCCCACCGAGATGCGAACGGCCGAACGGCGCATCGCCCACCTGCTGCACCTGCAAGGTAACGGCATTGCGGACATACGCCTGCGACGCCTGCCAGTAGCGGCGCAGACCGCAGCGCAACAGTTCCGCTGCCAACGCACTTTTCGTCATCACGACCTCCTGGGAAAACGGGCAATGGCGGAATTATAGCCCAAGCATATTGGACAAGCGTCCAACGCCCGTCTATACTCTTGGACACCTGTCCAATCCCACCCCTCATGACCGACACCGCCAAACCCCCGCCGCGCGACGCCTTCATTGCCGCCGGCAAAACCCTCTACCCCCGCTACGGCTACCGCCAGCTGTCGGTGCGCCTGCTCGCCGCCGAAGCAGGACTCAGCCCGGGCATGTTCCATCACCTCTTTGCCGACAAAGAGGCGTACATCGCCGAAGTCCTGCAACACAAATACGACGAAGCCTTCGCCCAGCTCACCCTGCACATCCGCCCCGGCCGCAGCGAACGCGACAACCTGCGCGCCATGCTCACCTACCTCGCCGTCTTCGTGCGGGAAAACATCGATTGGGTTTCGCACATCTTCGCCGATGCCGCCGAAGTGCCGGGCATCCGCGACTTCATCCGCTTGCACGCCACACGCCACATTGAGCTGCTCTATAACCTGCTCGACAACGCTGCACGGCGCGGCCTGCTCAAACCCGCCGCCACCGTACAGCGCAGCGGCTTCCTGATGGGGGCGATCGCTGCGCCGCTGCTCATCGGCAGCCGCATGCAGGCGACGGGCATCCTGCCGGACATCATCGCCGCCGACTTTGCCCCTGCCGTGATGAGCGACGCCGCCATCGCCGAACGCATCGACTGGGCGCTCACCGCCCTTTTCATCTAAGGAGAACCCCCCATGAGAAAACTCGCCTATCTGCTGCTCGTCGTCGCCCTTGCCGCTGGTGGCTGGTGGGCGTGGCGCCAGCAAGAAGCCGCCGCCCTGCCCGACTACATTGCCACCTCAAATGGCCGCCTGGAAATGAACCGCATCGACGTCGCCACCCTCTACCCGGGCCGCATCAAAGCCGTGCACGTGAACGAAGGCGACGAAGTCGCCAAAGACACCGTCCTCGTCGAACTCTCCAGCGACCAGAGTGCGGGGCAACTCGCCGCTGCCCGCGCCGCGACCGAAGGCGCGGAAGATACCGTGCAGCGCGCGCAAGCGGGCATCAAACAGGCCAAACAGACCGTCGCCCGCGCCGAAGCGGAAATCGCCGCCTACCGCCAGCAACAAAAAGTCGCCAAACTCGAACTCGACAACGCCCGGCAAATGCGCCGCGACAACCTCATCTCCGCCTCCGAATACAGCAAACGCGAAGCCGACTACCAGCGCGCCGTTGCCAGCGTCAAAGCCGCCGAAGCCGCGCGCGCCGAAGCGCAAGCGGCTGTCGCCCAAGTCGAAGCACAAGCCAAAGAAGCTGCCGCCGGGGTGCGCCGTGCCAAAGCGACCGCCGACACCGCCGCCGCCGCCGATGCCGACATGACCGTGCGCAGTCCACTCGCCGCCCGCGTCGAGTACCGCCTGGTCGAACCGGGCAACGTCGTCGGCGCGGGCAGCCGCGTCATCAGCCTGCTTGACCCCGGCGACATCAGCATGAACCTTTTCCTGCCAAGCGCCGCCATGGCACCGCTGCAAACCGGCGACGAAGCGCGCATCGTGCTGGACGGCATCAACGCCGTCTTCCCCGCCACCATCAGCTACATCGCGAGCGACGCCCAATTCACCCCGAAAGCCGTGGAAACCCCGAACGAGCGGGAAAAACTCATGTACAAAATCAAGCTGAAAATCCCGCCCGACATCGCCAAACGCTACAACCGCCTGCTCAAAGGCGGCATGACCGGCAACGGCTACGTCCGCACCGACCGCAGCCAGCCGTGGCCGATCGCCCTCGATACCCACCTGCCGCCGCAGTGAGCACAAAAACCATGACCGCCATCACCATTGACCACCTCAGCCACCGCTACGGCAAAACCACCGCGCTGGACAACATCAGCCTCACCCTGCCGCGCGGGGCGACCGTCGGCCTCATCGGCCCGGACGGCGTCGGCAAAAGCACCCTGCTCGGCATCATCGCCGGCGTGCGCCGCATCCAGAGCGGGCAAGTGCGCGTCCTTGACGGCGACATGACCCGCGCGCGCGACCGCCTCGCCCTCTCGCACCGCATCGCCTACATGCCGCAAGGACTGGGGCGCAACCTCTACCCCACCCTCAGCGTTTACGAAAACATCGATTTCCACGCCCGCCTCTTCGGCCTTGACCGCCGCGAACGCCGCGCGCGCATCCAGCGTCTCCTGGATGCAACCGGCCTCGCCCCCTTCCCCGGCCGCGCCGCTGGCAAACTCTCCGGCGGGATGAAACAAAAAGTCAGCCTCTGCTGCGCCCTCGTCCACTCGCCCGACCTGCTCATCCTCGATGAACCCACCACCGGCGTTGACCCCCTGTCGCGCCGCCAGTTCTGGGCGCTGGTGCACGACCTGCAACAAGAAACTACGGGCATGACCACCCTCGTCGCCACCGCCTACATCGAAGAAGCCGAACAATTCCAGCAACTGCTGGCGATGGACGCGGGCAAACTGCTCATCAACGCGCCGACCACCGCCACCATGCGCGACTACGGCTGCGCCACCCTCGAAGAAACCTACATCAAACTGCTGCCGCCGGAAAAACAACAAGGCACCGGCGGCCTCGACCCCACCCCCTTCGTTCCCGATCCCCACGCCCCGCCCGCGATTGAGGCACACAACCTCACCAAAACCTTCGGCGATTTCACCGCCGTGGATCACGTCAGCTTCACCATCGAAAAAGGCGAAATCTTCGGCTTTCTCGGCAGCAACGGCTGCGGCAAAACCACCACCATGAAAATGCTCACCGGCCTCTTGCAGGCCAGCAGTGGCAGCGCCGAACTCCTCGGCGCACCGGTGGACGCAGGCAGCGTCTCAACCCGGATGCGCGTCGGCTACATGTCGCAAGCCTTCAGCCTTTACGAAGAACTCACCGTGCGGCAAAACCTCGAACTGCACGCCCGCCTCTACCGCTTGGGCGCGGGCAGCAAAGCCGCCATCAGCGAAGCGCTAAATCAATACGACCTCGCCACCGTCGCCGAACAAAAACCCGCTGCGCTGCCGCTCGGCATCCGCCAGCGCCTGCAACTCGCTGCTGCCTGCCTGCACCGCCCCGAAGTGCTTATCCTCGACGAACCCACCTCCGGCGTGGATCCTGCTGCGCGGGACATGTTCTGGCGACACCTGCTGCGCATGTCGCGTGAAGACAAAATCACCATCTTCGTCTCCACCCACTTCATGAACGAAGCGGCGCGGTGCGACCGCATCTCCTTCATGCACCAGGGCCGCGTGCTGGCGGTGGGCAGCCCCGCCGCCCTCACCGCGCAAAGCGGCGCCCCCAACCTCGAAGAAGCCTTCATCACCTACCTCATTGCGGATGAAAAACAGCAGAACCCGGCAAACACGCCGCCTGACGCCCCACCCACCGAGACCGCAGGGTGGGTTTCAGCCCACCAAACAAATCCCGCAGACGCCACCGCAAGCGGCATCGGCACAGAAAGCCCGGCAAATATGCCGCTTGATACCCCACCCACCGAAACCGTAGGGTGGGTTTCAGCCCACCAAACAAATCCCGCAGACGCCACCGCAAGCGGCACCGGCACAGAAAAGCCCGCAACCACGCCGCTTGCCACCACCTCCACCCTGCGCTACTGGTTCGCCACCACCTGGACCTTCGCCCTGCGCGAAGGGCGGGAATTGCTGCGCGACCACGTCCGCACCTTCTTCGCCATCTTCGGCCCCGTCATCCTCATGACCGCCATCACCTGGGGCGTCTCCTTCGACATCAAAAACCTCACCTACGCCGTCCTCGACCACGACCACAGCGCCGAAAGCCGCGCCATCGTCGAAAACCTCGCCGGTTCGCGCTACTTCAAAGAACTGCCGCCGCTTACCGACGAGAACCAGCTGCTCGACAGCCTCGCCTCGCGCGACGCCAAACTCACCATCGACATCCCGCCAGACTTCGGCCGCGACCTGCTGCGCGGCACACGTCCCGAAATCAACTACCACATCGACGGCACCGAATCCTTCAACGCCGCCAACATCAACGCCTACCTCGCCGCCATCCTTGCCGACTACGGCCGTGAGCAGGCGCGCGCGCGCGGTATCGCCGTAGCGCCGCCCGCCGCCTCGCTTGAGCCGCGCTACGCCTACAACCAGGATTTCAAAAGCATCATCGCCATCGCCCCCGGCGTCCTCATGCTCGCCATGACCATGTTTCCGGCGATGATGGCCGCCGTCGGCGTCGTGCGCGAACGCGAAATCGGCACCATCGCCAACTACTACACCTCGCCCGCCGGCCGCCTGCAATACCTCATCGGCAAACAGGCCCCCTACATCGCCATCGCCATGCTCGGCTTCCTCATCCTCTACCTGATGATGCGCTACTGGTTCGGCCTGCCGATGAAAGGCTCACTCGCCGCCCTCGCCCTCGCCACCCTGCTGATGAGCTGCACCTCAACCGCCATCGGCCTGCTCTTCTCCACCTTCACCCGCTCGCAAGTCGCCGCCATCTTCATCACCGCCATCGCCACCATCATGCCGGCGATGAACTTCTCCGGTTTCCTCGTCCCCGTCTCGGCGCTTGGAGGCGGCGCGCAGGTCTTCGGCAAAATCATCCCCTCCACCTGGTACGCCATGACCACCACCGGCACCTTCAGCAAAGGGCTCGGCATCCACGAACTGCACCGGGAAATCCTGCTGCTCGCGTTCTACTACGGCCTCTTCCTCACCGCCGCCTGCCTCAACCTGAAAAAGCAGGAAAAATGACCATGAAAAATCGGGACACCCTCACCCCAACCCCTTTCTCGTCCGCTGGTCAAGCTGTTCCAGTCCCGCACGCGGGAGAGGGGCTTTCCCGTGCCGGCGGCGAAGAACAGCAGCAAAACCCCATACCTTGCCGCAAAGCACCACAACCATCCGTTTGCACAAAAAAGCTCCCCTCGCCCGCTTGCGGGAGAGGGGTGGGGGGTGAGGGCAAAAACCACCCAAAAGAAAAACACACGCTCAAAACCTACCGTCCCGCCATCAGCGACCGCACCCAGCAACACGCCCAAAAGCTGCGCCGCACCATGACCGAAGCCGAACAGTGCCTTTGGTACCACCTGCGTAACCGCCGCCTGAACGGCTACAAATTCAAACGCCAGCACCCTATCGGCAACTACATCGCCGACTTCATCTGCCTCGAAAAGCACCTCATCATCGAAGCCGATGGCGGCCAGCACAACGACAACCCCCGCGACGACGCCCGTACCGCATGGTTGCAAGCACAAGGCTATACCGTCCTGCGCTACTGGAACCACGACATCCTGCAACAGACCGAAGCCGTGCTGAACCACATCCTGCACCACCTCGAAAGCAGAGGCAGCAAATGAACACCCTGAAAAACATCCTCACCCTCGCCGGCAAAGAACTGCGCAGCCTGCTGGGCGACCCCATCCTCATCATCCTCACCCTCTACATGTACACCGGCGTCATCATCGCCATGAGCCAGAGCAACACCGACCTCAAAAACGCCGCCGTCGCTGTCATCGACGAAGACCGCAGCACCCTCTCCTACCGCCTGCGCGATGCCATCGGCCCGCCCTACTTCCAGCATCCCGTGGCAATCGCGCGCACCGACGCCGACAGCCGCATGGACAAAGGCGACTACACCTTCATCCTCGACATCCCGCCCAACTACGAGCGCGACATCCTGCAAAACCGCAGCCCGCAAATCCAGCTCATCATCGACGCCACCCTCATGAGCCAGGGCGGCGTCGGTGCCGCCTATCTCGGCCAGATCCACAGCCGCGAAGTCAACCGTTTCCTCGACCGCCCCGACGATGCCGAGCTTCTGCCCGTCCGCCCCGTCCTGCGTACCCACTACAACCCCAACAGCGAAAACGCCTACCAAATGCCCGTCGCCGCCCTCGGCACCGCCACCCTGCTCCTTTTCCTTCTCCTCATCGGCGCCGCCGTCATCCGCGAACGCGAACACGGCACCCTCGAACACCTCCTCGTCATGCCCGTCACCCCGCCGGAAATCATGCTCGCCAAAATACTTGCCAACGGTGCCTTCATCCTCGCCACCTCCACCGCCTCCCTGTGGTTTGTCGTCCACACCGTCCTCGGCATCCCCATCAACGGCTCCATCCCGCTCTACATCGCCGGCAGCGCCGTGTACCTCTTCTCCATCGCCTCGCTCGCCATCATGATTGCCACCCTCACCCCCACCATGCAGCAATACAGCCTGCTCATGCTGCCCGTCTTCATCATCATGAACCTCTTCTCCGGGGCGGTAACCTCGCGCGTCAACATGCCGGACTTCACCCGCCTCATCAGCGAATACTGGCCGCACACCCAATACACCATCTTCAATCAGAGCCTCATCTTTCGCGGCGCGGGCCTCGACACCCTCTGGCCGCAACTCCTCGCGATGGGCACAACCGGCGCCCTCTTCCTCGGCTACGCCCTGCTGCGCTTCCGCAAAATGCTCGAACAACAGAACTGAACCCATCGACCCAAGGAACATGACCATGTCCCCCCGCCCCCTCCTCCTCACCCTCACCGCCGCCCTGCTTGCCGCCTGCCAGAGCACCACCATCACCACCGCGAGCAAAATCCCGCTGCCTGCCGCCTACGAAAACGCCCCGGCGGCGACCCAACCCGACGACATCAGCCGCTGGTGGCGGCAATGGCAAGACCCCGTCCTTGACCGCCTCATCGCCCGCGCCCTCGCCCACAACCCCGACATCGCCATCGCCCGCAGCCGCCTGCAAGAAGCGCGCGCCACCGCCCGCCTCGCCGACGCCGACCTCGGCCCGACCGTCGGCCTCGGTGCCGACGCACGCCGCCTCGACACCAACCTGCAAAACCCCATCAGCGCCGACAGCCGCGACCTCCTCGCGCAAAACCCGCTTGCAGGCAGCATCCGCGACAACCGCCTGCAAAAACACGCCGACATCCTCGGCCTCAGCCTCAGCGCCAGCTGGGAACCCGACCTCTTCGGGCAAAAACAAAGCGACGCCGACGCCGCCCGCCACGCTGCCCTCGCGAGCAGCGAACAAACCCACGCCGCGCAACTGCTCATCAGCGCCGAACTCGCCGACCAATACCACCGCGCCCGCGCCGCCGAAGCCCGTGCCCGCGCCGCCGACACCACCATCGCCACCCTCGAAAAACTCGCGCGCTACATTGACGCGCGCTACCGGGCCGGGCACACCACCGCCTACGAAAAAGACGAAATCGCGAGCCGCCTGAGCGCCGCCAAAGCCAAACGCAGCACACTTGACGCCGAAAAAAACGCCGCTGTGCGCGCCATCGCCATCCTCTGCGGCGACACCCCGCAACACTATCGCCTGCCGGACAGCCCGCGTGACACCCTCGCCCACCCGCCTGCCGCCCCACGTGGGCAAACCCCGCAAGGCCTCATCGAACGCCGCCCCGACCTGCGCGCCCGTGCCGCCGAAACCCAAGCCTACGCCGCTAAACTCGCCAGCGCCAAAGCCGACCTCCTGCCGCGCATCAAACTCGACTTCCTAGGCCAGGGCGTCCTCAACATCGACGGCGACCACGCCCTCAAAGGCTGGATGAGCCTGCTCACCGCCGGCATCCAGGTGCCGATCTACACCCACGGCAGAATCCAGACCAACATTGACGCCGCCGACGCCCGCCTCAAAACCGCGCTGCTGCAATACGACCGCACCCTGCTACAAGCGCTGGCCGACGTGGATAACGCCTACCAGGGCGAAGCCGCACTCGCCGAACAAGAACGACACCTCAGTGAAGCACTCGCAAACGCCAAACAACAGGCAGCAGATGCCGAAAAGCTCTACCGCTACGGCAATAAAACCCTCGCCGAAGCGCTGACCGCCCGCCTGAATGCCGTGCAGACCGAAGAAGCCCTCATCCAGAACCGCCTCGCCCACGCGCAAATGCTCACCGCCCTCTACAAAGCCCTCGGCGGCGGCTGGACGGCAGACGATACCTCCCACCCATAACCGCCGCCGGGCGGCGTACATGCCGATGCTTGTGCAGGACGGGTTTCAGCCGCCGCAGCAATATTGATGACGGGCTGAAACCCGCCCTACGAAGCGGAACATCGCCAACCGGCGTCATTACCGGCCCTGCCAGGCGACCACAGGTATCTGCCTACCTTAGGCAAGCAGGAAAATCCTTAATCATCAAAGAGAAAGCTCTCTCCTGCTTGCGGGGGAGGGCAAGGGTGGGGGGTGTTCGTGCGCAGGGCGAATCATATCCGGCAATAGGTGAATAGCGGCTTCCCCCTTCCGTCGCTGCGCGACACTTTCCCCCGCAAGCGGGGGAAGGATTTCCCGCCAGGCAGCGTGGTTGCAGTGGTTGTCATGACGCAAGCCGGGATGAGCTTGAAGGGGAATGACACCGGGCGGCAAGTCGTACAATACCCGCCCGGATACCCAAAACAGGACAAGCCATGCACCACCCCGCCCCCGACGGCGTCGTCTTCGACTGCGACGCCACCCTCTCCGCCCTCGAAGGCATCGACGAACTCGCCGCCCAGGCGGGCGTCGCCGAAAAAGTCAGCGCCCTCACCCACCGCGCCATGAACGGCGACATCCCGCTCGAAGCCATCTACGGCGAACGCCTCGCCCTCATCCGCCCGCCGCGTGCCGCACTCGCCGCCATCGCCCGCCGCTATCGGGAGGTCATCGTCCCCGGTGCCCGCGAAACCATCGCCGCCTTGCAGGCACGCGGCATCAAAACCGCCATCGTCAGCGGCGGCCTGCTCGACGCCGTCTTGCCGCTTGCCGCCGCCGTCGGCGTGGCAGCGGCAGACACCTTCGCCGTCAGCCTGCAATTCGACGCCGCCGGCAACTACCTGCACTACATTGAGAACCCGCTCACCACCGCCGGCGGCAAGGCGGCCGTCGTCGCCGCCTGGAAAAAGCGGCACGGCCTCAAACACGTGGTGATGGTTGGCGACGGCATGAGCGACGTCGCCGCCCGCGCCCCGGACGCTGCCGAGCGCATTATCGGCTACGGCGGCGTGGTCGAACGCGCCGCCGTGCGCGCCGCTGCCGATCAATACAGCACAGCCCGCGACTTGCGCGAACTCCTGCCGCTTATTCTGGGTGATGTGGCGGCAAACGGGTAGCAACAAGGCGGGCTTTGAGTCCGCCTTAATCATCCGGTGGTATTGGGCAACCCTTTAAGTTGCCCAACCCCACTCAGAAATAGCCTGCTTTTTTCCGCTCTTCCATCGCCGTTTCCGAGACCTGGTCATCCATGCGGGTGGCACTGCGTTCGGAGATGGTCGCGGCCGCCGTTTCGGCGATGATTTCCGCTGCTGTCGCCGCCGTGCTGGCGACGGGGCAGGTGCAGGAGATGTCGCCGACGGTGCGGAAGCGCACGCTGCGTTTTTCTGCCACTTCGCCCGCGCGCAGCGGGGTCAGCGGCGTGACCGGCACGAGCAGGCCGCCGCGCGCGACGACTTCGCGTTCGTGTGCGTAGTAAATCGGCGGCAGGGCGAGGTTTTCGCGCGCGATGTATTGCCACACGTCCAGCTCGGTCCAGTTGGAGATGGGGAAGACGCGCATGTTTTCACCGGGGAAGAGGCGGGTGTTGTACAGCGCCCACAGTTCCGGGCGCTGGTTCTTCGGATCCCATTGGCCGAATTCGTCGCGGAAGGAGAAGATGCGCTCTTTGGCGCGCGCTTTTTCTTCGTCGCGCCGTGCCCCGCCCATCAGCGCGTCGAAGCCATGCGCTTCGATGGTCTCGACCAGGGTGACGGCCTGCGCGGCGTTGCGGGAATCGGTCTCGCGGCGCAGCACCACCGTGCCTTTTTTGATGGAGTCTTCGACGTGGCCGACGACGAGGCGCGCGCCGGTGCGGGCGACGGTTTCGTCACGGAAGGCGATGACTTCGGGGTAGTTGTGGCCGGTATCGACGTGCAGCAGGGTGAAGGGCAGCTGCAGGGTGCGGCCGGGTATCCGGAAGGCTTTGACGGCAAGCGCGAGCAGGACGACGGAGTCTTTGCCGCCGGAGAAGAGCAGCGCCGGGTTTTTCGCTTCGCTGATGACTTCGCGGATGATGTAGATGGATTCGGCTTCGAGCCGGTCGAGGTGTTGGTTCTGGATGGTCATAAGATTCCTTGGTTAAGCCGGACCCGGAAATCAGGTCGGCAAGGCGGCGTGGCGCAGGCGATACGCTTTTGTACGGCAAGGCACGCCGACACCGCCGGATGGTTTCCCGAGGTCGGCGTCATTTGTGGAGGCCGCATTCTTTGCTGTCGCGACTTTCCCACGCCCAGCGGCCGGAGCGGATGTCGTCGCCCGCTTTCACCGGCACGGTGCAGGGCTCGCAGCCGATGCTGGGATAGCCTTTGTGATACAGCGGGTTGAGCGGGATGTCGTGCGTCTGGACGTAGGTCCACACATCATCGTCTTCCCAGTCGCAGATGGGATTGAATTTGGCGATGTTGCGCGCGCTGTCGTGTTCTTCGTAGGGCAGTTCGTGACGGGTGACGGACTGGCTGCGCCGCTGCCCGGTGAGCCAGGCGGGAGCATCTGCCAGGGCGCGGTTGAGCGGCTCGATTTTGCGGATGTGGCAGCAGAATTTGCGCAGGGCGACGCTTTTGTACATCAGCCCTTCGCCGTGTTCGGCGACCATCGCGGCGGCGGCGTCCGGGTCGGGATAGAAGCGCTCGATGCGGAGGCCGTAGCGGTCTTCGGCCTCCTGAATCAGGGCGACGGTTTCGGCGTGCAGCTTGCCGGTGTCGAGGGTGATGATGCGCAGCGGCAGCCGGGCGGCGGCGATATGCGCGGTGATGATCATGTCCTCGGCGGCGAGGCTGCTCGCCAGCACCGCCTGCGGGTAGTTTGCGGCAATGTCGCGCAGACGCGCGGCGAGCGTCGCACTCTTCTCCGGCAGGCGCGCGGCGGCAGCGGGATCGGGTGGGGGAAGCGTCCAGAATGTTGGTCGCTGTAACATGGATTGCCTCGTGTTTATTGTGATTGCGCCAGGCCGCTATCGTGGCACGGGCGGAGGCAAACGGGAAATAGCGGTTTGTTCTCGGCTTATAACCAATGCGTGGCTATCGCCGCCCGGCGTAATTCATCAGCCACATGCCGGCGACGACCATCGTGCCGCCGACAAGCAGTGAAGCATGCAGCGGTTCATGCAGCCACAGGGTGGCGATGGCAATGCCGAATACGGGGACGAGCGCCATATACGACGTAGCGGTACCGACGCCGAGGTGACGGATACCGTCGAAGTACCACAGGTAGCAAAGCATGGTGCCGCCCAGCGCCAGCGCGGCAAGAATACCCCACGTCCGCGCCGGGGCATTCAGGGCTTGCTGCCGGAAGGCGCTGCCGTCAAAGGCAAGTGCGAGCGCGAGCAGCATCACCGCGCCGATGAGGACGGTTATCGTGGTGGTGGTCAGCGGGCTGATGCCGCGCAGCAGGACGCGGCCGATGAGGGCGTAGCCTGTCCAGCAGAGGACGGTGGCGAGCAGCAGGTATTCGCCCACGCCCACGCCGCCCGCGAAAACGGCAAGCGGGTTGCCGCGTGCGATGGCGGTCAACGCACCGAGGACGGCCAGCACCATGCCGCAGAGAATGCCGCCGTTCAGCTTTTCTTTGAACAGCCACGCGGCAAGCAACAGCGGCGGCACGGGGTTGAGGGCGACGACGGTCGCCGCCTTGCCCGCCGGGACGTATTGCAGCGCCAGCATGAAGAAAACGGCATAACCGCAGACACCACAGGCTGCCGCAGCGGTCAATCCCAGCCATTGCCGTGCATTGAGCTGCATGAGGGGTGCGCGGCCTTCGCGATAGAGCAGCCAGAGGGTGAGCGGCACGGTGGCAAGCAGGAGGCGCAACGCGGCAGCGGTGAGCGGCGGCAGGGTTTGCACGACCGCCCTGCCCCACGACCAGGTCGCGCCCCACAGCAATGCCATGGCGATGAGTTGCAGGTGGCAGCGGATATTGGCGGTCATGCGGTTTCTCCGGTAAAGGGGGGGAAGGGGATATTTTTAGGGGATGGCTTGCCTTCCGCATCATCCGGTGATGAGCGGGTTTCATCCGCAAGAGGGTGATTATGTCGTTCGGCAAGGTTTCCTGCCAGCCGTTATTTCTGCTCACGGCGGACAGCCGACACGTCTTTGACTTGCGCGATGCGGTCAATGACGCGCGAGAGCTGTTCCATGTCGGTAATTTCGAGGGTGAAGGTGCCATAGATACGGTTGCGGTTGTCCTGCCGCATTTTGACGTCGAGGATGGTGATTTTTTCGTTGGCCAGTATCTGGCTGATGTCGCGCAGGAGATGCGGGCGGTCGAAGGCTTCGATGGCGATCGCCACGGTGAAGAGGCCGCCGGCGGTTTCGTTCCAGTGCACGTCGAGGATGCGTTCGGGGTGCGCCGTGGCGAGGTGTTGCAGGTTGGGGCAGTCGGCGCGGTGGATGTTGACGCCGCGCCCCTGGCTGATGAAGCCCTTGATGGCGACGGGCGGCGCGGGCTGGCAGCAGGTGGCGTAGTTGACGAGGAGGTTATCCACGCCGTTGATGTCAATGTTTTGCCGGCTCTGTTTGCGCGGCGCCTTGACCGGGATACGCGCGAGGCGTTCGTCCAGGGTCAGCTGTTCGGCGCTTTTCTGCTGGCGGGCGCTGAGTTCGTGGAGGATGTTAAGGACGCCGATGTCGCCGAAGCCGATGCCGGCGTAGAGGTCGGTGATGCTGTGGACGTTACTTTGCCGCGCGATGTCTTCGAGCATTTTGTTGTCGAGGGTGATGCCGAGGCGGCGGCTTTCGCGTTCGAGCATTTCCTGCCCGGCCTGGACGCTTTTTTCTTTTTCGAGTTTTTTGAAGTAGCTGCGCACTTTGGCTTTGGCGCGGCCGCTTTGCAGGTAGCCGAGGTGGTCGTTCAGCCAGTCGCGGCTGGGGTTGGCTTCTTTTTGGGTGAGGATTTCGACGCTGTCGCCGTTTTTGAGGGCGGTGGTGAGCGGCACGATTTGGCCGTTGATTTTCGCGCCCCGGCAGCGGTGGCCGAGCTGGGTGTGGATGTGGTAGGCGAAATCGAGCGGGGTCGCGCCTTCGGGCAGATCCACGACACGACCCTGCGGCGAGACGACGTACACGCGGTCGCGGAAGGCTTCGTTTTTGAACTGGTCGAAGACGATGTCGCCCCGGCTGTGGTCGCCGCCTTCGATCATGCGGCGCAGCCATTCGATTTGCTGTTCGAACTGTTTGCTGTGGCGGATGCCTTTTTCTTTGTAGAGCCAGTGCGCGGCGACGCCGAGTTCGGCGTGTTCGTGCATTTTGCTGGTGCGGATTTGCACTTCGATGACGCGGTTGTCGGGGCCGATGAGCGAGGTGTGCAGGGACTGGTAGCCGTTGGCTTTGGGGTGGGCGATGTAGTCGTCGAATTCGGCGGCAATCGGTTGCCAGAGGTCGTTGACGACGGAGAGGACGCGGTAGCAGTCCGCTTCGGTCTCGACTTCGACGCGCACGGCGCGGATGTCGTTGAGTTGTTCGAAGCGCAGGCCCTTGCGCTTCATTTTCAGGTAGATGCTGTTGATGTGTTTGACGCGGCCGTAGAGGCGTTTGACGTGGACGCCAGCGTCGGCCAGTTTGTAGCGCAGCAGGTCGATGATGCGGTTGATGTAGCGTTCGCGGTCCACACGTTTGCCTTCGAGTTCGCCGGCGATTTCCTGGTAGATGTCGGGTTCAAGGACGCGCAGGGCACGGTCTTCAAGTTCGCTTTTGAGTTGGGCGATGCCGAGGCGGTTCGCCAGCGGGGCGAGCAGGTCGCGGGTTTGCAGGGCGAAGCGTTGTTGTTCTTGCGCGCTGTATGCGCCGAGGTTGCGCATGAGGACGACTTGCAGCGCCAGTTTGAGGATGACGGCGCGCATGTCGCTCGCCATGGCGAGCAGCATTTTGCGCAGGCGTTCGAGGTCGCTTTGTTCTTGCTCGTGCAGTTGGTCGATAAGGGCGAGGTCGTCAAGGGCTTGCAGGAGGCCGATGACGCTGTGGCAAGGGCTGGCAGCAAGGGCTTCCAGGTCGAGTTGTTTTTTGCGCCACGGTTCGACGAGGAGACCGGCGGCAAGCATGGTGACGTCGCTGCGCAGGTTGAGCAGGAGTTTGACGAGGGTACGGCTGCGTTCGTCAGGTGGGGTGGGCGTGGCCGCCGCGATGGCGTAGGCGGCGCTGAGTTGTTCGCGCGCGCCGCTGTCGGTGTAGTGTTCTTGCGCCTCCCGCAACCATGCGGGTTGCTGGGTGGTATTCATGTCAATCCACGTTGCAGGCGTTCGAGGATTTCGCGCACGTCCACGCTGATGCCGTCCACGGCGGCGAGGCTTTCGAGTTCGGTTTTGACGTGGGTTTTGCGCACGTTGTCCAGGCGGCTGACGATGGCGTAGCCGTTCAGCATCCGCGCCGCCAGTTGCGGGTTGCTGATGAGGACGCGGCGGATTTGCCCGGCGGCAAAGCGGTAACCGCTGCCGTCGGCGGCATGAAAGATGACGGGGTTGGCCTGCATGAGGGTGCCGACGAGGGCGCGGAAGCGGTTGGGATTGTCCACCCGGAAGTCGGGGTGTCCGGCCAGGGCGCTGATGCGTTCAAGCGCGCCTTCGCTTTCGTCTTTGGCCTGGATGGCGAACCATTTGTCCACGACGAGCGGCTGGGCACGGTAGTGGTCGTAGAAGGCGGCCAGCGCGGCTTCGCGGTAGTGGTCGTGCCGGGTGTTGAGTGCGTGCAGGGCGTTGATGCGCACGGTCATGTTGGCGGCGTTGTTGTGGGTATCGAGCAGTTGCTGGCGGTAGGGTTCGTCTTCAAAAAGGGCGAGGGTTTTCGCCGCCAGCCCGCGCAGGCGGCGGATGCCTGCGTCCTTGACGCTGTATTTGGGCGAGGCGGCTTGTGGCGCGGATTCAAGCCAGTCCAGCCAGTCGCGCCGCATTTTCAGCGCGAGGATGCGGGTGATGCGCTCGTAGGCGGCGATGGCGGCGCTCATGTCGATGGGGTCGGGCAGGTTGTTGAGCAGGGTGGCAAGCGTTGGGATGTCGAGTAGCAGAGCTTTTTCGCCTTCGCTGCGTTTGTCGTGCTTGAGGACAGTCTGCATGATGTCGCTCACCGCATTGCTGTTTTCGCGCAGTTCGCGCGGTTTGTACAGCGCCTGTTCGAAGAGGCGGCGGTAGAGGGTCTGCATGGCTTCGAAGCGGGCGAAACCGTCCGGCGCGTGGGCGGCGATGGCGGCGAGTTCGTCGTTGTCGTAGCGGTGCTGGTAGTACACCGGTGCCGAGAAGTTTTCCATCAGCACCGGGATGAGGTCGGCCTCGGCGCGCTCGAAGGTCCAGGTGGCGCTGGTTTTGTGCAGGATGAGGGTTTGTTCGTGGCTGCCGTCGGGGAAGCGGTAGGCGCGGCCGTTTTTGCTGATGAGGGCAAGGCGGATGGGGATGACGAGCGGGCGCGGCGGGTTGACGGCGCCGGTGTCCTGCATGGCGGCGATGGTGATGCTGCGCTCGCGCTGGTTCCAGGAGGAGGTGAAGGTGATTTTCGGCGTGCCTTTGGTGGTGTACCACTGGAAGAACTGGCCGGTAAAGTCGTAATCGCCGCCGTCGCTCATCGCACGGGCGAAGTCTTCGATGCACACGGCCTGGCCGTCATGGCGCTCGATGTAGCGTTTCATGCCGTCCTGAAAGGCTTTTTCACCGAGGATGGTGTGGTACATGCGGATGATTTCCGCGCCTTTTTCGTACACGGTGGCGGTGTAGAAGTTGTCGATGGCGGCATATTCCTGCGGCTGCACGGGGTGCGACATCGGCCCGGCGTCTTCGGGGAATTGCAGGGCGCGCAGGCGGATGACGTCGCCGATGCGTTCGAGCGAGCGCTCGCCCATGTCGGCGGAAAATTCCTGGTCGCGGAAAACGGTCAGCCCTTCTTTCAGCGAGAGCTGGAACCAGTCGCGGCAGGTGATGCGGTTGCCCGTCCAGTTGTGGAAGTATTCGTGGCCGATGACGGCGCGGATGCCGTGGAAGTCTTCGTCGGTGGCAGTGTCGGTGTCGGCGAGGACGAAGCGGGTGTTGAAGATGTTGAGCGATTTGTTCTCCATCGCCCCCATGTTGAAGTCGCTGATGGCGACGATGTTGAACTGCTTGAGGTCGTAGCTGAGGCCGAAGCGTTCTTCGTCCCAGTGGATGGCATCAATCAGGGACTGCATGGCAAAGGCGGTCTGGTTGATGAAGGCGGGTTCGGTGTAGATGCCGAGGCTGATTTTCCGCCCTTTCGGCGTGGTGATGCGGCGGTTGACGTTGGCAAGATTGCCGGCGACGAGGGCGAAGAGGTAGCTCGGCTTGGGGTGCGGGTCGTACCACTGCGCGTAGTGCCGCCCGCCGGGCAGTTCGCCTTGCGCTTCGCGGTTGCCGTTGGAGAGCAGGACAGGGTTGGTTTTCTTGTCGGCTTCGATACGCACGCGGTAGGTGGCGAGCACATCGGGGCGGTCAAGCGTCGGGGTGATGCGGCGGAAGCCTTCGGCTTCGCATTGGGTGCAGTAGATGCCGTTCGAGCGGTAGAGGCCGGAGAGTTCTTTGTTTTCGTCCGGTTTCAGGCGCACGACGGTACGCAGGTTGAAGTTGCTGCCGACGTTTTTCAGGCGCAGCAGCAGGCCGTCGTACTCGTATTGCTCGGCAGCAAGCGGTTTGCCGTCAATTTCGATGCTTTCCAGCGCGAGATGCTCGGCATGCAGGACAACATGCTTGTCTTGCGGCAGTTCCCAGCCGTTTTCGTCGTGGCTGGGCTGGCAGCGCACGATTTTCTGGATGTGGCTGACCAGGACTTCGCCGTTGTTTTGCAGCTCGAATTTGAGTTCGTGGTGCTTGACTGTGAATGCCGACGGGCGGTAGTCCGCCAGCCGGGTGATGTTGAGTGCAGCCGTCATCTCGTGCCGTCCGTGTTGGTAGGGGGTTACAGGGATTTAATACCGCTTTTTGCCATTTGCGCTTCAACGACGGCGATGGCGGCCATGTTGAGGATGCGGCGGGCTGTCGAGTTGTTGGTCAGGACGTGCACCGGCGCATCGACGCCGAGCAGCATCGGCCCGATCATGGTGGCATCGGTCGCGGCTTTCAGCACGTTGAGGCTGATGTTGCCCGCTTCGAGGTCGGGCATGATCAGCAGGTTGGCCATACCGCTCAGGCGGTTGCCGGGATAGACTTCGTCGCGCAGTTGCGGGATCAGCGCGTAGTCCGCCTTCATTTCGCCCTCGATTTCGAGTTCGGGGTACGAGGCGCGGATTTTCGCCAGCGCTTCGCGCATGTTGATGGAGCTGGGCAGATCCATGCGGGTGCCGAAGTTCGATGCCGACAGCAGCGCAATTTTCGGGGTGATGCCGAAGAGTTCGACGGCGCGCGCGGCGCGCAGGGTGATGGCGACGAGCTCGTCGGCGCTGGGGCGTTCGTGCACCTGGGTGTCGGTGATAAAAATCGGGCCTTTCGGGGTCAGCATCAGGCTGAGGGCTGCCGGCTGCTTCATGTCCGGCTGCATGTCGAAGACACCGCGCACGCGGCGCAGGTGGCGGTGATACTGGCCGAGGACGCCGCAGAGCATGGTATCGGCATGGCCGAGCTTGACCAGCATGGACGCCAGCGCGGTGGTGCTGGTGTTCATTTGCAGGCGGGCTTCGGCAGGGTCGATACCTTCCCGCGCGCGCAGCTCGTGGTAAGCGCGCCAGCATTCTTCGTAATGTGGGTTGTTCATCGGTTCGATGATTTCAATGCCCGGCTCAAGTTGCTGCTGGTTTTCCGCCAGACGTTCTTCGATGCGTTTGCGGCGGCCGATCAGGATTGGTTTAGCGATACCTTCCTGCACACAAGCGGTAGCGGCGCGGATGACGCGGATGTCTTCCCCTTCGGCGAAGATGACTTTAAGCGGGTTCGCACGGGCGCGTTCGATGATGGGTTTCATCACGAAGCCGCTCTTGTTGAAGAGGCTAGCCAGCTTGTCGCGATAGGCTTTCAGGTCTGCAATCGGACGGCGGGCGACACCGCTTTCCATGGCTGCTTGGGCGACGGCGACCGGAATGGTGGAAATCAGGCGCGGATCGAACGGTTTGGGGATGACGTAATCCTTGCCGTACACCAGCGACTGTCCGCCGTAAGCGGCCATAACCTCTTCACCCGCCGGAGATTTGGCCAGATCAGCGATGGCGCGCACGGCGGCCATTTTCATCGCTTCATTGATGCTGGTCGCGCCCACATCCAGCGCCCCCCGGAAAAGATAGGGGAAACAGAGGACGTTATTCACCTGGTTCGGGAAATCGGAACGACCGGTGGCAACAATGGCGTCATTGCGCGCCGCATGTACTTCTTCCGGCATGATTTCCGGCACGGGATTAGCCAGAGCCAGCACCAGCGGTTTGTCTGCCATCGTCTTCACCATCTCGCCGCTGAGCAGCCCCGCTTGCGAGACACCGAGGAACACATCTGCGCCGACCAAGGCTTCTGCAAGCGAACGCGCTTCCGTCTTGGCGACAAATTCCGCCTTGCGCCCATCCAGCTTGCCGGGGCGGCCTTCATAAATCGGGCCCTTGGAATCGCAGACGATGATGTTTTCTTTCTTCACGCCGAGGTTGACGAAAAGATCCAGACAGGCCATACCCGCTGCCCCCGCGCCGGAAGCAACCACACGCACCTTGCCAATATCCTTGCCTTGCAGGTTCAGGGCGTTTAACAACGCGGCAGAAGCGATGATGGCGGTGCCGTGCTGGTCATCGTGGAAAACAGGGATATTCATCCGCTCTTTCAGGCGGTTCTCGATTTCAAAACATTCCGGCGCCTTGATGTCTTCGAGGTTGATGCCGCCGAAAGTCGGTTCCAGCGCGGCGACGGCTTCGATGAATTTTTCCGGATCAGTCTGATTGACTTCGATGTCAAACACATCAATGCCGGCAAACTTCTTGAAGAGCACGCCCTTGCCTTCCATGACCGGCTTGCCAGCGAGTGCACCGATATTGCCAAGACCGAGCACAGCGGTGCCGTTGGAAATGACGGCAACCAGATTGGCGCGCGAAGTGAGAAAATCCGCTTGCAGCGGGTCGGCTTCGATGGCCTGACAGGCGTAGGCGACACCGGGGGAGTACGCGAGCGACAAGTCGCGCTGGTTATCGAGGGTCTTGGTCGGGGTTACCGACACCTTACCGGCGGTGGGGAAACTGTGATAACGCAGTGCTTCTTCTTTTAGCGAATCGCTCATGACTGAATACTCCGATTAAGGTTGAGGAAAAGTTGCGGCAGTTTAACAGAATGCCACAGGGGTGGCGTGCCAATTCAGGCAAACAACCGCTGGCGACGCGCTTCAAACAGCATCACGCCGCAAGCAACGGAAACATTCAGGCTTTCCATCGCCGCATCAATCGGGATACGCGCGAGGAAATCGCACTGTTCGCGCAGACCGTGGCGGATGCCTTCTGCTTCATTGCCGACGATGATGGCAAGCGGCAGGTTGAGGTCAGTGGCATAAATCGTTTGCGCCGCTTCGCCCGCACCGCCGACCACCCAAATGCCTTGCCGCTGCATCGCTTCGACTTCGCGGCGCAGGTTGCTGACTTTGTAGATGGGCAGCACGTCCGCCGCACCGCAGGCAACTTTTTCCACCGCCGGGGTGATGTCGGCGGCGCGGTTGTTCGGAATCAGCACGGCGTGCACGCCCGCCGCCAGCGCGCTGCGCAGGCAGGCGCCGAGGTTGTGCGGGTCCTGGATGCTGTCCAGCACGAGGATAAGCGGTTTGTCGATGCCCGCAATGGCGTCCTGCCAGCCTGCCGCCTGTGCCTGGCTTTCGCTGAGGGCGGCGATGCCCTGGTGGCGCACGCCGGGCAGCATCATGTCGATTTCGTAGAGGGCGACGGTTTCCACCGTGACCCCGCGTGCGCGGGCGTCGGCGACCAGCGCGGCGACGTTTTTCGATTTTTTGTTATCGGCGACGAAGAGGCGGCGCACCGCGCCGTCATCAAGGAGTTGCCGCACGGCGTGGACGCCGCCGGTGTATTTTTCGCGAGACATGAATCTGTATCCTGTGAAAGAAAGCCACGCATCATTCAAGGTAAAATCCGTGGCTTTGTGTGGTTTTGCTGTGATTTGCCGTTGTTATTAATCATAACAGTGCGTATTATAACGCCTGCCTGATATTCAGATTACATGGGGTACACAACATGGGAAATTACCAGTCCGAACGCGCATCGACACAACTCGGCGGCAGCAGTGCCGCTTACATTGAAGCGCTTTATGAACAGTATCTGGACGCGCCGGAAAGCGTCAGCGCCGAGTGGCGCGCCTATTTCGACGGCATCCGCGCCGGCGCAAGCGACGAGACGCCGCGCCTGCCGGTGCAGGAGCGCTTTGAGGCGATGGCCGATTTGCCCGACCTGCCGGGCGGCGAGGCCGATCCGGAAGCGATTGCGAAGCAGGTGGCCGTGCTGGGGCTGATTTCCGGCTACCGCACTCGTGGCCACCAGGCCGCCGACCTCTGCCCGATTCACCTGCGCCCGCGCCGCGAAGTGCCGGACATCGATTACCGCTGGCACGGCCTGACCGACGCCGACCTTGACCGCACGTTTAACACCGGCACGCTGTTCAGCGGCGACATGAAGCTGCGCGACATCATCGCTTATCTGGACAAAGCCTATAAACACCACATCGGCGCGGAAATCTCGCACATCCACAACACCGAAGAACGCCGCTGGCTGCAAGAGCGCCTCGAACGGGCGGCGAAGGGCTACGGTTACAGCGATGAACAAAAGCGCATCTTCCTGCAACAGCTGGTCGCTGCCGACGGCCTGGAAAAATACCTGCACAAACGCTTCGTCGGGCAAAAACGCTTCTCGCTGGAAGGTGGCGACGGGCTCATTCCGCTCACCGATGTCCTCATCCGGAAACTCGGCGCGGCGGGCAGCAAGGAAATCGGCATCGCGATGGCGCACCGTGGCCGCCTCAATATGCTCATCAACATCCTCGGCAAGCGCCCTGCCGATCTTTTCGACGAATTTGAAGGCAAATACACCCCGCAGGGCGGGCGCAGCGGCGACGTGAAATACCACATGGGCTTCTCGTCCAGCATCGAAACCGCCGGCGGCCTCGTTGACCTGACGCTGGCCTACAACCCCTCGCACCTCGAATTCGTCAACCCCGTCATGCAGGGCTCGATGCGGGCGCGCATCGAACGGGTGCGGGCGGACGACCCCAACTACGCCGTGCCCATCCAGATTCACGGCGACGCCGCCTTTGCCGGGCAGGGCGTGAACCTCGAAACCCTGCAACTCTCGCAAGTGCGCGGCTACCGCGTCGGCGGCACATTGCACATCATCGTCAACAACCAGATCGGCTTCACCACCTCGAACCCGCTCGACACCCGCTCCGCCATGTACTGCTCGGACGCCGCCAAACTCATCCAGGCACCCGTGCTGCACGTCAACGGCGACGACCCCGAAGCGCTCGCCTTTGCCGGCGAAATCGCCGCCGACTACCTGCGCGCCTTCCACAAAGACATCTTCATCGACATTGTCTGCTACCGCCGCCTCGGCCACAACGAAGCGGATGAACCCGCCGCCACCCAGCCGATGATGTACAAAAAAATCCGCGCCCACGACGTGCCGGCCAAAGTCTATGCTGACCGCCTCGTCGCAGAAGGCGTGATTGCGGCGGGCGACTACGAAAAACTGCAAGACGACTACCGCACCCGCCTCGAAGCGGGCGAAGCCGTGACCCGCAGCCTGCCGCTGCGCGCCGACGACCCGCTGCGCCTCGCCTGGCAGGCACTGTCCAACCAGGACTGGGAGGCCCCGGTGGATACCACCTATCCGGCGAAAGACCTCACCCGCCTCGGCGAAAAACTCTACACCCTGCCCGCCGACTTCGTGGCGCACCCCATCGTCGCCAAACTCATGGCGGCCCGCCTCGACATGGTGCGCGGCAACGCCCCGCTTGACTGGGGCACCGCCGAAAACCTCGCCTACGCCACCCTGCTTGCACAACGCTACAGTGTGCGCGTCTCCGGCGAAGACTGCGGACGCGGCACCTTCTCGCACCGCCACGCCGTCATCCACGACCAGACCACCGGCGACAGCTACACCCCGCTCGCCCACCTCTACGACGGCCAGCCCTCCGTGCGCATCATTGACTCCATCCTCTCTGAATGCGCCGTGCTCGGCTTTGAATACGGCTACAGCACCGCCGAACCGCAAGGCCTCACCGTCTGGGAAGCCCAGTTCGGCGACTTCGCCAACGGCGCGCAAGTCATCATTGACCAGTTCATCACCTCCGGCGAAGCCAAATGGGGCAGATACAGCGGCCTCACCATGCTCCTGCCGCACGGCTACGAAGGCCAGGGTCCGGAACACTCCTCCGCCCGCGTCGAACGCTACCTGCAACTCTGCGCCGACGACAATGTGCAAGTCTGCATCCCGACCACGCCCGCGCAAATCTTCCACCTGCTGCGCCGCCAAGTCTTGCGGAAATTCAGAAAACCGCTCATCACCATCTCGCCTAAATCCCTGCTGCGGCACAAGCTCGCGGTGAGCGACCTCGCCGAACTCGCCGAAGGCCGCTTCCGCCCCATCATCGGCGAACAAGACCCGCTCAAACCCGCCGGCAAAATCCGCCGCGTCATCCTGTGCAGCGGCAAAGTCTATTACGACCTCCTGCAAAAACGCCGTGACGTGGGCATCGACGACATCGCCATTCTGCGCATCGAACAACTCTACCCCTTCCCGGCGGCAGAACTGGCCGAACTGCTCGCGCCCTACACCAACGCCGACATCATCTGGTGCCAGGAAGAACCGCGCAACCAGGGTGCCTGGCGGCAAATCTACGAATGGCTCGCCCCTGCCCTGCCCGCCGATAAAAAACCCCAATACACCGGCCGCGCCGCTTCCGCATCCACCGCCGCCGGCTACCTGAAAATGCACAACGCCGAACAGGCCGCGCTCGTCAGCGAAGCCCTCGGCATCCAGCAAAAACCGTGAGGACACACCATGACAACAGCAGTAACCGTACCCCCCCTTCCCGAATCCGTCGCCGACGCCACCCTCATCAACTGGAACAAAAAACCCGGCGACCCCGTGCGCGCGGGCGAAAATCTTGTTGACCTCGAAACCGACAAAGTCGTCCTCGAAATGCCCGCCCCCGTCAGCGGCATCCTCAAAGAAATCACCGCCCAGGACGGCGCGACCGTCACCGGCGGCGACACCATCGCCTACATCGAAGAAGGCGAAATCGCAGACGCCCCCGCCGAAACCGCTGCCACCGCCGCCCCGGCTGCCGCCGCCAAAACCGCCGCTGCCCCCGCCGACGACAAAACCCTGAGCCCCGCCGCGCGCAAAATCGCCGCTGAAAACGGTATCGCCGCCGCCGATGTGACAGGCAGCGGCAAAGGCGGGCGCATCACCAAAGCCGACATCCGCCAGCATCTTGCCGGCGGCAACCGCCGCCACGAAGAACGCGTGCCCATGACCCGCCTGCGCAAACGCATCGCCGAACGCCTGCTCGACGCCCAGCACAACGCCGCCATGCTCACCACCTTCAACGAAGTGAACATGGCCGCCGTCATGAAACTGCGCAAAAAACACCAGGACGCCTTCGTCGCCAAAAACAGCGTCAAACTCGGCTTCATGTCCTTCTTCGTCAAAGCCGCTGTTGCCGCGCTGAAAAAATACCCGGCGGTGAACGCCTCCATCGACGGCGACGACCTCATCTACCACAACTACTGCGACATCGGCATCGCCGTCTCCTCGCCGCGCGGTCTCGTCGTCCCCATCCTGAGAAACGCCGAACACATGGGCTTTGCCGACATCGAACAGGAAATCATCAACTACGCGGGCAAGGCCAAAGACGGCAGCCTCACCATCGAAGAAATGACCGGCGGCACCTTCACCATCACCAACGGCGGCACCTTCGGCTCCATGATGTCCACCCCCATCATCAACCCGCCGCAAAGCGGCATCCTCGGCATGCACAACATCGTCGAACGCCCGATTGCCGAAAACGGGCAGGTGGTGATTGCGCCGATGATGTACATCGCGCTGTCTTACGACCACCGCATCATCGACGGCCGCGAAGCGGTGGGCTTCCTCGTCGAAATCAAACAACTCATCGAAGACCCGACCCGCCTCGTGCTGGGACTATAAAACCGTGAGGCGGGCTTCGGTCCGCCAAAAAGCCCTTCCCCCGCAGCCGCCCCCCACAAAAACGCTCGCGTTTTTGTGGGGGGGCGGCTGCGGGGTTGGAGACTGGAACAGCTCGCGTCAGCGAGAAAGGGTCAAGAAAAACCGCGCAGCGACAAAACCCCGCCAAGCGGCGTAAACACCGGCTTCCCGCCGCTTGTTACCAAACGGGGCGCCCCCAAAAGAGGAGCCACCATGACCACAACCCTCGAACAAACCCTCAGCGCCCACGATCTGCACCACTACTGGCAAACCGTCAAACCGCTGGTGCGCAACGCCATCACCCTCACCACCCACAAGGCCGGGCACATCCCGCTTGGTGCCTCCCGCCTCGGCGGCGATCCAGACCTGCCGCCGCACATTGACTGGCCCTACAACGGCAAAACCCCGCTCAGTTTCATCGCGCAAATCAACTTTGCCGAGAGCAAACCCCATGACCATGACAACCGCCTGCCTGCCAGCGGCATCCTCTACCTCTTCTACGACTGCGAAGCCGAAAACTGGGGCTTCGATCCCAAAGACAAAAGCGGCTTCAACGTCCTCTACTACGACGGCGCCCCCGCCGCCCTGCAACCACGCCCCGCCCCCAACAGCGATTACAACTTCCCCGCCGCCGCCATCACCTTCGCCAGCCGGGCGGAAATCCCCAACCAGGCAAGCTGGCTGGTGCGCGATTATGAATGGACAGACGAAGAAAGCGACGCCTGGAACGAAGACATCCGCCACAAACTGCTCGGCCATTCCGACAACATCCAGGGCGATATGGAACTCGAATGCCAACTGGTCAGTCACGGCGAATACTGCGGCGACAGCCTCGCCTACGAAAGCGAACACGGCAAAACGCTGGCACCCGGCGCTGCCGACTGGCTACTGCTGCTGCAAATCGATTCTGACGAAGACAACTGCAACATGATGTGGGGCGACAGCGGCCGCCTCTACCTGTGGATACGCAAAAACGACCTCGCCGCCCGCACCTTCGACAAAAGCTGGCTGGTCTTGCAAATGCTACTGATACCAACCACCCGCCAAGCGGAACGCCCCACACGCGACAACCCCACACAAAGCCGGAAAAACACCATGAAAACCATCCCGCTTACTCTATCCCGATTACCGCAGCGGCGGACTGGACACCTACTACTTCGGGGCGCAACTCATGGCGCACATCCTGCCCGCCAACCCGCACCAGCCCCTGCTGAGCGTCAACCTGCCCCGCCTGACGGCAGGCCCGCCCCGTGCATGACGGCATTGCCGCCAAAGAAGAAGTCTTTGCCGGCATCCGCACAGCGGCGGACATCATCCGCGCTGAACAACCCGACAAAATCATCACCATTGGCGGCAACTGCATCGTCTCGCTAGGGTTTGTTGTCATTCGACTTGCACAGCGGATTTTTGCGGCAAAAACGGCAGGTGCAAGGCAAAAAGCGCAGTAAGGTTGGCTACCTTGCGAGCATTTTTAACGCAGCAGATGCCGGATTTTGGCGAAAAAACCGCCGCAATGTTGAGTGTCAACAGACCCTAACCCCTTCGACTACCTGCACGGCCTCTACCGCGCGCGCGGCGAAAGCGTCGGCATCCTCTGGATAGATCCCACCCCGACGTCTCCATTCCGGCAAACGGCTACCCCAACGCCCATGCCATGATCCTCGGCGCCCTGCTGGGGCAGGAGGACAACCCGCTTGCCGCCCTGCGGCAAAACCCCGCCTTCACCGCCGGCCAGGTGCTCTACATCGGCTTGCAGGACCTCCACGATTACCAGGCGGCATACCTCGACCGCATCGGGGTGGATTACCGCATCCAGACCCGGACCTTCATTGACCACGCCGCCATCACCGCCTTCATGCGCCGCTTCGACCATGTGCTGGTGCACCTCGACATTGACGTGCTGGACGCGGCACATTTCCATTCCACCTACTTCGCCAACCCCCCGCATTGCTCGGCGACGGCAGCGGTGCCGGCAGAATGCGCCTGACAGAACTGGGCGACATCCTGCAACACATCTCGGACAACGGCGATATCGTCGGCTTCACCATCGCCGAATACCTGCCGTTCGACGAACACGCCCTGCACGCCCAACTCAAAAAGGTACGCCTGCTGAGTGAATAGCCCGCCGCCAAGCGGGTTAGGGTCTGTTGACGCTCAACATTGCGGCGGCCTTTTCGCCAAAATCCGGCATCTGCTGCGTTAAAAATGCTCGCAAGGTAGTCAACCTTACTGCGCTTTTTGCCTTGCACCTGCCATTTTTGCCGCAAAAATCCGCTGCGCAAGTCGAATGTCAACAGACCCTAGTCTCCCGCTTGTGCGGTGATTTTCCACACGTGGTGGATGTTCGGGTGGCGGGTGTAGTCGAAGTCGATGGTCTCCGCGCTGATGTCTTCGCAGTGGTAGCGCGCGGTGATGGCGGGATCGAGTTTGAAGCTGCGGTAGTTGTTGGAGAAGTAGAGGGTGCCGCCGGGGGCGAGGCGCCGCATGCAGCGTTCGATGAGGGTGACGTGGTCGCGCTGCACGTCGAATACGCGCTGTTCTTTTTTGGTGTTGGAGAAGGTTGGCGGGTCGCAGAGGATGAGGTCGTAGCTGCCGCCGTCTTCTGCCAGCCACGCCATCACGTCGGCGCGGATGAGGCGGTGGCGGCTGTCGAGTTCGTTAGCGTCGTAGTTCTGGTGCGCCCAGTCGAGGTAGGTTTGCGAGAGGTCAACACTGGTGGTGTAGGCTGCGCCGCCGAGGGCTGCCTGCACGCTGGCGCTCGCGGTGTAGCAGAAGAGGTTGAGGAAGCGTTTGCCGGCGGCCTCGTCGTGGATGCGGCGGCGCAGCGGGCGGTGGTCGAGGAAGAGGCCGGTGTCGAGGTAGTCGTGCAGGTTGATGAGGTAGCGCGCCTCGCCTTCGTGCACGGTGCAGGTCATGCCGCGCGCCGCCTGTTTTTGGTACTGGTTCGTGCCGCGCTGGCGTTCGCGGGTTTTGAGGACGAGGTTGGCGGCGGGGATTGCCAGCGCTTGCGGGATGATGTGCAGGGTGTCGAGCAGACGCTTGCGCGCTTTTTCCGGGGCGACGGTTTTCGGCGCGGCGTATTCCTGCACGTGGATGTAGTCGCCGTAGCGGTCCACGGCGATGGCGTATTCGGGCATGTCCCGGTCATAGATGCGGTAGGCGTCGGTATGGACGGCGGCGGCGTGTTTTTGCGCGGCGCGGTGGTTTTTGCGCAGGCGGTTGGCAAACATCCGCGCCTGTTCGTCCACGGGGGCAGCGGGTTCGGCGACGGCATAGTCTTCGCCTTCGCTTTGTTCGGCGCGGTGGTAGAGGGCGATTTGCGCTTCGATGCTGCCGTTGTAGGCCTGATAGTGTTTGTGGCGGGTGAGGCGCAGGCGTTTCAGCATGTCGGTATTGCTGCTGATGACGCCCATTTGCCAATCAGCGGGGAAGGTTTTGAAGGCTTGGCCGAGGGTGTCGTAGGTAGCGACGAGTTCGGCGATTTCGCCCAGTCGCTCGCCGTAGGGCGGGTTGGTGAGGATGAGACCGCGCGCGCCGTAGCCGGGTTGGGCGGTGAAGCGTTCCAGCGGGCGGCGTTCGAGATGCAGGCAGTGGGCGAGGTCGAGGCGGGCGGCATTTTCGCGTGCGGTGGCAAGCGTCGCGGCGTCCTGGTCGTAGCCCCAGACTTTGAGGTCGAGGCGGTTCAGGCCGAGTTCGCGCCGCGTGGCGGCTTCTTCGAGCAGGCGTTTCCACACGGCGGGTTTGTGGCTTTGCCAGTGGGCGAAGCCGAAGCGCTGCCGTTTCAGGGCGGGGGCGATGTCTGCCGCCATGAGCAGGGCTTCGAGGAGGATGGTACCGCTGCCGCAGAGCGGGTCGATGAGGTTGTAGCCGCTGGCGGCGAGTTGCGGCCAGCCGGCGCGGTAGAGCAGGGTCGCGGCGAGGTGTTCTTTCAGGGGGGCGGCACCGTGCGCGAGGCGGTAACCGCGCTGGTGCAGGCCGCCGCCGGAGAGGTCGAGAGCCAGGGTCAGGCGGCCTTTGCGCAGGTGGGCATCGACGCTGATGTCGGGGGTTTTCGCGTCCACGTCGGGGCGGCGGTGCAGGGTGTCGCGCAGGTGGTCGGCGATGGCGTCTTTCACTTTGAGCGCGCCGAACTGGGTGTTGCGGATGCCCTGGCCGATGCCGTTGAAATGCACGGCGAAGGTGTTGTCGGCGCTCAGGTGTTCGTCCCAGGCGATGGCGCGGGTTGCGGCGTAGATGTCATCGGGGTTTGCCACTTCGCTTTCGCCCAATTGCCAGAGGACCCGGCTCGCGACGCGCGACCACAGGCAGAGGCGGTAGGCGGTTTCGAGGTCGCCCATGCCGCTGACGACGGCGACGCCCTGGCGGATGTCGTGCAGGCCGAGGGCTTCGGCTTCCTGGGCGAGGACTTGTTCGCTGCCTTTGGCGCAGGGCAGGACGAGGGGCTGTTGCATGGGGGCTCCTTAAATAAGCGGGGATGGGCGGGCATTATCGCGCAGTCCGCCCGCATCGTGATGCGACAGACATGGCGGTTTTGTGCGGGCGTGCCGTTGCGCAAAGCCCGGGAAACGGCGTAATGTCTGCATTCCCGATGTTTCCGGTTTTTTGTCATGAGCCGCACCCACCGCCTGCTTTCCCTGCTGCAACGCCTGCGCGACAGCCGCCGCGCCATCACCGCACAAGCGCTGGCTGAAGCCCTGGGCGTCAGCCGGCGCACGCTTTATCGCGACATCGAAACCCTGCGCGCCCAGGGGGCGGACATCCGGGGCGGCGCGGGCACGGGCTACATCCTGCACCGCAGCGATTTCCTTTTGCCGCCGCTCTCTTTTGATGCCGCCGAAACTGAGGCGCTGGTTTTCGGCATGCGCAGCGCCGTCGCCCAGGGCGATGAAGACCTGGCGGAAGCCGCCTGGCGCGTCATCAACAAAATCCGCGATGTACTCAGCGAAGAATGGCGCGACCGCCTCGCCGCGCAAGCGGTGTTCCCGATGGTGGCAAAGATGCCGTACCGCGCCGATGAGGCGCGCATTTTGCCGTGTGTGCGCCACGCCCTGCGCGCGGCACGCCGCCTGCACATCGACTACACGGATGCGAAGGGAGAAGAGACCCGCCGCGTCATCTGGCCGCTGGCGCTGGGTTATTCTGATGACACGCGCCTGCTCGCCGCCTGGTGCGAACTGCGCGGCGCTTTCCGCCATTTCCGTTGCGAGCGCATCAGCCGCGCCGAGAGCGGCGAACCGTATCCCGTGCCGCACACCGCCCTGCTGCGCCGCTGGCAGGCGCAGGAGGAAATTGACCTCTTCAAGCGCTACGGGTTTTGACGCAAAAAAACTGCCACGCGGTAAACCGGGTGGCGGTTGGGACAATCTGCGGCTATCAGGCGTTGCCCGCTGCCATTTGTGCCGCCAGTGCCGCATCGAGTTCCTGCGCACGCAGATGCGCGGGGCGGGCGAGGTGGCGGTTCATGTAATCGCTATACACCGCATCAGCGGGCAGCACCTGTACCCTGTGAATCATCCAGGCTAGCAAGCCGCTGTAATAGAGATCCAGCGCGCTGAAACGGTCGCCGAGGAAAAATTCCCGCCCGGCGAGGTGGTTTTTCAGGGTCTTGACGATGGTGGCGAAATCGCCATAGCCGATAGCAAAGCGCTGTTCGTCGTTGTTGCTGATGCCGCGCCATTTATCCACCGCCGCGTATTCGAGGTGCAGGGCGAAGCAAAGCCAGCGGTAATACTCGCCGCGTGCACCGGTACCGACGGCGGGAATCAGCGCTTTCTCCGGATAGAGGTCGGCGAGGTGGGTGAGGATGGCGGCAGTTTCGGTGATGACCGCGTCATCGGCTTTGAGCGCGGGGACTTTGCCCATCGGGTTGATGGCGAGATAGTCGGTCTGCTTCATCGTCGTGCCATAGGCAAGGGCGACGGTCTCGCAACGCGCGCCGCATTCTTCCAGCATCCAGCGGACATTGTGACCGCGTGATTGTGGGTGAGTGTAGAAGGTCAGGTGTGGCATATGTGCTCCGTGGTTGAAATTGCGGCGATGATAGCGGTGTGTTGTGTCAGTTTCCGGCAGTAGTCCGCCGCATGGGGCGGTGTTTTACGGTCGCGGCAAATCGCCGCCTTGTCTCATCCCTGTTTGCAACGGCTACAAAAAAACGGGCATTGCATGCCCGCTTTTTGTTATCTGTTTTCTGTTTATTTGCCGACGACGTCCACGCCTTTGGGCGGGGTGAACTCGAATTGGCTGGCGGGGATACCGACGTTGCGCTTCATGTTGGTGAAGTTGAGGATGGTCTGGCTGCTGCCGCCGTCAATCATCACCGCGCTGATGCTGTTGCCGTCAAGGATGACCCAGAGGGCATCGTATTCTTCCTGGCGGGTTTTCGGTTTCAGGCGGTAGGTAACGCCGTTGCCCACCCATTTTTGCAGGCGCGGCGGGGTGAGGTTTTTCACGACGCGGTCGATGTTGTAATTGCGCGAGATGTTGTCGTCGCCGTTCAGGAGTTCGACGGCGACATCACCGACGAGTTCGTCACGGCCCCGGATGCTGATTTGTTCGAGGTCAATGTCGTAGTGATACACCTTCGTGCCGTTGCTGATGATTTTTTGCGGGTTGGGGCTTTGGTAGTCCCAGTAGAATTTGCCGGGTTTCGCGACCCACATTTGTCCTTTGCTGGTTTCTTCGCCGCGCTTGTTGTACACGGTCTGGGTGAAGTTCGCTTGCAGGTCTTTGGTGCCTTTCATGAAGGTATCCAGCGCGTTACCGCTGCCGGTATTGGTCGCGGCAGCGGCGGGTTTGTCGGCCGGTTTCGCGGCGGTCTCTGCCGGTTTTTTCTCGGCGGCGGGACGGCGCTGGTAGAGGGAGTTGGTGGCGGCCTGTTTGGCAGCGGCAGCATTATCAGCGGATTTTGTCGCCGCTTGCTGACTGTACGCAGGCAGGGCGAGGGCGATAGTGAGGCTAAGGAGCAGGGTCTTTTTCATGGGTTTTCCTTGTGGGTGTGGCGGAGGCGGGATTATGCGGGAGCGGGGTTTACTGCCGCTTTGGCGGCAGGTGACGGGCTTTTAATAGTCGTCGCCGCCTGCGCCGCCGGTGGTGAGAACTTTGCGCACGCCTTTGTGATCCGGCGGGGAGACGAGGCCGGCGCGCTCCATGACGTCCACCATGCGCGCGGCGCGGTTGTAGCCGATGCTGAGGTGGCGTTGCAGGCCGGAGATGGAGGCTTTGCCGGATTCGATGACGACTTGCACGGCCTGGTCGTAGAGCGGGTCGAGTTCGGCGTCGTCGCTATCTTTGCCGCCTGCGCCGCCGTTGCCATTGTTTGCAGCGGCGGGGGCAAGGATGGCGTCTTCGTAGTCGGGCTCGCCCTGGGTTTTGAGGTAGGTGGTGAGGCGGTCCACTTCCTGGTCGTCGATGTAGGCGCCGTGCACACGGCGCGCGCCACCGACGCCGGGCGAGAGGAAGAGCATGTCGCCGTTGCCGAGCAGGGTTTCCGCGCCCTGGCCGTTCAGGATGGTGCGCGAGTCGATTTTGGAGGAAACCTGGAAGGCGATGCGCGTCGGAATGTTGGATTTGATGAGGCCGGTGATGACGTCCACGGAAGGGCGCTGGGTGGCGAGGATGAGGTGGATGCCTGCCGCGCGTGCTTTTTGCGCGATGCGGGCGATGAGTTGTTCGACGTTTTTGCCGGCGACCATCATGAGGTCGGCGAGTTCGTCGATGACGATGACGATGTAGGGCAGGGTTTTCAGCACGGGCGGCTGGTTGGCGAGGCCGATGTAGAGGGCGGGGTCAACGGTTGGGTCGGTGATGTGTTCGCCGCGCGCTTCGGCTTCGCGGATGACTTTGTTGAATTCGTCCATTTTCCGCACTTTGAAGGCGACCATGAGCTGGTAGCGGCGTTCCATTTCGGCCACCGCCCAGCGCAGGGCGTTTTCGGCATCGCTCATGTCGGTAACGACCGGGGTGAGCAGGTGCGGGATGTCGCGGTACATGGCGAGTTCGACGGTTTTCGGGTCGACCAGGATGAGTTTGAGTTCGTCCGGCCTGGATTTGTACAGCATGCTGGCGAGGATGACGTTGATGCCGACGGATTTGCCCGAGCCGGTGGTGCCGGCGACGAGGAGGTGCGGCATTTTGCCGAGGTTGGTGATGACGGGTTTGCCGCTGATGTCGGAACCGAGGACGACGGTGAGCGGCGAGGTTTCTTTCTGGTATTGCGGCGATTCGAGGACGCCGCGCAGCGGCACCATTTCCCGCTTGCGGTTCGGGATTTCGAGGCCGATGAAGGGGCGGCCGGGGATGACTTCGACGACGCGCACGCTGGGCACGGAGAGGAGGCGGGCGATATCGCGGTCGAGGTTGGTGATGGAGCTGACTTTGATGCCCGGCGCAAGCGAGAGTTCGATGCAGGTAACGACGGGGCCAACGGTGATGTTTTCGACGCGCACGCTGAGTTTGTAGTTTTTCAGCGCCTGTTCGACCTGCATCGCCATTTCATCGAGTTCTTCATCGCTGTAATCGGCAACGGCGGTGGTGCCCGGGTTAAGGAGGCTCAGATCGGGCAGTCGGTAGGGTGGTTTGGCAGGCGGGGCGGTGATGGGCGCGGGCGCGGCGCGGTTGGCGGTGAAGGGGATGCCGCTGCCGGCGACACTGTTCAGGCGGACGCGCAGTTGCGGTTCGTGGCGGGTGCCGGCATTTTCTTCCGCTGTGTCTTCGGGCGCGGCGTGGCCGCCGTCTTCATCGAGGGCGGCGAAGTCTTCTTCGTCCATGTCGCCGAGGTCGTCATCGTTGACCGGGTCGTTGACGGCGGCCGGATAGGCGTCGCTTTCTTCGCTGCGCAGCGGCAGGCCCGCATTCTGACGGCGGGCGAAGTAGTCGCTTTTCGGGCGGTATCCGTCTTCTTCTGCGGCGGGTGCGGCGGGCTCTGCGGCGGCGTTCTGCGCCTTGTAATGCGCCCAGCTGATGTTCGGCTCGCTGCGCTGCGGCGGGCTGTCTTCTTCCGGCGGGGTATAGCGCGGCGGGGCGCGGAAGGACGGCGGTTCGTTGTCGTCAAAATGGTTCATGCCGCTCAGGTCGTAAGGATTGTGGTTTTGCGGCGGGCGCGGCGGCACGCTCTGCATCACCGGGGTATGCGGCGCGCGCGCGCTGCGGCGCTGTTTCGCTTTATTGATGACGTTCAGCAGGCGCTCGCGCAACTTGGGCAGGATGGCGGCAGCAGCCGATGCCGCCGTGTCGCCGTCGGATGCTTCGTCATCACGCGGTGAGGCAAACACGCCGGGACGGTATGTGCCTGCCGGGGCGGTTTGGTGCGCGCGGCGGTAACCGTCAATTTTTTGCCGCACCCAGTTATAGAGATTCACGCCCCATTGCCCGACGGTATCGAGCACTTTGGCCCAGTTCAGCTCGGCCAACAGGGTAATGCCGATGAAAAACAGCAGGGTATAGATGCTCATCACCAGTTGCACCGGCCACATTTTCAGCAGCTCGATGGTGATTTTCTGTCCGACCACGCCGCCGCCGGTCATGGCCAGCGAATTGATGGCGACATCGCAATGCAGCGACAGCATCCCGCACAGCGAGACAATGGAAATCACCAGGGCAAAGCATTTCCAAATCATCAATTCGGTATCGAGATGCGCGCGGCACACGCTCTGCCAGCCGATAAGCGCCATGCCGACAGGCAGCAGGTAGGCGGCGTAACCAAGCAGGGAAAGCAGCGCGTCAGCGGTGTACGCGCCGGGCTTGCCGAGGAAATGCAGGGTTTCCTGCGCGTCGCCGGAAGTGCTCCAGCCCGGATCAGTGTTGTGATAGCCGAAGAGCACCAGGAGCAGCACAAACGCGGCGGCAATAGAGAGAATGAACCATAAATCGGAAATGCCACGGCGCAAATGATAACGCCAGCTATCGGTCGGGGTGGGAGAAGACATAAGGCGAGTTAATTTTGCTAAGACGTAATAAAGGACAGCATTGTAAAAAAATACCGGCGGCTTTACCACAGAAAAACCCGCCCGGCGATTGCGGGGCGGGTGCGGGAAAAGCGGCGTTCGTGCCTACATCACCGCATCTTTCATCAACTGAAACGCTTCCGGATTGGCGGTGGGAATCTGTTCACCGTTGGGCAGGCGCATTTCCAGATGATCGGGGTGCACGCGGAAAATCTTGCGCTGCCCCTCGCTGTCGATCGCGATATGGCTGCCGTCCGGCAGCCACTCGAAGCGCCCCTTGCTGGTGCGGTCCTTGTCTTCGACGCCGAGCATGCGGGTGCGGATCTGGTACGACATATCCGGCTTCAAGACGATCATCGTCGCCACGCCCTCGCAGGACGCGCACGGCAGAATACCCTGATACGTCCCCGGCCACTGCACCGTCTGCCGGGCATTCTCGACCACCGCCGTGTCGCCGCGCCTGACCGGGCGCACCATCACATCATCATCCTTTTTGCCCGAAGACGAACAGCCGCTGATGACGGCGAGCAGACACAACAGAAGAAAAAAACGGTTCAGCATGACAAAAAAATCCGAAAAACGACGGCGGCACATAATAAAAAAAAACCGCCGCCGCGCAAGTATCAAAAAGGCCACATCCTGTTGTAAACGCGAAACAAAACCGCCGGAACGGGATGCGTATAATACGCGCCCTTTGACCACGGACAGCCAAGCCGCCATGCACCTCACCGCCATCCGCCTCGCCGGATTCAAATCCTTTGCCGACAACACCACCTTCCCGGTGGACGCGCCCGTGACCGGCATCATCGGCCCGAACGGCTGCGGCAAATCCAACATCATCGACGCCGTGCGCTGGGTGCTGGGCGAAACCGCCGCCAAACAACTGCGCGGCCAGGCGATGACCGACATCATCTTTGCCGGCGCGGCGAACCGGCGGGCGGCGGGCATGGCGAGCGTCGCCCTGCATTTCGACAACAGCGACGGCAGTGCGGGCGGCGCCTTTGCCGACTACGCCGAACTCGTCATCGCGCGCAAAGTCGGCAGCGACGGCCAGTCCCAATACCTCATCAACAACAAACGCGTCAGGCGGCGCGACATCGTCGAACTCCTGCAAGGCACCGGCGTCGGCGCGCGCAGCTACGCCGTCATCGAACAGGGCATGATCAGCCGCATCATCGAAGCCAAACCCGAAGAACTGCGCAGCTACATCGAAGAAGCGGCGGGCATCGCCCACTACAAAACGCGGCGCAAAGAAAGCGAAGCGCGCATGAACGACGTGCGCGAACACCTCACCCGCCACGACGACCGCCTGCAACAACTCGGCAAACAGCGCGACAAACTCGCGCAAGAAGCCGCCACCGCCCGGCAGTGGCGCGACCTCAACCAGCAACAGCAACACCTCGCGCACCGCCTGCAAAGCTGGCAATACCACCAAACCCAACGTCAGCTGGACGCCGCTCAAACCCAATACCAAGAAGACCGCGCCGCCCTCGAAGACCTCTTCGCCCACAGCGGCATCGACGAAACCCGCCTCGCCGCCCTCGAACAACAACACACCGCCGCCAAAGAAGCACACAAAAACGCCGAAAACGCCGCCCTGCAAAGCGCCGCCCAACTCGCGCAACTGCGCCGCACCCTCGAAACAGACCGCCAGAGCCAACAGCACCTCGCGCAAAACGCGCGCGAACACGAAACCCGCCTCGCCCGCCTGCGCCAACAAAGCGGCGAAGACCACGACCAGCAACAACAGCATCGCAGCGAAATCGCACGCCTCGAAGCCCAACTCACCGCCGAACGCCCCGCCCACGACAGCGCCCGCGCCGCCCTCGACAGCGCCCGTGCCGCCACCGAAACCCTGCGCCACAAACTCGACGCCGCCCGCGAAACCCGTCACCACGCCGAAAACCGCCACTACACCGCCGAACACCGCCTGCACGACGCCGAAAACCAATACCGCCGCCTCGAACAACGCCGCGCCGAACCCGTCGAACCAACCGGCGAAGACGACAACGAGCCAGGCGAAACCCTCGCCCTCGAACAAGAAACCCTCGCCATCGCCCTCGAAACCACCGCCGAAACCCTCGCCGCCGCCGCAGACGCCGTCGAAACCGCGCAAGCGGCATACGACCACGGCGAACAACAACTGCGCCAGCAACACACCCAGCGCGAACGCCAACAAACCGAACTCGACACCCTGCGCCGCCTGCAACCGCCGCCCGCCGCCGACGGCGGCGCCCCCGGTGTCCCGCATCTCGGCGACCACCTGCGCGTCGAACCCGCCTGGCAAACCGCCATCGGCCGCCACCTCGGCGACCGCCTGCATGCCAGCATCGGCGCCGCCCACTGGCAACACGCCCTCACCCACGGCCACCCCCAACTGAGCGGCGGCGGTGTCCCCGCCGCCTGGCAACCCTACCTCGCCAGCGACGCCGACCTGCACCCCTGGCTCGGCCACCTGCAACCACTCGCCAAACACGACCGCGACATCCAGCCGGACGACCTCGCCGACGGCATCCAATACCTCACCCTCGACGGCAGCAGCATCAGCCGCAGCAGCGTCCAGCCCGCCCCCGCCGCCGACGACCGGCTCGCCCGGCAAAACCGCATCAACACCCTCGAAGCCGCCCTCGCCGCCGGCGAAACCGCCCTGCGCACCCTCGAAACCGCGCATCAGGCGCACCGCGACACCCTCGCCGCCGCCACCGCCCGCCTCGACACCCTCCGCCAACAGCACCAGCAACAAAAACAACAACAACACGACCTCGCCCACCGCCTCGCCCTCAGCCGCCAGCAACAACAACACCGCGCCACCCTGCGCGCCCAGCAACAACGCGCCGCCGCCACCCTCGCCGAAGACATCGCCGCCGCCGCGCAAAACCTCGCCCAAGCCCAGGAAGAACACCGGCAGGCCCAACGCGCCCTCGCCGCCCTGCCGCCCATCCACGAACTCGAAAACGAATACCGGGCGCTGCACGCCCACTACCAGCAAACCGCGCGCACCGCCCAGCAACACGAAGAAAACCGCCGCGCCGCCGAAACCGCCCTCGAACAACACCGCGCCCACCTCGCCGCCGGCGAAAAACAGCAAACCCGCCTCGCCGAAGACATCGCCGCCAGCGAAACCGCCCTCGCCACACTACACGAACAACTCGAAACCCTCGCCCTCACCCTCGAAGAAAACCACCTCAGCCTCGAAACCCACGAACAAACCCACGCCGCAAACGAACAACAGCGCGCCGAAGCCGCACAAGCCCTCGAAAAAACCGCCCACGAACTGCACCACGAACAAGAAGCCCGGCGCGAACGCGACCACCGCCGCCAACTCGCCGAAGAACGCCTGCAACACCACCAACAACAAATCGAACAACTGCACCAGCAACAACAGCGCATCATCGCCGAACTTCTCAGCGACAACCACGAACCCCTGCCGGAAGCCGCCGAAGACGAAGCCGCGCTCAACGCCGACATCCGCGCCCTCAAACAACAAAAAGAAGCACTCGGCGCGGTCAACCTCGCCGCCATCACCGACTACGACAGCGCCGAAAACGAATACAGCGCGCTTGCCGCCCAATGCCGCGACCTGCGCGACACCCTGGCGCTGCTCGCAGAAGCCATTGACAAACTCGACGACGAAACCCGCAGCCGCCTGCAAGAAACCCTGGACATCGTCAACCGCCATTTCGCCAACCTCTTCCCCATCCTCTTTCGCGGCGGCGAAGCCGAACTCGCCTGGACGGAAGGCGACATACTGGATGCCGGCATCACCATCGCCGTGCGCCCGCCCGGCAAAAAAGTCAAAAACCTGAGCGTCCTCTCCGGCGGCGAAAAAGCCCTCACCGCCCTCGCCCTCGTCTTCGCCCTCTTCCGCCTGAACCCCGCGCCCTTCTGCCTCCTGGACGAAGTGGACGCGCCGCTCGATGATGCGAACGTTGGCCGCCTCAGCAACCTCCTGCGCGACATGGCGGCGCAGACCCAATTCATCGTTATCACCCACCGCAAACGCACCATGCAAACCTGCGACCACCTCATCGGCGTCACCATGAGCGAACCGGGCGTCTCCCGCCTCGTCGCCGTGCAATTCGCCGAATGACGCCGGATTTCTGTGGGCGCACCGCTTGCCGAGTTCGTCCTGTGCCTTTCCTTTATTGATGAACCCCGTTCATAAGCCCTAGCGATGCCGCCTGCTTTTTCCGCCCGCCGCATCCGCCTACAATTCCCGCCGGACCCGCCGATGGAGCCGTTCATCCCATGTCCCGACAACGCATTTTCATCCCCGGTGCAGGCGGCAGTCTCGCCCGCGCCGTCATTCCCGTGCTGCTCGCCGAAACCGATGCCCACCTCACCCTGTATTTGCGCAATGCCGCCCGCCTTGCCCATCCCGCCTCCGACCGCGTCACTGTCAGCGAGGGCGATGTGCTTGATACGGCGCACCTCACCGCCGCGCTTGCCGGGCAGACCCTGGTCTATGCCAACCTCGCGGGCGTTCTCGAAGCCCTCGCCCGCAGCACCGTTGCCGCGATGGACGCGGCGGGGGTCAAGCGGCTGGTTTGGGTCAGTTCGATGGGCATTTATAACGAGACGGGCGAGAAGCACGGCGCGGTGCTTGATCCTTACAGGCAAAGCGCGGCGATTGTCGAAGCCTCCGGTCTTGATTACACCATCATCCGCCCGGGCCGGTTTACCAACAGCCCCGCCGTGGATTACCGCTTGACGCAGAAGGGCGAGGCGTTTCGCGGGCACGAGGTCAGCCGCCGCAGCATCGCCGATCTCATCAGCAAAATCGCGCAAAATCCCGCATTGCACCGCCGTGAAAGTCTCGGCATCGCGCGGGTGTAGCCATGTTTGCCCGGCTGCAACGCCTTACCGCCGCCCGCCTCGGTGAATGGCGCGCCCTGCTCTGGGCGTTCCTTTATGTGCTGGCGCTGTTCCTCGCCTATTACGTGCTGCGCCCTATTCGTGACGAGTTCGGCGCATCCGGCGGCACGCGCAATCTGCCGTGGCTGTTCACTGCCACTCTCGGCGCGATGCTCACCCTCACCCCGCTCTATGGACATCTGGTCAAACGCTTTCCGCGCGAACGCTTCATCGCGCTCGCCTACCGCTTTTTCATGCTGAACCTGCTCGTCTTCGCCGCGCTGCTTTACAAGGGCGGCGACCAGGTGCTGCTGTGGACGGGACGGGTATTCTTCGTCTGGCTGTCGGTGTTCAACCTCTTCGTCGTCTCGGTGTTCTGGTCGCTGGCGGTTGATGTCTTCGACGGCGAACAGGGCAAACGCCTCTTCGGTTATCTCGCCGCCGGGGCGACGCTGGGCGGCTTGCTGGGCTCGGCGCTGGTCAGCCGGTTTTCCCACGAGGTCAGCCCCTATGCCCTGCTGCTGCTCGCCACCCTGCTGCTGGAAGTGGCGGTGCAGGCGGCGCGACGCCTGTCGCGAGAAAACGTGCGCACACAAGCCGCCGCCCCGCCTGCGGAAAACATCGGCGGCAGCGTCTGGGCGGGATTGCACAACACCGTGCGCTCGCCCTATCTGCTCGGCATCGCCGCCTTCATCCTGCTTTATTCCGTCACCTCCACCATCCTCTACTTCCAGCAGGCGGAGATCGTCAACGCCCATTACAGCGAGCGCGCCGCGCGCACCGCCTTTTTCGCCAACATCGATCTGTGGGTGAACAGCCTCACCCTCGCCTGCCAATTGCTGCTCACCGGGCAACTGGCGCGCCGCCTCGGCGTCATCGCCGTGCTGATCATCCTGCCGCTGACCGGCGCCATCGGCTTTGCCGCCCTCGCCCTCACACCGACGGTTGCCGTCTTCGTCGCCGTGCAGGTGGCGCGGCGGGTCAGCAACTTCGCCCTCGCCCGTCCGGCGCGGGAAATCCTTTACACCCGCCTCTCGCGCGAAGACCGCTACAAGGCGAAGAACTTCATCAACACCGTCGTGTACCGCAGCGGCGACCAGATTGGCAGCTGGGGCTACGCCGGTTTGCAGGCGCTGCACCTCGGCCTCGCGCAGATAGCGTGGCTGGCCGTGCCGCTGTGCCTCGCTTGGGCGGGACTCAGCGTGTGTGGCTGGGAAAGCCATTTACCAAATCCTCGCGCGCGGGTGAGGCATGAAAATAAAGCCTCCCCACAGAGGCGTTACTTGCCCGACGACGTTCCCGCAGGGCGGCATCAGCCCGCCACATCCGTATTCATGACGAACCGGAAGCCGACATTATGGAGAAACCCGGCATTGACGCCGCCGGGTGGATTTCGCCGCTGACGCGGCGCTACGCGCCCTTTACGCCGCCCGGCGGCTTTTTATCGCTCGCAACCGCGATTGATGAAAACACTTCATAAGCCCTAGCGACGCCGCCGCCTTTATCCCCCGCTGCGCCGCCCCTACCATGACGCCATCCACCCACAACACCGGAGATACACATGAACATGAACCGTCGCACCCTGCTCGGCACCCTCGCCGCCGCATCCGCCCTTGCCGTCCTGCCGCTGGGCAGCCTCGCCGCGCCGAACCCGACCAAACGCCCGCTGAAAATCGGCATCATCGGCGCGGGCTGGCTCGGCGGCACTGTGGGCCGCGCCTGGGTCGCCGCCGGCCACGAGGTGATGTTCTCGGCGCGCGACCTCGACAAACTGCGCCGCGAAAACGGCCACCTCGGCGAGCGCGCAAAAATCGGTACACCCGCCGAAGCGGCGCAATTCGGCGACGTCTTGCTCTTCGCCCTGCCGTATGACGTCCTGCCGGAAGTCGGGCAGCAACTCGCCCCTTACATCCGGGGCAAAATCGTGCTCGATGCGATGAACCCCTCCGGCGGCAGCGCCCTCGAACAGCGCGCCAAAAAAGAAACCGGCGGCTCCATCGGCCTGCTCACCGCCAAACTGCTGCCCGGCGCGCGCGTTGCCCGCGTCTTCAGCTCGGTCGATGCCACGCAAATCGAATCCTCCGCCAACAGCACGGCGCACGCGCTGGCGGTGCCGCTTACCGCCGACGATCCGGAAGCACTGACGACCGCCGAACAACTGGTGCGGGATGCGGGCTGCGACCCCGTCGTCGTCGGCAAACTGAGCGAATCCACCCGCTACCAGCGCGACGGTTACGCCTTCCGCGTCCACACCGACGCCGCCGATATGCGCCGCCACCTGAAACTGTAAGCCGATGAAACCCCTCGCGACCCTCCTCCTCGCCGCCCTGCTTGCGGGCGGCACCCCGGCCACCGCCGCCCCACCACCGGAAACCGCCATGCCGAGCCAAACCGCCGCCGACCGGGAACTCACCGCGCTCTACCGCGCCTTCAACCAAGCGATGACCGCCGCCGACACCGTGACGCTGGACGCGATGCTCACCCCTGACTTCACCCTGACCCACATGACCGGCTACATCCAGCCCCGCGCCGAATGGCTGGAACACATCCGCAGCGGACAAATGCGCTACCGGCAGATAGACGAAGTGAGCGTTCAGGCGGAAGCCGACGGCGCGTCCGGCCGCATCATCGGCCGGGCCTGGAACACCGCCCACATCTGGGGCATGGAAGGCCGCTGGCCGCTGCAACTGGACATCACCGTCATCAAAGAAAACGGCCAGTGGAAAATCGCCAAAGCCGTCGCCAGCACCTTCTGACCACGCCGCTTGGCGGCCATCCAGGAACCCCGTATCTGTCCCGCTTGTCGCAAGCGGCACAGACCAACCGCAGCAGCGACAAAACCCATCCCACCCACAGGAGCCCGCCATGAAAAGACGACCCGCCACTCTGCTCATCGTCCTCGGCCTCGGCAGCGCCGCCCTCGCGCAGACCGTCCCGACCGCCGCGACGGAAAACAAAGCCCCGGCCTTCAACCCCGGCAGCCGCAGCGTCACCCTCAACGACGGCCACACCATGCCCATCATCGGCCTCGGCGTCTTCACCCTCAGCGACGCCGACGCCGAAGCCGCCGTTCTCGCCGCGCTCAAAGACGGCTACCGCCTCATCGACACCGCCCACATCTACGGCAACGAAGAAGCCGTCGGCCGCGCCATCAAAAAATCCGGCGTACCGCGCGCGAACATCTTCCTCACCAGCAAACTGTGGACGGACGACTTCGCCAACGCCCCCGCCGAAATCAACGCCATGCTGAAACGCTCGACACCGACTACATCGACCTCGTGCTGCTGCACCATCCCGCGCCGCACGACAGCGATGCCTACACGGCGATGGAAAACGCCGTCAAAGCGGGCAAAATCCGCTCCATCGGCCTCTCCAACTACTACGAAAAAGAAATCGCCGCCATCATGAAAAACGCGACCATCCCGCCCGCCGTCGTGCAAAACGAAACCCATCCCTACAACCAGTGGCGCGCCCTCAAACCCACCCTCGCGCGCTACGGCACCGTGCTGGAAACCTGGTACCCGCTCGGCGGCCGCAACCGCTATGGCAAAGGCGGCACACAAACCCTGTTCAAAGACCCGGTCATCGCCGCGCTGGCAGAAAACACGGCAAAACCCCGGCACAAATCATCCTGCGCTGGCACATCCAGGACGGCAACATCGCCATCCCCGGCTCGCGCAACCCGAAACACATCAAAGAAAACATCGACATCTTCGACTTCAGCCTGAGCGACGACATGGCAAAAATCCGTGCCCTGGACAAAGCCGAACGCTTTTCGACCTTCTAGGGGCAGTTGACATTCGACCTGCGCAGCGGATTTTTGCGGCAAAAACGGCAGATGCAAGGCAAAAAGCGCAGTAAGGTTGGACACCTTGCGCGCATTTGTAACGCGGCAGCTGCCGGATTTTGGCCGAAAAGCCGCCGCAACGTTGAGTGTCAACAAACCCTAATACCAAAATCAAAAAATAACTTGCCATATGGCGGGCTTCAGCCCGCCGAAACCATGCGGATGGTGGGCTGAAACCCGCCCTGCGAACGTCGTTTTATTTCTTGGGATTAGTATGACAGAGGCCGGGCGGCGCAAATACCGGGCCCGTCATCAAAGGATAACGCCGTATTGAGCGATGAAGCATTGCTTGCCGAATTGGCGGATATACGGCAGGATGCCGGGGATGATATTACCCGCCTGACCCATGTCCGTCCCTATCATGCACCGGAATTTATTGCCGAAAGGCAGCCGTGTCGGGATTTCGATTTATTCGCCCCGCTCTTTGCCGCTGTGCGCCGGGATTTGCAGGATGGCGTGCGGGCTGCCAAACCGTTCAAGAAGGATGCCGGCATTCGGGTGCGCATCGAGCAGGGGGATTTTTTTATCCTCAGCGGGCAAATGGCTTATGTTGCCGCCGTCGGCGAGATTTTTGAAAATCAGAGCGGCCATGAGGATGCCCGCCTGCGGGTGATTTTTGATAACCGGACGGAAAGCGCCATGCTGCGGCGTTCGTTGCAGCGTGCTTTATATAAGGATGACGGCGGACGCCGTATTGCTATGCGCGGGGATGATGGCGCGCTGTTTGGCGATAGTGCGGAAGATGAAGATGTGGCGAGCGGTACGATTTATGTCTTGCGCAGTTTGTCCACAGATGCCTATATTGCGAAAAACCGGGAATTGATTCACAAGATTGGCGTGACCGGTGGCGAGGTCAAAACGCGTATTGCCCATGCCGGGCATGATGCCACTTTTTTGTTGGCGGATGTGGAAATCGTCGCCGAGTATCGGTTGGCCAATATCAATCCGTGGCGGCTGGAAAAATTATTGCATCAGGTATTTGCCGCCGCACAACTCGATATTGCGATTAGCGACCGCTTCGGCAATCCGGTGCAGCCCAAAGAATGGTTTCTCGTGCCGCTGCCGATGATTCATGAAGCGGTGCAAAGAATCCGCGACGGCAGTATTACCAAAGTGCGCTACGACCCGGCCAGCGCCGCGTTTGTCTGATGCGCCCTGCCCCGCTATATAATCGCGCCCTGTTTTTCCTGCGGGCGACCGCTTTATTCTGCATAACGAGGCGATGATATGAACTGGTTCCAATTGGTACGCGAGGATTTTTCCGTGGTGTTCGCGCGTGATCCGGCGGTGCGCAGCCGCTGGGCGGTGCTGACCCTGCATTCGGGTTTCCGCGCCGTGGTGCATTACCGCATGCAGCACGCGCTGTGGGGGCTCGGCCTGCACTGGCTGGCGCGCTGGCTGTCGCTGTGGTCGCGCTGGACGACGGGGGTGGAGATTCATCCGGCGGTGCGCGTCGGGCGGCGTTTTTTTATTGATCACGGCATGGGCATCGTCATCGGCGAGACGGCGGAGCTTGGCGACGATGTCAGTATGTATCAGGGGGTAACGCTCGGCGGCACGACCTGGAACGAAGGCAAGCGTCACCCCACCATTGGCTCGAATGTCATCCTCGGCGCGGGTGCGAAGGTGCTCGGCGCGGTTACGGTGCATGATCATGCCCGCGTTGGCAGCAACGCAGTGGTGGTGAAGGATGTGGAGTCGTACACGACGGTGGTCGGCGTCCCCGCGCGGGCGGTGCGCATCCGTAATGAAGACGGCGAGAAGTTTGAGGCTTATGCGGTCGGGCATGATGCGCCCGATCCGGTGATGACGATGCTGGAGCAGTTAAGCGAGCGCGTGGCGAAGCTGGAAGCGGAAAACGCGGCGTTGAGGCAGGGCCATGGCCGCAATTGACGGCAGCCTTGACGGCTGGGCGTATTTTGATTTTGCCGCGACGGTGCCGGTGACTGAGGCAGCGCTCGCGGTATTCGTCGAGACGTTATCCCGCTTCCCTGCCAACACCGGCGCGACTTATGCCCCCGGCCTTGCCGCCAGACAGGCGCTGGAAGCGGCGCGGGCGCAGTTTGCAGCGGTCATCCATGCCGACCCGCGCGAGGTGGTCTTCACCAGCGGCGCAACGGAGGCGGATAACCTCGCCCTGAAAGGCGCGCTGTGGTACCACGGCGTCAAGCAGCCGCATCTGCTCACGGTGCAGACGGAGCACAAGGCGGTGCTGGATACGGCGGCAGCGTTGGCGAAAACAGCGAAGGTGACGGTGCTGCCGGTGCAGCGCGACGGTCTGCTGGATATGGACGCCCTCAATGCCGCCTTGCAAACCGCGCCGACGCTGGTTAGCGTCATGGCCGTGAATAATGAAACGGGCGTGGTGCAGCCACTTGCCGCGATTGCCGCCCGTGTCCATGCGGCGGGGGCGAAATTCCATGTGGACGCGGCGCAGGCGCTGGGCAAGTTGCCGGTGGACGTGCGCGCCTGGGATGCCGACCTGGTCAGCTTTTCCGGGCACAAATGCGGCGCGCCGCAGGGTATCGGTGCGCTCTTTGTGCGCCGCCTGCCGAAAATGCGTTTGCAGGCGCTGGCTCACGGCGGCGGGCAGGAACGCAGCCGCCGCAGCGGCACATCACCGCTGGCGTTGATACGCGCCTTTGTCGCTGCTGCCGCGCAGGCGGAAGCAGGACGCGAGGCGAACGGGGCAACGGTTGCCGCCAGGCGCGCGCAACTGCTCGCCGCCCTACCGGCGTTCATGCACGTGAACGTGCCGCCGCAGACGCCGCAAGTGCCGCATATCGTGAATCTCTTTACCGGTGTACCCTCAGGCGAGGCGCTGCGTCAGGCGGATGCGGCGCAGATTGCGCTGGCAGCGGGCTCGGCCTGCACTTCTGCCGCAGAAGGGTCACACGTCTTGCAGGCGATGGGGCTGCATGACGCAGCGGCGCACAGCCTGCGCATCAGCCTGTCGCATACCACATCAAGCGGGGATGTGTCCCGCCTGATGGCGTTTTTGGAGGCACTTGCCCATGATCATTCTTGATGAAGAGGCGCAGCACGACGTGACCCGCCTGTGCATTCAGGCGGCGCTGCTGCTCCTGCAATACGGCGCGGAAAGCAAGGTGGTGGTCGATGTTTCGACCCGCCTCGGCTACGCGCTGGGGGCGACGCGCGTCGATTGCGCGCTTACCGCCAATTCCATCGTTTTCACCACCCTGTTCAACCACTTCTGCATCACCACCGCGCGGCGCAATGTTGATCGCGGCGTGAACATGACCGTGGTCAGCGAGGTGCAGCGCATCATGCTCGCCGCCGAAAACGGCGAGATGGACCGCGCCGCCGTGCACGATGCGCTCACCAGTCTGCAACCGCGCAGCTACCCGCCGCAGCTCGTGCTTTTCATGGTGGCGCTGTCCTGCGCCTGCTTCGCACGGCTCTCCGGCGGCGACTGGGCGGTGTGCGGCCTCACCTTCGCCGCCAGCCTGTGCGGGATGCGGCTGCGGCAATGGCTGGCCGGGCTGCATTTCAACATGGCGCTGGTCTTCATGGCGACCGCCTTCCTCACCAGCCTGATTGCCGGCCTCGGCGTGCGTTACCACATCGGCAACGACCCGCATATCGCGATGGCCGCTGCCGTACTGATGCTCGTTCCCGGCTTCCCGCTGATCAACTCGCTTTCCGACGTGCTGAAAGGCTACATGAACATGGGCATCGGCCGCTGGGCGCTCGCCACCGTGCTCACCCTCGGCACCTGCCTCGGCATCGTCTCGGCGCTGGCGCTGCTCGGTATCGACAACTGGAGCGGCGGCGTATGATGGACGGCATGAACCCGCTGGAAATCCTCCTTCTGCTCGTAAACGACGCCTGCTTTGCCGCCGTGCCGGCGGTCGGCTTCGCCCTGCTCTTCAACGTGCCGCTGCGCGCGCTCAAATTCTGTGCCGCCCTCGGTGCACTCGGCCACAGCACGCGCACCGCGCTGCAACTGCTCGACGTCAGCCCCATCTTCGCCACCTTCTTCGCCGCCTCGCTGATTGGCGCGCTCGGCGTGTGGCTGGCGCGCAGATACCACCGAGCCCACCCCAAAGTGTTCACCGTCGCCGCCGTCATCCCGATGTTCCCCGGCCTCTCCGCCTACCGCGCCATGCTGGCGCTGGTGCTCATCGAAAAAGAAGGCTACTCGCCGGAACGCTTCGCGACGATGGTCGAACAATTCGTGCAAACCGGCTTCCTGCTCGCCGCGCTCGTCTTCGGCCTGGCGTTGCCGGGGCTACTGTACTACCGCCAAAAACCCGTTGTCTAACCAACCCTCAGGAGATCCTATGAAACCACGCAACCCCAACAGCATTTTCGCCCTGCCGCCGGAGGCGACAAAGCGCATCTTCCTCTTCGCCGCCTCGCTCGCCATCGCCCTCGTGCTGATGCTTGTGACCGCCGGCGACAATTTCACCTACGCGCAGCACTGCGTGCTCTTCCTGCTCTACTTCGCCGTGCTGCTGTGGGTGACAGAGGCGGCCGCGCCGTTTGCCGTCGGCATCTTCATCGTCGGCTTCCTCGTCTTCGCCCTCGGCAAAGAAGACGGCATCAACGTCGATATTTACGTGCGCAAATGGTCGGACAGCATCATCATCCTCTTCCTCGGCGGCTTCTTCCTCGCCGAAGGCATGAAAAAAACCCGCCTCGACTACAAACTGCTGCAAAAACTCCTGCCGCATTTCGGGCGGCAATCGCGCTACGTCCTGCTCGGCCTCATGCTCGCCACCGCCTGCATCTCCATGCTGATGAGCAACACCGCCACCACCGCGATGATGATCGCAACCGCCGCCCCCCTCTACACCAATGCCAAGAGCAACTTCGCCCGCGCCCTGCTGCTCGGCATCCCCGCCGCCGCCTCCATCGGCGGCATCGGCACCCCGGTCGGCTCGCCGCCAAACGCCATCACCATGGGCGCGCTGGCCGGACAGGGCATCCACATCTCCTTCCCCGGCTGGATGCTCGTTGGCATGCCGCTTGCCATCGTCCTCACCCTCGTCTTCTGGCGCATCCTCGTCAGCGCCTACCAGGTCGGCAGCGAAAAACTCGACACCGCCTTCCTCTACGCCGAACCCGACGCGCCGCGTGAAGTCAGCAAACTGCAAGAAATCATCACCCTCATCATCCTCGTGCTGACCCTGTTCCTGTGGCTGGCAGGCAAAAAATTCGGCATCCCTGTCGCCGTTGCCTCCGGCATCCCGATTGCCGGCCTGACGCTCACCGGCGTCCTCACCGGCAAAGACGTGCGCGCCCTGCCGTGGGACACCCTGATGCTGGTCGCCGGCGGCCTCGCTCTGGGCCTTGCCATCGAAGAACACCATCTCGCCAACTACTACGTCGAAAAACTGCAACACATCCACGTCAATTTCTACCTGCTCGTCATCCTCTTCGCCCTCGTCACCGTCGGCCTCTCCAACTTCATGAGCAACACGGCGGCGACCGCTATCCTCGTCCCCGTCGCCCTCTCCTCGGCGGCCATCGCCGGCAACGCCAACCCGCTCATCCTGCCGCTGGTCATCGGCCTCTCGGCATCGTGTGCGCTGTTCCTGCCGGTCTCCACCCCGCCGAACGCCATCGCTTACAGCACCGGATTGCTCAAACAGTCCGAATTCCGCCTGGGCGGTATCAGCATCGGCCTGATCGGCCCCGTCCTCATCATCCTCTGGGTCTTCGCCACCGTGCACTGGCTGTAAACGCGTGACAAAAAACCGCGCCCCGGCGCGGTTTTTTCCTTCGCCCTTGCCCAGGAACAACGCCCGGCGGAATGACCGCGCACTTCCCCGTTTTTGCGACGTTGCAGGCAACGTCTCCACAAAAGCCGGAAATTCAGTACCGCCGCTGCGGCAGGCCGTAAAAATTCGTCCGCCGACACCTGCCACAAAAATTTGCGCCCCATCACCGCGCGCGTTACCGTGCCGCCCATAACAACGCACCCGCAACCGCCATCATGAAAACCAACGACCCCTACCGGGCGGCACTCGCCGCCATCCTTCCCCGGCAAACCACCAACATCGCCCGCCATACCCTTGCCAGCGGTGAAACCGTCTGGGTACGTAAAGCAGGGAAAAGTATCCCGCAGTGGCGCTATACCCTGATCGGCTACTTCGCCGCCATTTTCCACCTCAATGCGCTCAAACCCGTGCCCAATCCCGGTGGCCGCGCCGTCATCGCGACCGAGGCCGGGCGGCTGCAAACCCTGGAAGCGCACGGTATCCACGTGCCGCATCTGCTCGCGCGCACGGCGGACGGCATCATGTTCACCCACCTCGGCGAACACACCCTGCTGGAGCGCATCGAACACGAAGCCGACGACCTCGCCCGCTGGCAACAGGGTCTCGCCGCCATCCGCGCCGTGCATGAACGCGGGCAATACCTGAGCGAACCCTTTGCGCGCAACATCATCGCCTGCCCCGACGGCACCACCGGCTTCATCGACTTTGAAGAAGACCCCGGACAGTACCTGCCCTTCACCGCCTGCGAAAGCCGCGACTACCTCTGCTACCTGCAATCCACCGCCATCATCCTCAAACAGCGCGGCCACCTCGACGCCGCCGTCCGCCTCTGGCACGAACACAGCCTGAGCCTGCCGCCCGCCGTCGTGCACGACATCCACGCCGCCGTGCGCCCGCTCCTGTGGATGCGCTGCCTGCATCACCCCCGCTGGGGCAAAGACCCGCTGCGCCTCGCGGCGCTTGCCGAACTCTTCCACCACGAACATCAAACATACGCCTGACCGTCTGTGCGGCGAAGAGAGAAAACCACCGGAAAAGACAGTTAAACTAGCGCCGCAACAACACCAACAAACCCTGGACTTGCCAATGAAAAAATTACACAACATTTTGGATGGCATGGGCATTCTCGGAGAAATCCTGACCCGGCCACCGACATACCCCGATTTTCGCAACGGTTTCGACAAAGACCGCGCTGCCCTGCGGCAGGATATGCAGCAAATTGTGCGTGAGATGAACCGGCAGATACACAAATCCTATGGCAAATAAAAATACCCGCCTTGAAGCACGTAACCGACAGGGAAATGAGCTGCGAGTATCACATACAGAATTAGACAGCCCGGTTTTAGACGTCAATGCGTTAGAGCGATTGCATCAATTTCGGCCTGACATTGTGGATTTCGTCATCGAACAAACCAAGGCGGAAGCCGAATTTCGCCGCAAACAGGAAGGACGTATGCTTTGGCTGACATTCATTGAGCGTATGAGCGGTATTCTGCTTGCCGCCTCCGTATGCGCAGGCGGCATCATCGGCGCATTCTTTGCAGCACAATATCAGCATGAAAAACTTGCTATCTCCATTGTCGTCAGTTGCATAGGAACGCTTGCGGTCGCTTCCTTGCGTCGCAAACACTGAATCCATCCCCCGAAACCCAAAGAGAGGCTCCCATGACCCACCGCATCTACAACTTCACCGCCGGACCCTGCACCCTGCCGCTGGCCGTCCTCGAAGCCGCCCAGGCCGAACTGCTCGACTTCCAGGGCTGCGGCATGTCCGTGCTGGAAATCAGCCACCGCAGCAAACGTTTCGAAGCCGTGCACGAAGAAACCCTGGCGCTCGCGCAAGAACTCATCGCTGCGCCCGCCGACTTCCAGCCGTTGTTACTGCCCGGCGGCGCGCACCAACAATTCGACATGATCCCGCTCAACCTGCTCGCCGACGGCGGCTGCGCCGCCTACATCAACAGCGGCATCTGGGCGGAAAAAGCACTGAAAGAAGCGCAGCGTGTTGGCGATGCCCGCGAAATCTGGACGGGGCGCGCGAACGGTTTCACCACCCTGCCGGATGCCCTGCCGCCGCTGCCCGCCGATTGCCGCTACCTCTACCTCACCAGCAACGAAACCATCAGCGGCGTGCAATACCGCGACTACCCGACCGCCACCGTGCCGCTGGTTATCGACGCCTCCTCCGACTACTACACCCGCGCCATCCCTTGGGAGCGCTGCGCCATCGTCTATGGCGGCGTGCAGAAAAACCTCGCCCCGGCAGGTCTCGCCCTCGTTTTCGTCCGCCGCGACCTCATCAAAGACCACCCGCGTGTACCCAAATTCCTCACCTACGCGGCGCATGCGGCGGCGAACAGCCTGTTCAATACCCCGCCGACCTGGCAAATCTACATGCTGAACAAAGTCCTGCACTGGATTAAAGATAGTGGCGGCATCGCCCACTTTGAAGCGGAAAGCATCGCCAAATCCGGCCTGCTTTACGCCTATATCGACCAAAGCGGCTACTACCGCAACGACATACCGCCCGCCTGCCGCTCGCGCACCAACGTGACCTTCCGCACACCCTCGCCCGAACTCGACACCCGCTTCTGGCAAGAAGCCGAAGCACAAGGCTTCGCCGGGCTGAAAGGCCACAAACTGCTCGGCGGCCTGCGCGCCAGCCTCTACAACGCCATGCCCATCGAAGGCGTGCGGGCGCTCATCGGCTACATGCAAACCTTCGCGGAGAAGAACGCGTAAAGATAAAAGATAAAGCCCCCTTCCCCCGCTTGCGAGGGAAGAGGCTTCCCTTTGCAGAGTAGAGATTTCTCCGCTTGCCAAAACATGCCGCCCCATGCCCCGGCGGCAAAACCCGGCAACCACGCCGCCTGAACGCTACCGCATCCGTCCCCGGGCGGCATCATCCACACAGGAAACCTCATGAACCCCTACCACCTCGCCCGCCCGCTCCTCTTCCGCCTCGACCCCGAAAAAGCGCACGACCTCACCCTCGCCGCGCTTGCCCGCTTCCCGACCATCATGCCGAAAGGACAAGGCGGCCAGCCTGTCGAACTGCTGGGGCTGACCTTCCCGAACCGCCTCGGTCTCGCCGCCGGGCTGGATAAAAACGGCGTCGCCATCAGCGCCTTTGACCGCGCCGGCCTCGGCTTCATCGAAATCGGCACCGTCACCCCGCGCCCACAGCCGGGCAATGACCGCCCACGCCTCTACCGCCTGCCCGAACATCAGGCCATCATCAACCGCATGGGTTTCAACAACGACGGTATCGACGCCCTCATCGCGCGCGTTACCGCCACGCCGCGTCCACGTGCCATCCTCGGCATCAACCTCGGCAAAAACAAAAACACCCCGAACGAACAGGCGCTCTCTGACTACCTCATCGGCATCCAGAAAGCCTGGGCACATGCCGACTACCTCGCCATCAACATCTCCTCGCCGAACACCGCCGGCCTGCGCGACCTGCAACACGGCGCTGCCCTGCGTACCCTGCTGACAGGCATCAAGAGTGAACAACAGCGCCTTGCCGCATCCACACAAAAACACGTCCCCATCGTCGTCAAAATCGCCCCCGACCTCGATGACGACGCGCTCAACGACCTGCTCGACACCATCGCCGCCTGCGGCATCGATGGCATCATCGCTACCAACACCACCCTCGACAAAAGCACCGTCGCCAGCCACCCGCACGGCAGCGAACAAGGAGGGCTGTCCGGTGCGCCGCTCACCGCCAAATCCACCGCCATCCTCACCAAAATCCGCGCCCGCCTGCCGGAAATCCCACTCATCGCCGCCGGCGGGGTGATGAACGCCGCCGATATGCAGGCCAAACTCGATGCCGGCGCTGACCTCGTGCAAATCTACACCGGCCTTATCTACCACGGCCCGCAGCTTATCCGCGACTGCCTGCGCCAACTCGGTTAAAAGACGCCCATAAACGCCGCCGACTTCGCCCGCTATTGCTACCTCGAAAAACAGCGCATGACGCAGGAAACCTTCGCCGAGGGCCCCTGCCCCAGCGCAGTGAATGCCAAAATTCGCGCCCTCCGCCTGGACGACAGGCAAACCGCGCTCCGCAAAGAAGCCGTATCCCTGCTGCTGACCGATGCCTACTACACCCTCCTGCCGGGGCTGGACGGCAGCTGCCCCATTGGCGATGCCGAACAGCAAACCTACCGGCTCTACGACGAAGCAGATAACCTGCTGAGGGAGACGGCGACCTGGAAGCCGCCGCTTACGCCTACTTTCATGAAGGGCAATATGAAGAAGAGAACCCGCCTTGCGGGGCTGATGGATGACCGCAAACAGCAACGGCCCTTGCGGGCCGTTTTTTGTTCAGGAAAATGCGTTACAGGCGGAAATCATCCCGCCAGGCCGGGAAATCGCGGCGGAATTTGTCGCTCTTCACCTGCGGGCAGGCTTCGGCGACGTTGTAGATGCCGCTTACCGTGCCGTCCAGCGCCAGCAGGGCAGCGTAGGCGGCGGCGTCTGTGTGCAGCGGCGGCAGGCCGGGCGGCACGGCCGCGATACCGGAGGCACCGCCGTAGAGCATGCCGTAACGCAGGATGATGCCGGGGTTGCCGCCTGCCAGCACCCGGGTTTCGAGGCTGTGCACGGCGCGGGCGGTTTCGCCGTAGGCGGGATCGGTGAAATCCAGCAGCGGCGCGGTTTCGTCATGCGGTTCGTTGCCCGCCGCATAAACGAAGGCGATGCTCTGCGCAATGATTTTTTTGACGCCCGCCGCCCGGGCGGCGCGGACGAGGTTGCGCGTGCCTTCGTCGCGGATGCGGGCGTTGCGCACGAGGGCGGCTTCCATTTCGGCGGGATTCAGGCCGTCGGGCAGGTCGGTGAGCTGGTGCAGCACGGTGTCGGGTTTGGCGGCGGCAACGGCGGCTTCCAGACGTCCGGCGTCGAAGACGTCCACGATGACGGGTTTGACGCCGAGGGCGGCGAGGCGCCCGGCTTTGTCGGCACTGCGGGTGGTGCCGTACACGATGTGGCCTGCATCCAGCAGCAGTTTGCACAGGGCAGACCGATGACGCCGCCGGCGCCAGCGAAAAAGAGGGTTTGTTTCATAGTGTGTTTCTTTGTCGGGGAGAGGGGGATGGGCAGGCCTTTCCCGCCCTGCCCGCCCGCTTCATGCGGGCCGGCTTCAGGCCGCGCCTTTGCCCATGTCGATGACGTAGCGGTAGCGGGCTTTTTGGCAATCACGTCCTGCCAGCGTTGACCGATGTCTTCGGGTTTGACGAGTTCGATAGCGGCCTGGATGTTGTTGGCGGCGCAGTAGTCGATGACTTCCTGCATTTCCTTGACCGAGCCGACCAGCGAACCGCTGAAATTGACGCGGTTGAGCGAAGTGGTCAGGACGTTAATCTGGTTCGGCTTTTCAAAGTCGCCGACGCCGATAAGGCACAGGGTGCCTTAGCGTTTCAGGGTGCTCAGGACGCCGTCCATTTCGAACTGGTAGGGGACGGTGGCGAGGATGAAGTCGAAGTGGCGGAAGTGCCTGGTGATGGCGTCGGGGTCGAAGTTGAGGATGACTTCGCGCGCACCGAAGCGTTTGGCGTCTTCGATTTTTTCCGGCGAGGTGGTGAAGACGGTCACATCCGCGCCCATCGCGGTGGCGAGTTGCACGGCGTTGTGCCCGACGCCGCCCATGCCGACGACGCCGACTTTGCTGCCTTTGCCCACTTTCCAGTTGACGAGCGGCGAATAGGCGGTAACGGCGGAGCACATTATCGGCGCGGCGACGGCCAGCGGCATGGTATCGGGGATGCGGATAACGAAGCGGTCCTTGACGACGATGACGTCGGAATAACCGCCCTGGGTGTAGCCGCCGGGGTCGCGCGCTTCCGAGGTCGGCTGGCCGTAGGTGAAGACGGCGCCGCCGGGTGTTTCGCAATATTGCTCGTGCCCGCCCCGACACTCGCGGCAATGGCCGCAGGAATCGACGAAACAGCCGACGCCGACGCGATCGCCCACCTTGAATTTCGTAACGTTCTTGCCGACGGCGGTCACGAGCCCGGCGATTTCATGCCCGGTAACCTGCGGCACTTTCTGCTCGCGCGCCCAGTGTCCGAGGCCGGTATGCGCATCGCTGTGGCAAATGCCGCAGTAATGGATGTCGATGGCGACATCATCATCGGCCAGCGCGCGGCGCTTGAAATCGAGCGGCGCGAGTTTGCCGGAAAAGTCGCTGAATGCGTAGCCATGTGCGGGAATCGGCTTGCTGTAATCGTAGGTGCGGTAATCGGTCTTGCCGGACACGAGAACGTTCAGCGGCAGCAATGCCGCCAGCGCGCGCAGCGGGCGGAAGCTGATGACGGCGGCGATACTGCTCAGGCGGCGGCGGGACGTGTTGACATCATCGTGCGGGGGTCTCTTGCATGACTATCCTTAAAAAAATAATGGAATGAGGCGTTCGCGCGGGCTTCTCGTGCCGCGAAAACGCGGGCATCATACGGGATTTCCCCGGAGGACAAACCATGCAAGCTCCCCACTCCCGCTACGCCGCGCCGCTGCTGCTCATCGGCTGCGTCATCTTCGGCCTCGGCAGCCTGATTGTGAAATTCGTCGCCGTCGGCTCCTATGCCATCGCCTTCTGGCGGCTTGCCATCGCCGCCGTCATCTTCTACATCCTCGCGCGCCTCTTCCATCACGCCTTCCCGCAGAGTCGCCGCGCCATCGCCACCGCGCTGCTCTCCGGCGTCTTCCTCGCCTTCGACCTCGCCCTGTGGCACGAAAGCATCCACGCCGTCGGCCCCGGCATTTCCACCCTCCTGAACAGCCTGCAAATCTTCTTCCTCACCGCCATCGGCATTGCCTGCTTCGGCGAACGGCCAAGCGCCCTGCAAAACCTCAGCCTGCTGCTTGCCATCGGCGGCGTGGCACTCATCGGCAGCCCCGAATTCGGGCATAACGGCAACGCGGTGTGGGGCTTTATCAGCGGTACGGCCTCAGGCGCGCTGCTGGCGCTTTCCATGCTCTGCGTGCGCAAGACGCATCAAATCGAAAAAACCAGTCTCTTCCCGCTGATGATGATTTTGAGCCTGGGCGGCGCGCTGGCGCTGATCATGCCCGCGCTCTTCTTCAACCGGGGCGCACTCTACCCGACGACACTGCACGACATCACGCTGGTGTTCATCTACGGCGCGGTGATGCAGTGCTTCGCCTGGGGGCTGATTGCCTATGCCATCCCGCTGCTGACCCTGTCGCTGACCGGCCTGCTGCTGCTTTCCGAACCGGTCGCAGCGCTGATCATCGACTACTTCTGGCTGCACAAACCCATCAGCGCCGTGCAGTGGGGCGGGGCGGCGCTGACGCTGGCCGCCATTTATCTCGGCTCGCTTCAGCGTTCCAGCACGTAGCCGTAACCGCGCCGGGTGCGGATGGGGTCGGCGTCCGGCGCGATGGCGCGCAGTTTTTGCCGCAGCGTCTTGATGTGGCTGTCCACGGTGCGGTTGTCGATATGGTCAGGGTGGTCCCACAGCGTGTTAACGAGCCGGTCGCGGTCGAACGTCTGCCCGGCGTGGGTGAGCAGGTGGCGCAGCAGGCGGTATTCATAGCGGGTGAGATCCAGCGTCTGCCCGTGGTAGCTGATGGTCTGCGCGTCTTCGTTCACCTGCCAGACATCAGCCGCCCTGCCCTGCCCTTCACTGCGGCGGCACACCGCCTTGATGCGCGAAATCAGCTCGCGGCTGCTGAACGGCTTGCCGCAATAATCATCCGCGCCGAGTTCGAGGCCGACGATGCGGTCCACCTCTTCATTGCGTGCGGTGAGGAAAATCAGCGGCGTCGCCCGGTCGCGGCGGATGCGGCGGCAGAGTTCAAAGCCGTCCGTATCCGGCAGGCCGACATCAAGAATGATGCAGTCAAACGCCTGCTGTTGCAGGGCTTCGAGGGCGGCAATGCCGGTGTCGCGCCAGACGACCTGCCAGTGCTCGCGGGCAAGGGCATAAGCGAGCGGGTCGGCAATGGCGGGATCGTCTTCAATCAAAAGAATCTGTTTCATGGCCGGATTATAACGTGGCGTTAAGCGCGCGTTCAGGGCGGGGGGCTAAGATAGGCCGCGTCTGCATCCCGGCAGGCGACAACCAGAGAGGTACACATGAAAAAAACATTTTTGCCACTGTTACTCGCCCTCGGCGCGCCCGCGCTGGCCTTTAACGACAACGCCGTGGACATGGCCGAGCCGACCCCGCCCTCGAAAGTGACGACCACATCGACGGTAACGACCAGCCGCACCGTCGGCGTGGGGGAAAGCGCCACCACCACGCAGGAAACCGCCGCGCCGGTTACTGACGTACAGGAAGCCGTCGCCACCGACAAACTGCCTGCGCCGCAAAAATACGATGATGCCAACGCGCAGCAGACCATGAAACTGCTCAACAAAAACTTCCGCGCCCTGCAACAGGCGAAAACCGTAGAAGAAATGGCCGAACCGCTGCATCTCCTCTCCGCCTACGCCGACCAAGCGCAAGTGCTGGGGCTCGGCCGCGACGTGCCGAACAGCCGGCAGCAAGCCTATGTGGACGAACTGGCGCAATTCCGCCAGGCGATAGCCGTGCTGCGCGGCCATGTCGAAGCGGGCGATTACGACGCCGCCAAGGCGCAGTTGCAGACCCTCGACGGCTTGCGGCAAAGCGGCAGCAAAATGTTCCGCCTGGAATAACCGCTGCATGACCTCCCCAAAAAAGCCCCTTACGGGGCTTTTTTATCAATAAAACACCCAATATTTCGCCGCTTCGCCTTCGCCTTCCTGAATAATCATCAGCCAGTCCACATCGCCCTTCTCGGCAATATAAACATCGCGGTGAATGGACTGCTGAATCGGCGAATTGTGGCGGATGGCCTCCTCCACCCGCTCCACCATGCCGCTATAAGCACGCGGTGTGAGCGTGGCGGCAGAATAAGCGATGATTTTCGGACGCGGGCACTTGTTGATCAGCGACAACACGGTAATCAGCGCCGCGTTGGAACTGAGCAGATTGCCAATCTTGCCGAACAACTCCTGCTTCTCATAAACGGCTGTACTGGTGACGGTTTTCAGATAATCGGCCAGATGCTTCATGATGACTCCTGTTGACACACGGGGTTAAGACCTGTGAATTATAAGCCCTTTTCCGCAGTATCATTGTGGTTTATCCGGGGATTGTGCTGTGGATTTTTGTGAATAGACGACAGCAACAAATCACCCCTCCCCGCCGGAAGCCATCGCCACCAACAACTCGACCGCCTGCAATAACAACTGCCGCTGCGGCGCATCCAGCCGCGCCAGCAACCCTTGCAGCCGCAGCGCCGGTTTTTTGTCGGCGGTGTTTAGTTGTCTTCCGTGCCGCTGCCGCTGCCCATGCTGTGCACGATGGCGTCGTTGTCGCGCCAGTTGTCTTTGACTTTGACGTGGTTGCGCAGCATCACTTTTTTTTCCAGCATTTGTTCGAGTTCTTCGCGCGCGCGCTGGCCGATGAGGCGCAGGGTCTGGCCGCCTTTGCCGATGACGATGCCTTTCTGGCTGGCGCGTTCGACAAGGATGGTGGCGTCAATGTCCACCAGGCGTTCGTTTTCTTGGTATTGGTCGATGATGACGCCGAGGGCGTAGGGGATTTCCTGGTGCAGGTAACGGAAGATTTTTTCGCGGATGATTTCCGCCGCCATGAAGCGCATCCCCGCCGTGGTGATGTGGTCTTCGGGGTAGATCCACGGCTGTTCGGGCAGGAGCGGGATGAGCGTTTTTTCGAGATCGGCGAGATTTTGTTCGTGCAGGGCGGAGACGGGGATGATGGCCTGCCAGTTGCCGCGTTCATGGATGCGGGCAAGTTCGGGCATCAGCGCGCTTTTGTCGCGCAGACGGTCGATTTTGTTGAGGATTTGCAACGCAGGTTTGTCCTGTTTTTGCAGGGCGTCGGCGATGCGGTCGTCTTCGTCCGTCCAGTTCCCCGCTTCGCTGACGTGCAGGATAAGGTCAACGTAGTCCATGCTTTGCCAGGCAGTGCGGTTCATGTGGCGGTTGATGGCTTTGTCGCGTTTCTGGTGAATGCCGGGGGTATCGACGAAGATAAGCTGGTTGTCGCCGCTGGTGTGGATGCCGAGCAGGGCGTGCCGCGTGGTTTGCGGTTTGCGGCTGGTGATAGCGATTTTCTGGCCGATGAGGTGGTTGATGAGGGTGGATTTGCCGACGTTGGGACGGCCGACGACGGCGATGTGTCCGGCGCGCGTGTTCATGGGGTTTCCTGGTTGGGGGGTTAGGGGATGGGGGGGCGCTTCGCGGTTGGTTTACTGCTCTCCTGGGTTCCCATGAAAAGGCAGACGCTTTTTTCATGGGGAGCCCCGTCCCTCCCCCACGGGGGAGGGGCTTTGGAGGGCATCATTTACATTCACCTGAGCGCTCGAGGTGTATCTAAACGGGCTGGCTCGGGCAGGTCGGTGGCGGTTCTGTCGTGGTTGTGCCGATTGAGGTCGTTGTTGTGCAGCAGATGTTGTTTGATGTCGTTCCGGCGGGCGAGGGCGGCGTCAATGCTCTGGCGGCGCGCGGCCTGTTGTCCGGCCGGGGTGTTGTTGAGGCTGCTCCAGCTGTGGCTGGAGATGATGTCACCGCTTTGGTCACTCTGCCAGGCGAGGAGCGGGGTGCCGTCCGGGGCGTAGAGGCTTTCGCCTTCTTCGCAGTAGAAGGCGGTGTAGCAGCTGCCAATGCGCCCATGTTGGTATTCAAGGGCGAGGATGTGGCCGTCGTCGTAGTAGTAGCGTGTGCCTGCGGTGGCGTTGCCGCCGATGGCGTAGTAATCGTTGTCGCTGCCGGGGCGGGGTTTTTGCGCGATGAGGCGGCCTTTGCGGTAGTAGCTCAGGTATCCGGCAGGCTGGCCGTCATGGTAGTGCTGGATGGCGTACACGCTGCCGTCCTGGTTGTACCAGACGAGTTTGCTGTCGGCGTTGATGATGATGGTGGCTCGCGGGTCGCCGTAGCGGTTGAGGATGTATGGCGCGGTGCGTGGGCGGTCGCTGTTTTGGTAGTAGTCCTGGATAACCAGGCGGCCATCGGCGGTTTCGCCAAGGATTTTGCGGTGGCCGTTGTTGGCCGGGATGTCTTTAGCGGGGTGGTAGGGGGTGTAGGTGATGTCGGTTTTGGCAGCCGTGGCGGCGTCGTATGTGCTGGCGGGCTGCGGCAGCAGGGCGGGCGGGGCGTCCATGCTGTCGGGTTCAGGGGCGGCGCTGCTCAAGGTGCGCAGGTTGTAGCCGATGTAGGGGTTGGAAGCGGGTTCGCTGTTCGGGTCTGTGAAGGTGGGCAGGTTGTAGTGGTTGTAGGGGTGGGTGGCGGGTTCGCTGTTCGGTTTGGCAAAGGTGGGCAGGTTGGCAGCGAGGGCGAGCAGGAGGGGGATGGCGATGTGTTTGTGGTTCATGGGGGTTATTTGTGGTTTTGGTATTGGGCGAGCAGTGCGGCGGCAGCCTGCTGTTCGGCTTTTTTACGGCTGCTGCCGCTGGCTTCGGCAATGTATTCGCCGCTGCTGGCGCGAATTTGGAATTCACGCGCATGTTCGGGGCCGCTTTCGCTGATGATTTGGTAGTCCGGCAGCGGCAGGCCGCGGCCTTGCAGGTATTCTTGCAGTTGCGTCTTGGGGTCTTTGAGCGGGGTGGCGGTCTGCGGCAGGGCGACGAGTTCCGGGGCGATCAGCGCGAGGGTGACGCTTTCGCAGGTGGGGTAGTCGCTATCAAGGTACACGGCGGCGATGAGCGCTTCGACGGCGTCAGCGAGGATGGAGGCGCGCCGTGCGCCGCCGGTTTTGAGTTCGCCCGAGCCAAGGCGCAGGTGTTCGCCGAGGTTGAGGCGGCGGGCGACGCCGACCAGGCTGTCTTCTTTGACGATGGTGGCGCGCAAGCGGGTGAGGTCGCCTTCGGGGACGGCGGGGCGGTTGTTGTAGATCCAGATGCTGCTGATGGTTTCCAGCAGGGCGTCGCCGAGGTATTCGAGGCGTTCGTTGTGTTTGGCGCTGTGGCTGCGGTGGGTCAGGGCGCGGGTGAGGTGGTCAGGGTCACGGAAGGTGTAGCCGAGCGCTTTTTCGATGGGATGCATGGTTAGTGAATGGTTTTGCCGATGTGGTTGCACTCACCCTTGCCAAGCAGGCAGTTGCTGTTCATCCAGATAATGGTCGCTTTGCCGACGAGGTTGGCTTCGGGGACGAAGCCCCAGGCGCGGCTGTCTTCGCTGTCGTCGCGGTTATCGCCCATGACGAAGTAGTGGCCTTCGGGCACGGTGAGGCTGCCTTCGACCATGCCAGGGCGGGTGTTGGGGTTTTGCGGGTAGAGCTGGGCGAGGTGGTCGCGACCGCCGAGGGTTTCTTTGTAGGTGACGGCGGGGATGGTGATTTTCAGGCCGCCTTCGTATTCACGGGTGATTTCGCGGGTTTCGCCGACGGGTTCGAGCGGCTGTGCTTCGCCGTTGATCCAGACGCGGTCGTGGTCGTAGCGGATGTGGTCGCCGGGCAGGCCGATGACGCGTTTGATGTAGTGCAGCGAGGGGTTTTGCGGGTAGCGGAAGACGATGACGTCGCCACGCTGCACGCTGCCGGTCGGGATGATGGTGCTGCGCAGTACGGGCAGTTTGATGCCGTAGCTGTATTTGCTGGTAAGGATGAAGTCGCCGTCGTAGAGGTTCGGCTCCATCGAGCCGGAGGGGATGCGGAAGGGTTCCCAGAGGAAGGAGCGGATGAACCACACGGCGAAGAGTACCCAGAACATGCCGCCGAAGAATTCGATGAATTTTTCCTGCGGGTAAACGGGGTGTTTCAGCCAGTAGAGTTCGCCGCCGCTGAGCGGCTCGCCGTTCGTGAGTTTGTTTTGCGCACTGTCGAAGGCTTTTTGGTGTTTGCGCGGCACACCGCGACGGCTTTGCAGCACGGTGGCGAGGCGGTTGGCATAGGCAAGGCGGTCTTCGGGGCTGATGTCATCCCGCTTGAAGGCGCGATAGAGGCGTTTGCGCGTTTTGCGGTAGCTGTGGCCGTCGATGAGGTAGAAGATGAAGCAGACGAGAACGGTGATGGTGAGGATCAGCTCGAAGTGGGTCATGAAGGCGCCCAGTATCTGCTGGATGTAGTTCATTGTGGGTTTCCTTGTTTAGTTGCTGTTGGTATCGACTTTGAGGACGGCGAGGAAGGCTTCTTGCGGGATTTCCACGCTGCCGACCTGTTTCATCCGTTTTTTGCCCGCTTTTTGTTTTTCGAGCAGTTTGCGTTTGCGGGTCACGTCGCCGCCGTAACATTTGGCGAGCACGTTTTTCCGCAGCGCTTTCACGGTCGAGCGGGCGATAATCTGGTTGCCGATGGCCGCCTGGATGGCGACTTCAAACATTTGCCGGGGGATGAGGTCGCGCATCCGTTCCACCAGCTCGCGGCCACGTGTCTGCGCGTGTTCGCGGTGGATGATGATGGAAAGGGAATCGACTTTGTCGCCGTTAATCAGCACATCGAGGCGGACGAGGTTGGCGGGCTCGAAGCGGCGGAATTCGTAGTCAAAGGAAGCAAAGCCGCGCGAGACGGATTTGAGGCGGTCGAAGAAATCAAGCACCACTTCGCTCATCGGCATTTCAAAGTGCAGTTGCACCTGCTGCCCTGCGAACTGCATGTCCTTCTGCACGCCGCGTTTTTCGATGCACAGACCGATGACCGCGCCGAGATAGTCTTTCGGCACGAGGATGTTGGCGATGATAATCGGCTCGCGGATTTCGGCGATGTGGTTGGTCGGCGGCAGTTTGCTGGGGTTGTCGATGTGGATGGTTTCTCCGGCGGTGGTTTCGACTTCATAAACGACCGTCGGCGCGGTGGTGATGAGGTCGAGGTCGTATTCGCGTTCGAGGCGTTCCTGCACGATTTCCATGTGCAGCATCCCCAGAAAACCGCAGCGGAAGCCGAAGCCCAGCGCCTGCGAGGTTTCCGGTTCGTAGAAGAGCGAGGCGTCGTTCAGGCGCAGTTTCGCCAGCGCCTCGCGCAGGTCTTCGTAATCATCCGACTCGACCGGAAACAGCCCGGCGAAGACGCGCGGCTGCACCTTCTGGAAGCCGGGCAGACGTTCGGCGGTGGGGCGGGCGGCATCGGTCAGGGTATCGCCGACGGGCGCGCCGTTGATGTCCTTGATACCGGCGATGACGAAGCCGACTTCACCCGCGCGCAGTTCCGTGCGGTCCTGCGCCTTCGGGGTGAAAATGCCGAGCTTGGTGATGAGGTGTTCGTCGCCGCTGCTCATCACCTGCATCTTCTGCCGCACTTTCAGCGTGCCGTCAAAAACGCGCACCAGCGACACCACGCCGACATAACTGTCAAACCACGAATCAATGATGAGCGCCTTCACCGGCGCACCGGGGTCGCCCTGCGGCGCGGGGATTTTCTCGATGATCTGTTCCATAAGGTCCTCGATGCCCTCGCCCGTTTTCGCGCTGACTTTCAGCGTTTCCGCCGTATCCAGACCGATGATTTCCTCAATTTCCTCCATGACGCGCTCCGGCTCGGCGCTGGGCAGATCGATTTTATTGAGGACGGGCAGCACTTCCAGATTCTGCTCGATGGCGGTGTAACAGTTGGCGACCGACTGCGCCTCCACGCCCTGCGCCGCATCCACCACCAACAGCGCGCCCTCGCAGGCATAAAGCGAGCGCGAAACTTCATAAGAAAAATCCACGTGGCCGGGGGTGTCGATGAAATTGAACTGATAGGTCTGCCCGTCCTTCTTCGAGGTGTAATTGAGCGAGACGCTTTGCGCCTTGATAGTGATGCCGCGTTCCCGTTCCAAATCCATGGAATCAAGGACTTGCGCTTCCATTTCACGCTCGGACAAGCCGCCGCACATCTGGATGAAACGGTCGGAAAGCGTGGATTTGCCGTGATCGATATGGGCGATGATGGAAAAATTGCGGATGCGCTCAAGCATGGGCGTAGTTGTCCGGGTAAATGGGAAGGGGCGGCATTATATAGCGCTTTTTACGGCGCGGAACCTTCACCGGACAGGGTACAGAGGCTTTGCACGCTACGCTTATGCCCGCGTTGAGCCCGGCATTTATCCCGCTTGACGGCATTTTGGACAGCACGATAATGCTACGGCAGAGAGAAAAATGTAGAGACGTTGCCGGCAACGTCTCAAAAACGAAAGACGCAGCGACAAAATCCAGTATTTACGCTGCTTGGCACCTGTTCAAGCATCCACCGCAAAGCGCGCAAAATCCGCCAGTTTTTTCGCTTCATTGACTTCATCATGCGCAATCAGGAGATAGCGCCACGGTTTGCCGCCGTGTGTCCGGGCGTATGCAGCGGCGTGTTTGCACCATTCGACGGCAGCGGCGCTTTTCGCCCGCACTTCCGGCGTTTCCATATCCGCGCGCGCTTTGATTTCTGCAAGCCAGACGGCGTCAGCGGTTTCCACGACGAAATCGGGGATGTATTCGCGGTTTTCCGTGCCGAGCTGGTAATAGATCTGGAATTGTCCTTTGGCGGGTTTGAACCATTTTTCGGCGTCGCGTTCCAAAATGACGGCGAAGCGGCGTTCGGTATCGGAATCGAATTTCTGCCGGGGGTACAGGCATTTTTGGAAATCGCCGAATAGCATTTGCCGGATGCGGTTCACGTCTTTCGGCGTTTCCCGTACAGGATGGACGGGCTCACCGGCATTCACGGTGTAATGGCAGGGTTTCAAGGCGCTAAATCCCCGGCTGACTTTCACTTCATAAGCCGTCGCCTTTTCCCAGAAATGCGCCATCATTTGTGCGTGGATATGTTTGGCAATCAGGCGGCGGTTTTTATCGAGCACGTCCAGCGCCTCGTCTGCGGAGAGATAGCTGTGCAAATGCGCCACCATTTGTCCGGCCAGGTCATAAAGCAGTTCGGACTGGCTGAAATAATCGATATCGTCAAAATCCATCAGGGCATGGACGATATAGTCTTCGGGGCGCTTCTCTTTTATCCCCAATCCGGCAGAGAGGCTGCTTTGTGCGTTGGTATGCAGATTCTGAATCAGGATTTCCCGCTCGCCCGGTTGCAGATGCAGGCCGCTGGTATCGAGGGTGAAGGGATAAAAGCCGCTGCTGACTTCACCGCCGGGCTGCACGGTAATGCGCGGGATGTCGATGGTGTTATCGACCAGGATTTGCGTCGCCTGCGCGACGAAGGCGGCAATATCCGGAGGGTCAGCGGGTAATAATTCGCCCTGCGCGGCTTGCAGGCTTTGCTGCACATTCGCGGTGATTTGCGCCTGAATTTCGGGCTTGAGCAAAGCTTGGGATGTCGGCACTTCTTGCGGCCTGTATTCATATTGGCCTATGGCTTCCATTACGGCGCGGGCAACCGGTAACGCATCACCCGTCATTGCCCCATCGTTCCCGGTGAGCAGGGTTTCGGCATTGCTGGTGATTTGTACGCTGGCTTTATGCTCATTGGCGCTGGGGGCATCGAGGATGACCTGTTTCAGTTGCAAGACGGAATCGCCCCGGTTGGCCTCGTCAATAATTTCCTGAAAGCGGTCATGCGCGACGATACTCAGCAAATCCACCGCTTCCACGCCGGTGCGTTTGCCATAAGGCAGGCGCAGGCCGCGCCCGATGGATTGCTCTATCAGGGTGCGGGCATTGGCGGCGCGCAATGGCACGATGGTGTAGAGATTGGTAACGTCCCAGCCTTCTTTGAGCTTATTGACGTGAATGACGATTTCCGTCGGTTCATCCACGCTTTCCACGGCAAGCAGCCGCGCAATCATTTCCTCTTCTTCTTTGCCCGATTTGCTGGAATCCACTTGAATGACTTTGCCTTGATAGCGCCCGCCATAGAAATCTCCCGATTCCAGCAAGGCCAATAATTGCGCGGCGTGGGTCGTATCGAGGGCTATCACCAGCATAAAGGGTTTAATGACGGCAACGCCGTTTGCATGGGCATAGGTTTGCAATTCCGCTTTGGTGTTTTCATGCAGGCGGACGCCGTCTTCCAGTTTGATTTTCTCGATTTCTGCCGACGTGTAATTATCGGTATTGAAATCGCGCTGGGTGACAGCGGCGGGCATTTTTACAAAGCCGTCGTGCATGGCCTGCGCCAGCGGGTAATTCATTACCACGTTCTGGAAAGGAACCGGCCCTTTATGGGATTCGGTGAAGGGTGTGGCGGTGAGTTCCAGACCAAAAAGCGGGTTTAATTCATTAATGGCGCGCATGCCCGCCTGGGCGCGGTAGCGGTGCGATTCGTCCATCAGCAGCACCAAATCGGGCAGATTGGCGAGATAGTTAAAATAACTGTCGCCCAGGACTTCACGCATCCGCTTGATGCGCGGTTCCTTGCCGCCGCGTACTTCACTGTTAATTTTGGATATATTAAAAACATTGATGCGAATGTCATGCAAAAATCCTTGTGGCAAACTGTCTGTTAATGCTGCACCTTCATTCTCGTAAGTATCACCAGTAATGACGATAGGCCTATTCAGAGAAAATTTACTGATGCCCTTGAATACATATTTCGGTGTATTCGGGGTGAAATCGGCAATTAATTTATTATAGATAGTGAGATTCGGCGCAAGGACAAAGAAATTGCTGATGCCATGCGCCAAATGCAGATAAGCGATGAAAGCGCCCATCAAGCGGGTTTTGCCGACGCCGGTCGCCAGGGCAAAACACAGGGACGGAAATTCCCGCTCGAAATCGCGCAAATCCGGAAACTCGGCTTTGAGTTTTGCCAGCACCGCCGCGACATCCCGCTTTTTCTTCAGCATTTCCGGCGCGGCATCCAATGCCTGTTTCAGCTTCGCCAAACTTTCCGCTTGCGGTGCACGCAAAGACAAACGCCCGTTGATGTAGTTTTGAGTTCTGATGCTCATTATTCTTCCCTTTGTTTACTTTGTTTCAGCAAGCGGTCAAAGTCGCTTTCAAACAATCTGTCCTGCACAATACGGTATTTTTCAAATTCGCTTTCGGCGTGTGCTTTAGCGATTTCTGCCGTAACCTTGCCCGCATCTTGCAACACTTCACGGTCGGTAGCATCGATAAAACGGTTCAGACGGGTTTCCCAATCCTGCATTGTCATCGGGATATGGCGTTTTGCCATATCTTCGGCAATTTCCAAATAAGCATTTACCAAACGGGAAAGTTGAGCCATTTCATCTTCGTTTAAATAATTTTTGGCAACAGATACATCAAATTTCTGAATTTTCCCATGCGGCGCATCTTTCCAAGTTTGCAAGCCCATATGCGGCTTATCGGCGTCGGCGCGGTGGTAAACCACTTCGGCGGCAGTTTGCCCGTGAATCGCCCAATGCAGCTTATTTTGCACCGTCGCAAAAAAGCGTTTGGTTGCCTTGGCGGTAACGTCATAATCGATAGCCGTCGCATAAATATCAGTAATCTTTTGATAGAACTTGCGTTCAGATAAACGGATTTCGCGAATCCGTTGCAGTTGCTCTTCAAAATAATCTTCCGTAAAAACAGAACCGCCGTTTTTCAAACGCTCATCGTCCATCACATAGGCTTTGATGGTGAAACTTTCGACAATTCCAGTCGCCCATTTGCGAAACTGCACCGCCCGCTCAGAATTGACCTTGTAACCCACGGCAATAATGGCGGAGAGATTGTAATGTTTGGTGTTGTAGTTTTTGCCGTCATCGGCAGTTATCCGAAAATTTCGGATAACTGAATTTTCTTCTAACTCACTGTCTAAAAATATTTTTTTTAGATGATAATTGATCGTTCGTACATCAATATCATACAGCGCAGCCATCATTTTCTGCGTCAACCAAACATTTTCATCGGCATACACCGCCTGCACGCCGTTTTCGCGGTTTGCCGCCACAAAGGTCAGATACTCCGCTGCCGACGAACGGGTAATGGATATTTCATGCTTTTTAGTCATTGTTTTCCCTCGTCATCAATCATCCAACAACCTGTTGGACAATTTCTGCAATTTGTGCAGCAGGTTGCTGCACAAATAAGGTTTCGGCTCGGAATGGGTAGGTCGAAGCCTTCACCAGCCATTGCCCATAGTCGGCGGGCATCATCAGGGTTTCCTCACGCATCGCCAT
>ERZ772766.49-NODE-49-length-74559-cov-11.821500_pt1 | contig 74559 bp, 71 predicted proteins | sample MGYA00511379_ERZ772766 | MGnify/ENA primary metagenome ERZ772766 (study PRJEB29015, sample SAMEA2737895) | human oral metagenome | biome: human oral; feature: human-associated habitat; material: dental | place: China | collected 2116 ... | reverse complement strand
CCGCCGAGTACTTGACTGGGCCACACCAGCCGAGAAAATGGAACAACTACTCAACGTTGCACACACCACTTGAAACCGCCGTAGCCGCACGACGTTGAACCGTTTTTCTTCCGCGTTTCGTGAACTGGGAGAGGGGAGGGAAGAGGAAGGGGAGGGGAGTGTCTCTGTATTCCTTGTCAAGTGGCGAGGGGGCGGGTGTGGGATGGTTCCGCCTCGACCAGTTCCGGGTTTCTCGACGAAGTGATCTCTAGGATCGTCGGATGCGTTGTTTCATCGCCGTGACACCTCCCGCTGATGTCGTTTCCGACATCGACCGCTTCCTGGAACCGCGCCGCACCGCCACCGAGGGCTCGCCGTGGCGCTGGAGCCGACCGACGACCTACCACCTCACGCTGGCCTTCATGGCCGACCACCCCGGCCACTGCATCGAGGAACTGGCTCAGGCACTCGACGAATGGGCCGGGCGCCATGCCCCGCTGGCGATGAACATCGCAGGGGCGGGCGGGTTCCGTGGCCCGGAGCGCGCCAAGGTGTTGTACCTCGGCGTTCCGGGGGGCGCGGCGGTACAGCTGGGGGAGTGGTCCGGGCAGCTGCGGGCTCTCGTCACCCACCACGGCGGCAGCCCCGATGGGGCGGGTTTCAGGGCCCACCTCACCATCGCCAGGGCCCAGCGCGCCCAGAACGCAGGGCGTCTACTCCAGGCCCTTGACACCTACGCGTCCCGGGAGTTCGTCGTCCCCGAGGTCGTCCTGGTGGAATCCCGTCTGGCAACCCGGGTCCACGAGGTACTGCACCGCGCGATCCTGCGCGGGTGAACTGCGACACGCCGAATCTGTACATCTGTACATGTACGGATGTACATTAGTGCCGTGGCGAAACGGACGAGGGACCCGGAGGGGCGCAGGAAGAAGATCCTGCAGGCCGCCGGGGAGCTGATCAAGGAGATCGGGATCAGCGCCGTCACGCACCGGAAGGTGGCCGAACGCGCACGGGTGCCGCTCGGGTCGACCACCCAGTACTTCAAGTCTCTCACCGACATGCTGGCGGAGGCGCTCACGGGCCTGGAGGAGGAACGCGAGGAGAAGCGGGCCGAGTTCGCCTCCGAACTCAACGAGGTCGATGACCCTGTTGGCCTGGTCGTGGACATGGTGACGGAGTCCCTCTCGGACCTGAAACGGACCCGCAACGAGATGTCCTTCGCCCTGCTCTACACGACCCACCCGAAGCTTCGGCGTTTCATCGTCCCCGGTGACGCGGCCCTGGTGAAGCGGTTGTCGCGGAACATCCCGGAGGCGACGGGACGCGCCGTGCTCGCCTACTGCTACGGGGTCCTGTTCCAGGCCGTCGTCCAGGAAACCGTTCCCCCGCGCGAGGAGATCGAGGCGGCGCTGCGCCGCCTCGCCGGTGATTCCGCGGAACGGGGGGATCCATGAAAAGCAAGAGTGCCGCGATCCGTAGGTGCATTGGAACGCGGCACTCCCGGGCGGGCAGTCGTTGCAGCGGCTCTCGCCTGATTCCACACCACGAGAAAGGGAATGCATGACCTTCATCACGGCGCAGGAACTGCGTAAAACGTATCAAACCAAGACCGGGCCGGTGCGCGCCCTCGACGGGCTCAATCTCTCCGTCGAGCAGGGAACCGTTCGGGGCTTGCTGGGCCCCAACGGCGCGGGGAAGACCACCGTCGTGAAAGTTTTGACCACCCTGCTGCGCCCGGAATCCGGGAGAGTGAGCGTCGCCGGGATCGACGTGCTCGCCAATCCCGCGAAGGTGCGTCCGCTGATCGGCACATCCGGTCAGTACGCGGCCGTGGACGAGGTGCTGACCGCCCGGGAGAACCTGGTGCTGGTGGGCAGGCTGTACCGGATCGGAACCCGCCAGGCGAAACGGCGCGCGGAGGAACTGCTGGAGGCCTTCGACCTGACCGAGGCCGCCGACCGGCCGTTGAAGGGTTTTTCCGGTGGGATGCGGCGGCGCGTCGACCTGGCCGGGGCGCTCGTGATCAACCCTCCGGTGCTGTTCCTCGACGAACCGACCACCGGCCTCGACCCGCAGGCCCGGCTGGGGCTCTGGGAGGTCATCCGGGAGCGTGTGGGGGAGGGAACCACGGTCCTGCTCACCACCCAGTACCTGGAGGAGGCCGACCAGCTGGCCGACTCCATCTCCGTGATCGACCGCGGGCACGTCATCGCGGAGGGGACCGCCGACGAACTCAAGGCGTCGGTGGGTGGCAAACGCATCGAACTGACCCTCGTCGACGAGGCGGATGTCGACCAGGCGCGGAGGATCGTCGCGTCCAGCACCGGAGCCGAGGTGGCGGCCACGGGGCGGGTTCTCACGGCACAGGTTGGTGACCCCACCGCAGCGCTGATCGCGGTACTGACGGCCCTGGGTGAAGAGGGTGTCGAACTGCACGACGCCGGGATCCGCCGCCCGACCCTGGACGATGTCTTCCTGACCCTGACGGGTCACGCGGCCGAGGAGCAGGAGGTGGCGGCATGAGCCCGGTTCAGGCCCTGGGACGCGGACCGGTGACTGGCTGGTTGGGTGACGTCCACGCCGTCCTGGTGCGTAACCTGCTCCAGTTGCGGCGCAGCCCCGAGATCATGGCCTTCTCCGTCATGCAGCCGGTCATGTTCGTGCTGTTGTTCACCCAGGTCTACGGCGGCGCCGTGCACGTCCAGGGCAGCGACTACACGCGGTTCCTGATGGCCGGTATCTTCGGGCAGACGATCGTGTTCGGGACGATGATCTCCGGCATCTACATGGCCGAGGACCTCAAGGAGGGGATCATCGACCGGTTCCGCACCCTGCCCATGGCGCCCAGCGCGATCCTGGTGGCCCGCACCCTCGCGGACCTGGCCGTTGCCGCCTGCTCCGTGTTCGTGATGCTCGTCGCCGGTTTCGTGGTCGGCTGGCGTTTCCAGGCCGGGGTGGGAAACTTCCTCCTCGGGGTGCTGCTTCTGCTGGTCACCGCGTGGTGCTTCAGTTGGGTGATGCTGCTGCTGGGGGTGGCCGTTCCCAAACCCCAGTCCGTCAACAGCGCCGGCATGATCGTGCTGTTCCCGACCTCCTTCGTCAGCAACGCCTTCGTGCCCTCGGAGACCCTACCCGACTGGCTGCGCGGGATCGCCGAGTGGAACCCGCTGTCGTCGCTGGTGCAGGCGGTGCGGACGCTGTTCGGGAACCTCGGCACGGCGGCGGTGCCCGAGGTGTGGTCGTTGCAGAACCCCGTGGCGGCCACCGCAATCGCGTGGGTGGTGCTGCTGGCGATCTTCCCGGCACTGACCGTCGCCGTCTTCCGTAGACGCGTCGCGCGTTGAAATCGCGAAGACTCCCCCGCCGACCGATGATCGGCGGGGGAGTCCGGTTTCCTGGCCGGAGCAGGTCCCGTGGAACCATCCCGTACCAAGCCGGTTGAGCCGGCCTGCGAGCAGGGCGTGTCGAAACCTCTTGCGCATATCCGGGGAGCTGTGTTCGGGTTCTGCCTACCGAATGCGGGGTGGTTTCGACTCAGCCGTTCGCTTCGCTCACGTGCTGGCTCAACCAGCTTCAAAGGGAGGGTGAGCCGGCTTCCGGGGATCCGTTTTTCCCGTCCCGGGGATCAGGCGTCGACGAGACCCTCGAACAGGACGGTGGACAGGTAGCGTTCACCGAAGTCGGGCAGCACGGCGACGATCGTCTTGCCGGCGTTCTCGGGACGGTTGGCGACCTCGACGGCCGCGGAGAGGGCGGCGCCGGAGGAGATGCCGACCAGCAGACCCTCCTGGGTGGCGGCCGCCCGGGCGAACTCGATGGACTGGTCGATGTTGCGGGTGATGACCTCATCGATCACGTCGCGGTCCAGGATCTCCGGAACGAAGTTCGCTCCGAGGCCCTGGATCTTGTGCGGGCCGGGCTGGCCGCCGGACAGGATCGGCGACTCGGCGGGTTCGACGGCGATGATCTTCACCTCGGGTTTGTGTTCCTTGAGCACCTGACCGACCCCGGAGACGGTGCCACCGGTTCCCACCCCGGCCACGAAGATGTCAACCTTGCCGTCGGTGTCGGCCCAGATCTCCTCGGCGGTGGTGCGGCGGTGCACGGCGAGGTTGGCCGGGTTCGCGAACTGACGGGCCAGAACGCCGCCACGCTCCCCGGCGATCTCCTCGGCCTTCGCGACGGCCCCCTTCATACCCAGCGGACCGGGGGTCAGCACCAGCTCGGCGCCGTAGGCGCGCAGCAGGGCCCGGCGCTCCAGGGACATGGTCTCGGGCATGGCCAGAACCACCTTGTACCCCTTCGCCGCACCAACCATCGCCAACGCGATACCGGTGTTGCCGGATGTGCCCTCAACGATGGTGCCGCCCGGTTTCAGCTCGCCCGAGGCCTCTGCGGCCTCGATGATGGCGGCGCCGATGCGGTCCTTGACGGAGTTGGCGGGGTTGTAGAACTCGAGCTTCGCGATGACGGTCGCGTTGCCCCCGGCGATGCGATTCAGCTTGACCAGCGGGGTGCGTCCGATGAGCTCGGTGACATTGGAGTAAACGGTCATGTAGGGGACAACGGAGCTCGCCGCGTCGCTATTCCCACCACGATCCGTTGTATCACATGCTGGACACCCGGCTGTGATGCCCCATCTTCTGGCTCAACTGGATCGGCTGGGCCTAGACTCTCGCTCATGATTTCCCAGCACGACCTGGTACTCGTGGTCGACTTCGGCGCCCAGTACGCGCAGCTCATCGCCAGACGGGTCCGTGACGCCCACGTCTATTCCGAGATCATCGGTTCCGAGGCCTCCGTGGAGGAGATCCTGGCCAGGCGGCCATCGGCCATCATCCTGTCGGGCGGGCCGTCGTCGGTCTATGCCGATGACGCTCCGCAGGTCGATCCGGCGCTGTTCGAGGCCGGCATCCCGGTTTTCGGGATCTGCTACGGCTTCCAGGCGATGGCCCAGGCCCTGGGCGGGTCTGTGGCCAAGACCGGGCAGCGCGAGTACGGTCGCACGCCCCTGTCCATCCAGAACAGTGGCAAACTCCTGGCGACCCTCCCGAACACGCTCAATGTATGGATGAGCCACGGGGATTCCGTTTCCCGCGCCCCGGAGGGTTTCCATGTGCTGGCGCGCACGGCGGGCGCTCCTGTCGCAGCCTTCGAGTGCCGGATGCGGAAACTGGCGGGGGTGCAGTGGCACCCGGAGGTCGCGCACACCCAGTGGGGGCAGCAGGTGCTGGAGCACTTCCTGTTCCACATCGCAGGGCTGGCCCCCGACTGGACCCCCGAGAACATGGTCAGTGAGGCCATCGCGGACATCCGCGCCCAGGTGGGGGACAGCCGGGTGCTTTGTGCGCTGTCCGGAGGTGTGGACTCTGCCGTCGCCGCGGCGCTGGTGCAGCGGGCCATCGGGCCGCAGCTGACCTGCGTTTTCGTTGATCACGGCCTCCTGCGTGAGGGGGAAGCCAAGCAGGTCAAGGAGGATTTCGTCGAGATCACCGGGGTGGACCTGGTGGTGGCCGACGAGTCCGAACGGTTCCTCGGGGCCTTGGAAGGGGTCTCGGATCCGGAGGAGAAACGCAAGATCATCGGTCGCGAGTTCATCCGCACCTTTGAGGCGATGGCCGCCCGGCTGGCGGGGGAACGCGGCATCGACTTCTTGGTGCAGGGAACCCTTTATCCCGACGTGGTGGAGTCCGGTGGCGGGGTGGGGACCGCGAACATCAAGTCGCATCACAACGTGGGCGGTTTGCCCGAGGACCTGCAGTTCACGTTGATCGAGCCGCTGCGCACCATGTTCAAGGACGAGGTGCGAGCTGTCGGCCTGCAGCTCGGCCTGCCCGATTCACTCGTGTGGCGGCACCCGTTCCCCGGTCCCGGCCTGGGGATCCGCATCATCGGTGAGGTGACCGCTGAGCGGTTGGCCGTGCTGCGGCGCGCCGACGCCATCGCTCGCCGGGAGCTGGCGAACGCCCGGAAGGAACGGGAGATCTGGCAGTTCCCGGTGGTGCTGCTGGCGGATGTGCGTTCCGTCGGGGTGCAGGGCGACGGACGCACCTACGGGCATCCCATCGTGCTGCGGCCCGTCACATCCGACGACGCCATGACCGCTGACTGGGCGAAACTGCCGTGGGAACTGCTGGAGAAGATCTCCACCCGGATCACCAACGAGTGCGCCGAGGTCAACCGCGTGGTCCTGGACATCACCAGCAAACCGCCGGCCACCATCGAATGGGAGTAGCTCCGGGATGAGACGTTTCACAACGCCCTGACGTTGAAGAGAATCTCCCGGTAGGCCAATCCAGGTTCTCTCGAAGCGCGGATCGCATCAGTGATGCGTGATTCATGAATCTGTGATGCTACGGTGGTGTCGTGAGGACAACGCTACGACTCGATCCCGAGGTTGCCGCTGCGGCGGAACGCCTACGCCGAGAGCGCCACATCGGTCTGGGCGAGGCCGTCAACGAGCTCGCACGCGCGGGCTTGACCCAGAAGCGGAAGCCCGCGCGTTTCCGACAGCGGACTGCCGGAGTCGGGCTGAGGGTCGACGCCACCGATATCGCCGGCACGCTCGAGCTGCTCGACCAGTACGACGCCGAGGACGCCCGGTGATCGTCGACGCCAACGTCCTGCTCTACGCCGTCGACGAGCAGTCCCACTTCCACACCTCCGCGCGGACGTGGCTGGAGGAAGCGATGAACGGGGCCGAACGTGTGGGGCTGCCATGGGCATCGCTGATGGCGTTCCAACGCATCATCACCCACCCGCGAATAAGCGCGAACCCTCTGAAGCCGGCGGATGCGTGGAGGTGCATCACCGACTGGCTGGACGCCGACCAGGCCTGGGTGCCCAACCCTGGGAACCGCCACAGCGACATCCTCGGAGGGCTTCTCATCGACGGCGATCTGCGCGGGAACTTCGTCACGGATGCTCATCTGGCCGCCCTCGCCATCGAGTACGGCACCGGCATATGTTCCTTCGACAGCGACTTCGCCCGCTTCGACGGCATCCGCTGGATCAACCCCGACCGCGGATAGCACCACCGCTTGACGCCAAGGACGCCACCCCCGACTCGAAGCTGGGGCGACACTTGGTGGCTCTCGCCGGTCCCCGTGCACTGGGGCGGTAGGTGTGGGATTGATCGCGCTCGGTACATGACTGCAAAGCGCAGAGGCAGCTGCTGTAGGAGTCGCCTTCGCTCTTCATCTCATCAGTCTTTTCCCGGCTGCTCAGATGAAAACCGCATCTGGAATCTGGAAGAAGAATCCCTGGGATCGCCACGATCCACGCCGCCGTCGTGACGCAGCGCACAGGTTTCGAGGACTTCACGAACCCATCATTTCCCGGATGGCGTCGAACCCATCGGCCACCTGTGCCTGTTCGGTGATGCGGCCACCGTCCATGTGCAGGACCCGGTCGCAGGCGCAGGCGATGAGTTCCAGATCGTGGGTGATCACGAGGACCGCCCTCCCTCGGTCCGCCAGCCGCCTCAACAGGCGGGCCACGCGGTGCATCCCGTCCAGGTCGATCCCGCTCGTTGGCTCATCGAACACGAGGATCCGTTTGTCGGCGGCCACGCACGCGGCAACGGCCAGGCGCTGCTTCTGACCGCCGGACAGCGTCGCCGGGTGCCTGTCTGCCACGTCGTCCAGGGCGAGCTCACGCAGAACGGTGTCCGTGTCCACGGCCCCGGCCCGCCGACGCGGCAGGCCGAAGGTCACCTCGGCCGCGACGTTCTCGGCGAAGAGTTGGTAGTTGACGTCCTGGAAGACCATCGACGAGACCCGGGTGCGTTTCTTCCGAGTGGTCGCCGCATCCCCTATCGTGACCGTTCCCCGCGCCTTGGGCTCGAAACCGCACAGCGTACGGCACAGCGTCGTCTTGCCCGCCCCGTTGCTGCCGATGAGGGCGCAGACCTCACCTGCGAACAGATCCAGATCGACCTCCCGGAGGACGGGCTCACCGCCACGGTCGAGAGTGAGGCCGCGCGCCGCCAGGAGAGGGTTCGGGGCCGCGTCGCGGACCGTGGAACCCTCGCGGGCCGCGGCTGCGCGTGGGATGATCTCTTCCGGGTCGCGCACCCGCAGGCCCATCCGGCTCACCTCCTCCGCTTCGAGTGCGGCGAACTCGCCGGCCGTCATGACGCTGCGGAGGCGCCCGTTTTCCAGGAACACGTAGCTGTCGGCGATCCCGGTCAACCAGGACAGGCGGTGCTCGGCGATGAGCACCGCGCACCCCGATTCCTTCGCGTGTTTCACGAATTCGGCCATGTCCGCTGTTGAGGGCAGATCCAGGTTGCTCGTCGGTTCGTCGAGCAGCAGGTTCGTGGGGTGCATGGCCCAGATGCTCGCGAAGGCCACTTTCTGGCGTTCCCCACCCGAGAGCTGGAAAATGTTGCGGCCCGCGAGGGACCGCAGGCCCAGTTCCTCGAAGGTCGCCTCGACGCGGGCCCGGATGTCCTCCTCGGGCCGGCCCGCGCTTTCCAGGGCGAACGCCACCTCCCCGGTGGTGTCCACGTTGAAGAACTGGGTGCGTGGGTTCTGGAAGAGGGAACCCGCCCTCTGGGCGATCTCCCACGTGGTGAGCCCGTCCACGGCCTCCCCGTCGAGCAGGGCACTGCCCAGCAGCTCCCCCGGAAAGAAGCGGGGCGCGAGCCCGCCCGCCAGGCGCAGCAGGGTTGATTTGCCGCACCCGGAGCGGCCACAGAGCACGACCACCTCACCGGAACCCACCGACAGCGACACGTCCTCGACCCCCGCCCCGTCGGCAGCGGCTGGTGCTCGGTACGAGAAGGAGACGTGATCGAACCCGATCATGCGAGAAACCTGAGGGCCAGTGAACCGACGATGGCGGCACAGAAGAGGGCGAGCATCACGTAGTCCGCGAAACCCATGGCGATGTGCAGATAGCAGGTGCGTTTGGTTGGATTCTCGATGCCGCGCGCGATCGCGGCCATGGAGAGTTCGTCGGCCACGCGGCCCGCGTTCATGAGCACGGGCACATAGACGCAGTCGATCGTCCGCATCGGGGCCCGGATCAGACCCAGAGGGGTCGGCGAGATGCCGCGCATCCGCATGGCGGTCTTGATGAATCCCCAGTCCTCACGCACCGCGGGCAGGTAGCGCACGACAACGGCAAGAGGGATCGTCACCGAGCGCGGCGTACCGATTTTCACAAGTGCGCCCATCAGTTCGTTGACGGGGGTGGTTGCCATCGTCGCGTAGGCCATGAGACCGCAGGCGAAAACCTTGCGGATCAGCAGGAAGAAGGAGAAGAACAACGTTCGCAGAGCGATGCCGCCCATGTGGGGGATGAATTGCGCTGCCGTGATGATCGTCGCATAGAGGGCGAGTGTGACCGCAGAGCTCTTCCACCTGCCCAGAACCACGCCGAAGACGAGGGCGAGGCCCATCAGGGCGGCCTCGCAGATCATGTTCGGGGCGAGCGCCACCGCGATCGCCATGGCCGCTATCGCCGCGAGTTTGGTCCGCGGATCAAGGCGGATGCCCTTCTTTGAGGGAGTCTTACGGTGTGAGGCAAGGAATCCCAACGTGACCTGATCCGTCAACGCGGGTCTCCCTCTATGCCGTCGCGCCGGCTTTTTCGAACTGCCTGCGCAGCAGGCGCATGCCCACCAGGCCGCTCACGATGGCGCAGGCGACGGTGGCGAGGATCATTGCGGGAAGCATCCACCCTGTGGCCGTGGACATCATCGTGTCCATGTAGGCGCGTTCCGCGCCATTTCCCGTCAGGTATGACGTGTAGCCACCCGGATCGATCCAGAGCATGAGGTAGGACCCCATGGGCGACAGCGAGTACAGGACGAACGCCGCGAAGTTCAGCGCTTTGTTCGTGAAACCTCCAGCGCTGGCGAGCAGGTCGGCGACGACACCGAGCACGACGCAGGCCACCGCCCACATCCAGTACATGCCAGTGACGAACAGGAGCACTCCCTCGACGACGCCGAGAACGATGAGGGGACCGTGCTTGGGGATCTTCGCAATGAGCAGCAGATAGACCGGCCCCGTGAGCAACGCCACGGCAGCCGGCATCCAGAACGTGAGCACGGGGTTCGGGGCGAGGAACATGCCTCCCGCCATCATGAACACCACGTAGAGCGCCGTGAACACTCCGGTGGTGACCAGGTCGCGGGCGGTGAGTTCCCTCGCGCGTGTATCAGCGGCGGAGGATCCCATTATCCGTCCTTTCGTATCAGGTTAGGCTATGCTATTTTTCATCCGTCAGTATATGAAAATGCGTGGATTCGCCGAGTTTTTCGGGGATTTTCCGTCTCATCTGCACAGATTCGTGTCCCATCGTCACATGATGAAAGGACGGGAGGGTGAAGAAATCGTTTCAGGAGTCCATCCTGGGGAGTTCGTCGTTCGTGACAGCGGAATCCCCCCGGGGGTTCGGCCCTCTCTGGACCTCGTACAGATCTCAGGACGAGAAACTGAACGGATGGTTTCACTTCCTGTCCCCCGGGGAGGCCCTGTGGTCCATCAGCATTCACGATTTCGTCATGGCGGGCGATTACGTCATGGAATCGGATCCGCCGAGCTACCTGACCGTCGCATGGTTCAAGTCCGTCTCAGGGGAGGAGTTCAGCCCCTACCGCAAACTCAAAACGGACTGCATCTGGGGACAGAGCATTGGAGGTGGTCCTTGGAGAGGTGTCGTCCATGACACCGTCCCCGTTCAGAGCGTCTCCATCGAGATGGCGCCCGAGTTCGCTGAGAAATACCTCGCGAGAGAATTCAACGGGGAGTTCCACAGCGTCGAGCAGGCCTTCGTCGCGCTGGGCAGTGGTGACGAGTTCCCCGAGATGAGGGCGCTGCTGTCCAAGCTCTGGCCGCAACCAGGCGATGCGTACCGCAATGAGCTCTACTACGAGGGAAAGGTGCTCGAGGCGATGGGGCTCATCATCGAGCGGTCCAGGCACGTCCGGTTCCGGGAGACCAGGCCCCTGAGCCCCGTCGATCGCGAGCGAATCCACGACGTGGTGCGCTACATAGACGACCACTGTTCCGCGGATCTGCGCATTTCGGACCTGGCTTCGATCGCCTGCATGAGTCCCACGAAGTTCAAGGAAACGTTCAAGAGGGCGAACGGTAAAACGCTCACCCAGTACGTCCAGGAGCGGCGCATGAGCCGGGCCGAAATGCTGCTGCGCCAACCCGACCTAACCATCGAACAGGTGGGGCGAGCCGTGGGATACACCTGCGCCAGTCGATTCTCGGCGCTGTTCAAACGCGAGACCGGAATGCTTCCCAGCGAATTCCGCAGGACGCTGAGGCCGTAGTCGCACTCGACCTGCGCATCATGACGCCGCCCGGGCGGGGTAGGTGCCCGGCGGAACGTCTCGGGTACGGTTCGCCGGAACACGCCACCCCACCCGTTTCACGGACAGGGCACCGGCCACTGGGATGCGCGGGAGCGGGGGATCAGCGGTGCCGTTCCCGGCGCCACCTGTTGACCTCCCGCAACCCATCCTCGGCCAGGGAACCACCCGTGGGACGAGGCATGATGGCCCAGAGAATGAAATAGATCAGGAGCCCGGAACCGGCGCACACCATGAGCAGCGCGAGCACCAGGCGCACGGTACTGGAGTCGTAGCCGGTTGCCTCGGCGATGCCTCCGGCGACACCTGCGATCCACTTGTCGGAGTCCGAACGAACGAGTGCCATCATTTCTTCCTTTCATTGGTTTTTCTGTTTCCGGGCGAACGTCCGAGGATGATCATCAGTCCCAGCGAACCCGCCACCAGCAGCACACCCGCGAACAATGTCCTCATGGGGATCACGAATCCCTGACCGAGGGCGGCCCACGCGGAGATCGCCGCGAAACCGATGACGATCACACCCGTGACCATGGTCGGAACATCCAGCCGTTTCATGAGGGGTACTCCACTTTCACGTTGGACAAATACCCATCTATGAACAACTGGATTCCCTGAGCCGCGGAATCGTGATCCCGGGGAGCGGTGCCCCCGGGCCAGGACACGTCAATCGCCCAGGCCCTCACGTAATTGCGGGTCGGTGGCCTCGGCAGCATGATGCGAACCTCGCTCATGACGGTCTGCACGTGAACGAACATGGAGCTGTCCGCGGGCAGATACCTGAGATCCACCACTCCTCCATCGGACATCGTGAACTGATAGTTGAGACGCTCCCGGCCGGAGCTGACCTCGACGGGGTTTGTGGTCCTTTCCACCTCGCTGGTGGAGAGGGCCGCGGTGGTGCCGGCGAACATGACCGCGAGCAGCAACAACACCACGGGGAGGCGGCGACTGCGCACCAGCAGTCCCCAGCCGAGGATCATGACCCCGACGGCCCCGAGGACGATGGAGAGGCTCAGGAGGGGGTTGCTCAGCAGGCCAAGCACGACGACACCGGTGGCAGCGAGATAGCCGACGAACAGCACCAGCCCCGTGCCGAGCCAGGAACACCGCACGCGTTCGAGCGGCTGGGGCTCGGGCGCCTCAGGGGCGTAGAGATCCACCACGGGGAGTTGGGGATCGGTCCCGGTGGTGGGTTGCTCCTGGTCGGGGAGAGGATCGGTGGGGGATGCCGGCCGCCTGCGGGGCTCCCGCCAGCGGCTGTACAACACCAGGGCGAACAGCGGCAGCAACAACACGGAGGACAGGGAGGACAACATCTGGGAGACCGCGGCCACCACCAGGGTGGAGCTCAGGGCGATGACGGTCCACTGGGTCCGGAGACTCCAGCTGGTGAACACGGGAAGCAGCCGGTGGATGAGGGCCTGGCGTCCGGCGCGCGGGGTCAGCAGGATTCCCCAGGCATATGCGATCACCCCCACCCCGCTCAGCGCAGAGGCCAGGATGAAGAGGATGCGTATCAGCAACGGGTCGATGCCGAAACGAGAACCGATGGCCCGGCAGAACCCGGGAGTGAAACCGTCTGCCGGGCGGTCCAGATGGGCGAGTTGCGGGTGCAGCGCCCCCAGATCCACCAGTTCGTTCATGTTCTCCAGTCTTACCCCTGAAACGGTGAGCGGCCATCAGGACTTCCCCTGAGGTTGTCCTTGAAGGGCCCTGAAACCCGGTTCACGGGGTGGCGTGACGATTCCCGGCGTGTCAGTCTTTGAGGGTCATGACTTCCGATCCCTCAACCACGAACGACCCCCCGCAGCTGCAACGTGACCTCTCGCAGAAGACGATAGCCGGGGTGGCGAGCGGAATCGCCGCGCACCTGAGGTTGCCCGTTGTCTGGTTCCGGACGGCATTCGTGCTGCTGGCGTTCTTCAACGGCGTGGGGGTGTTCCTGTACGGGGTGTTGTGGGCCCTCGTACCCGCGGGTGAGCGTGAGGAGGCGCCCGGACTTGCGGGCGCGACCCGGGCCAGCATGCGGCCGCAGCGAGTCGGCAGGCGGATCGATACGGGAATGCTGTTCTCCGCGGGAGCGTTGATAGCCGGGGTGCTGTGGGGGATGATCCCCGGCGACGACACCGATGCCGGCCGGGGGATGTCCCTGTTCTGGCCGCTTCTGCTGGCTGGTGTCGGTGTGGTCCTGATCTGGTTCCAGGCCGACGGGGGCGGTTTGAGGACACGCTCCCCGGGGAAGCGGCCCGGATCGCGTGCCAGGACGATCGCCAGTGTTGCGCGTCTCGTCGGCGGATTGATCCTGGTGGGTTTCGGCACCAGCTGGCTGCTCGCCTCCCAGTTCGGCTGGAATGGGCTCCAGACGGTGGTCGCGGCGGCCGTCGCGCTTCTTGCGGGGGTGGCCGTAGTCATGGCTCCCTGGCTGCTCCGTCTCTGGTCGCGGGTCAGGACCGCCGACCGGGAACGGCTGCGTGCTGAGGCGCGGGCCGACATGGCCGCCCACCTGCACGACTCCGTACTACAGACCTTGGCCCTGATCCAGCGCCAGGCCGACGACCCCGTCCTGGTGGCCTCGTTGGCGCGCCGCCAGGAACGGGAGCTGCGCACCTGGCTCTACGGGGAGGAGACCCGGGCCCAGACCCTCAAGGGCGCCCTGGAACAGATGCGGATCGACGTCGAGGAGCGGTTCCCGATTGCGGTCGAGGTGATTTGTGTGAGCGACATGGACCTCGACGAGGCGTCCACGGCGTTGGTTCAGGCGGCGGGTGAGGCCGTCACGAATGCCGCGAAGCACTCCGGCGCCTCCCGGGTCGACGTGTTCGCCGAGGTTGAACCCGAACGGGTCGAGGTGTTCGTCCGGGACCGTGGCTGCGGGTTCAACGAAGCCGAGATCCGCCCTGACCGAAGGGGCGTGAAAGAATCGATCAAGGCGCGGATGGAGCGCTATGGAGGGACGGCCCGGATCCGCACGGCCCCGGGCGAAGGTACCGAGGTCAGGTTGGAGCTGAGTCGATGAGTCAGGAGCAGGACAAACCACTGGAAGAACTGCGTGTGGTGCTCGTGGATGATCACGCCATGTTTCGCGCCGGGGTGCGACACGAGATCGGGAAGCTGTGCCAGGTGGTGGGGGAGGGCCACGACGTGGCGTCGTCGGTGGCCACGATTCTGGAGACGAAACCTGATGTGGTGCTGCTCGATGTTCACCTGCCTGGCGGCGGCGGGGCCGAGGTGATCAAACAGGTGGCCGCGAAGGCCCCCGACGTGAAGTTCCTGGCGTTGTCGGTCTCCGACGCCGCGGAAGACGTGATCGGCGTGATCCGGGCCGGCGCCCGGGGGTACGTGACGAAGTCGATCTCGTCGGAGGAACTCGTCGAAGGCATCCAGCGGGTGGCCTCCGGGGATGCGGTGTTCTCGCCGCGACTGGCCGGTTTCGTACTCGATGCCTTCTCCGGTGCCGTCGACATCTCAAGTATCGACGAGGAACTGGACCGGCTCAGTTCCCGGGAACGCGAGGTGCTGAAACTGATCGCCCGCGGTTACTCGTACCGTGAGGTGGCGCGGGAACTTTTCATCTCCATAAAGACCGTGGAAACCCACGTCTCGTCGGTGCTGCGGAAGCTCCAGCTGAGCAACCGGCACCAACTCACCAAGTGGGCCACGGACCGGCATCTGGTATGAACCGGTAACCCGTCACCCGTGGGACGCGGCTCGCCATCACCCCGGAGGGGGTGGCAGGCGAGCCGCGGGACCCAGGGTTCAGGCCTTGCGTTTCTTGAGCCAGCCCTGGACCGTCAGGATGATGACGGCGCCGACCACGGAGAAGATCAGACCGCGGATGGAGAAGATCCCGTGGTAGGAGGAATCGAAGATCAGCTGGCCGAGCCAACCGGCGAGCAGGGCACCGAAGGCACCGAGGGCGGCGGTGGCGACCCAGCCGCCGCCTTCCTCCCCGGGCATGATCGCCTTGGCGATGCTGCCGCCGATCAAGCCGATGATGATGTATGCGATGAGGGTGAACATGTATCAAGCATGCCCCTCGGAGGGGTCGAACACCATCAGGTGAACCCCCGGTTCATCCCCGTGTCGGTCAGAACAAGGGCCGCCAGGGGCTGAGCAGGGACTCGGCGAACTTCTTCCACCAGGGCCGGCGGAGCCAGGCCTCGGCGGTCAGTTCCACGGTGTTGCCCTCGTCAACAGAGAAGACGTGTTCCATGTGGGAGGCCACGTCGCGGTCGGTGATCTCGAGGTTCGCCTCGTAGTTGCCCCACAGGCTGAGGCGATCCAGGTTCGCGGTTCCGATGGTGGACCAGGTGCCGTCGATCACCGCGGTCTTCGAGTGCACCATCGCCCCCTGGTAGAGGAACAGACGGATGCCGGAGTTCAACAGATCGGTGTAGAAACCCCGTGACAACCAGTCCGCCACGGCGTGATTGGAACGGTCGGGAACGATGATCCGGACGTCCACCCCGCGTTTCACGGCGTCCCGGAGCGCTGCCACCAGGTCGTCGTCGGGGATGAGGTAGGCGTGGGTCAGCCAGATGCGCTCGGTGGCGCGGTCGATGGCCTCGAGGTACATGTTGCGGATCGGGTAGACCTGAATCCGGGGCACGTTCCGGTGCACCTTCAGCGGGGAGTTCCAGCGCCGCTGCTGATCGTTGGAGAGCCTGGGCAGTCCCTGCTTGTCGGCGTTCTGGTTCCAGAAATCGACGAAGGCGTTCTCCAGTTCCGCCGCCCCCGGCCCGATCACGCGGGCGTGGGTGTCGCGCCACTGCTGCGCGTACAGTTTGCCGATGTTGTAGCCGCCGATGAATCCTTTCTCGTGGTCGACGATCAGGAGTTTCCGGTGGTCGCGTCCCCAGGATCTCGGTGACCAGGGTTTCGGGAGGGCCGGGTGCCGGAGCGCGAGCACGCCCTCCGGCATGGTGAAGAACCGGCGTGGCACCACGAGGTTGGCGAAATTGTCCCAGATGACGTTCACCTCGACCCCGCGGGCGGCCGCCCGGCCCAGAGCCTCCTTGAAGGCCTCCCCCACCTCGTCGGATTTCCAGATGTAGGTCTCGAAGTTCACCACCTTCCGGGCGCCGTCGATGGCGGCGAGCATGTCACGGTAGAGCTCCTCGCCGAAGGTGTAGACGGTGACCTCATCCTGGCCGACGGCCACCGGTTTGGCGGGGGAGTAGGGGAAACGCCGCAGTTTCCGGTGCTTCTTCCGCAGCGACTCCCAGCCGGTGACCCCGATCATGAAGGCGAGTTGCGCCAGTAGCAGGCCGACGCTGATCCGGGGAATCACGACACGGAGGAACCTCAGGACTCGCCTCATGACGGCCAAGCCTATTACGGTGATGGCACGATGTCTGATTCCCTCTTCCCCGATCTTGCCGCCGTTTTCGCGCCCGACGAGACGGCAACCCCCAAACCCTCTCCGCGGGGTGCTGCACGGGCCGTCGACGAGAGGGAACTGCTGGCGGACCTGAACGAACCGCAACGGGAGGCCGTGGTTCACGCCGGTTCCCCCGTGCTGGTGGTGGCGGGTGCCGGTTCCGGCAAGACGAGGGTGCTGACCCGGCGCATCGCCCACCTGGTGGGGATCCGGGGGGTGCATCCCGGTGCCGTGCTGGCCATCACCTTCACCAACAAGGCCGCCGCCGAGATGCGGGATCGGGTGGCCGGGCTGGTCGGGAACCAGGCGAGGATGATGTGGGTCTCCACCTTCCACTCGGCCTGCGTGCGCATCCTGCGTTCCGAGATCGACCGGTTCGGCATCGCCAGGTCCTTCTCCATCTACGACGACACCGATGCGAAACGTCTGGTCTCGCTGGTGATGCGGGACCAGGAACTCGACCCGAAACGATTCCCGGTGCGCGCGGTTATGAACGCCATCAGCGGCTGGAAGAACGACCTGGTGGACTTCGAGACCGCGAAGGAGCAGGCCTCCGGCCCGGTGGAGAAGGCCAACGCCGAGGTTTACGAGGACTACCAGGCGCGGCTGCGGGCCGCCAACGCCCTGGACTTCGACGACCTGATCATGACCACCGTGAACCTGTTCCAGGCGTTCCCCGAGATCCGCGAGAAGTACCGCCGCAGGTTCCGTCACGTGCTGGTGGACGAGTACCAGGACACCAACCACGCCCAGTACGCGTTGATCCGCGAACTCTGCGGACAGGCCACCCCATCGGCCACGGGGGCGCCGACGGTGGAACCGGCCGAACTGATGGTGGTGGGCGACTCGGACCAGTCCATCTACGCCTTCCGGGGGGCGACGATCCGCAACATTCTCGATTTCGAGAACGACTTCCCGGGCGCCAGGACGATCGTGCTGGACCAGAACTACCGCTCCACCAACACCGTGCTCCAGGCCGCTAACGCGGTGATCGCCAGGAACCGGGGACGCCGCGACAAGGCGTTGTGGAGCGACCTGGGGGATGGCGCCCCGATCGTCGGCTGGGTTGCCGACACCGAACACGACGAGGCGCAGTTCGTGGCGGGGGAGATCGACCGGCTCGTCGACGACGGCCGTGCCCGCTACGGCGACGTCGCGGTGTTCTACCGGACCAACGCCCAGTCCCGGGCGCTCGAGGAGGTGTTCATCCGCGTCGGGATGCCCTACCGGGTGGTCGGCGGGGTGCGGTTCTACGAGCGCAGGGAGATCCGCGACGCCATCGCCTACCTGCGGGCCATCGCCAATCCCGCCGACGATGTATCGGTGCGGCGGATCCTCAACGTTCCCAAACGCGGCATCGGTGACCGGGCCGTGGCGGCGGTCTCCTCGCTGGCAGGTGCGGAACGCATCTGTTTCTTCGAGGCTCTCTCGCGCAGCGAGGAGGCGCCGGGCCTGGCGGCCCGGTCAGCGAAGCAGATCCGCGGTTTCGTGGACCTGATCGAGCGGCACCGCGTGAAAATGGCCCAGGGTGATCCCGCTGACGAGATCCTCACCTCGATGCTCGCCGACTCCGGGTACCTCGCGGAGTTGCAGAACTCCACCGACCCCCAGGACGAGACGCGCCTGGAGAACCTGGAGGAGCTGGTCAACGTTGCGGCGGAGTTCGTCGCGGCCGCGAACGCCGTCGACCTCGACGAGGAGAACGAATCCGGGCTGGCGGCGGGAATGCCCGAACCCGATGCCTCGCTGCCCGCCTTCCTGGAGCGGATCGCCCTGGTGGCGGACTCCGACCAGGTGCCGGACGGGGAACAGGGGCAGGGCGTGGTGACCCTCATGACCCTGCACACCGCGAAGGGCCTGGAGTTCGACACCGTGTTCCTCACCGGCATGGAGGAGGGGGTGTTCCCCCACCTGCGCGCCATGGAATCGCAGGACGAACTGGAGGAGGAACGCAGGCTGGCCTACGTCGGCATCACGCGGGCCCGCAAGCTGCTGCACCTCTCTCGTGCCACGGTGCGGGTCACCTTCGGACAGCCGAATCACAACCCGGCCTCCCGTTTCCTGGAGGAGATCCCGGAAGGACTGATGGACTGGCGCCGTCTCGGTGAGGCCCCCATCACGTGGGCGGCCGGCAACGCGGAGCGCAGGTCACGCACCAGGGACGCGCTGAGTCTCGGGCGGGGCAGCGGGAAACGCCCGACGGTCAGCGACCTTGCGGTCGGGGATCGCGTGGCCCACATGGCCTTCGGGCTCGGAACGGTGCTGGCCGTTCACGGCACCGGTCCGAAGCAGCAGGTGGACGTGGATTTCGGATCGGCGGGGAAGAAACGCCTCGCCATCAGCCATGCCCCGATGGAGAAGCTGTAGGCAACGGAATCGAGGCCCCGCGTGGTGAGCGGGGCCTCGACCTGGCACGTGAAAATGCTGAAAACCGTTACCGAATGGTGACGCCCTGGCTGCGCAGGAATACCATCGGGTCGGTGGCCTTGTAGACGTCACCGGGGGTGGTACCTGCGGGATAGTACTCGAAGTGCAGATGCGCCCCGAAGGAACGTCCCGTGACACCGACGTAGCCGATCAGGTCGCCGGCCTTGACGGCCTGTCCGGGTTTCACCACGACCTGGGACTGGTGTGCGTACAGGGTGGTGCCGCCGTTCATGTGCATGATCACCACGTTGTTGCCGGCCCAGGATGCGGCGGTGGGGCTCAGCACGATGCCGGACGCGGCGGCGTAGATGGGGGTGCCCACGGGGGCCGGGAAATCCTGCCCCGTGTGGTAGCGGGACCAAGAACCGGTCTGGCCGAAGCTGGCGCCGATGGTGTAGTTCTCCTTGACGGGCATGGAACCGCCCCCGGCGGCAGCGGCGGCCATGTCATCGGTGGAGATCTGGGAGGTGTCGACACCGGCCTTTTTGAGCGCCTCGCGTGCGGCGTTTAGGCGCTCCTCGGCCTTCTTCTTCTCGGCTTCGAGCTTCTCAGCCTGCGCGGCAACGAGTTTGAGGTCGGCCTCCATCAGCTGCTCGCGTTCAGCGGCGGTTTCGTTCGCGCTGTTCTCCAGGGCACTGTCCCGGGAGGATTTGAGGGAGGCGTCGTGTTCCTTGGCGTTCTCATCGGCCACGGCGGAGTCCAGGTTGCCGCGAACCCCGGAGCGGGAGGAATCCCTCGAGTGGCCGAAACCCTGCTCCACCGCTTCAGCGGCGGCCTCCGGGACGGCGGCGTCGCTGGCCACCTGGTCGGAGACGGCCTCGTTCCCGGAGGTCCGGGAATACCAGGCCCAGCTGAACAGGGTACCGACCGCCAGCAACCCGGCCAGGCCGGATGCGATCGAGACACGTCCAAGGCGTCGGCGGCGCCTCGTGGGGGGAATCGTGGAGGCCTCCACGACTTCGTTCAGATCGGACTCCTCGTCAGGGAGGTCGGAACAATCGACCTCGACCATGGCCCGTTTCGGGGCACTGGCCTTCTCCGTATGGTTCAAGGCTGTTCTCCGCATCTTGATTGTCATCCGACGGAAACCTTAGCAATTCTCAGCATGCTCTCAAAATCAGGGATTCAGTCCGGTTAATTCCTGACCCGCCCGGGTGCTCGGATCAGTGCAAACCCCGGCCATCCCGATTGTGTACGCGGGCCGGATTTCCTCTGCACGCGCACGATCCGGCGCGGCGCGGCCGGGCGTGCGACCTCCGCGCCGGGGCCTTATCCCTGGGCGGTGCGCTGGCCGACCCTGACGGCCAGGGTTTTGAGCTGGTCCTCGGTGAACTTGCTTTCCCCGACACCGGTGAACAGCAGATAACTGACGGTCGTCCCGGACCTGGCGACTATCACCTGGTGCGGCCGCTGGGTGCCGTCGTCGGAGACCTGCTGTTTCACGTCGAAAAGCCGTGCCGTCACGGCTGGGCCGTCGCTGCCGTCGGTGGACACGGGGCTCAGTTCCGTGACCTTGGCCGCCGCGACCCTCTTGCCGCAGGACGCCAGATTCTCCGAGAGCAGATCCCCGAAGGTGGTGGCGGTGGTTTCATCGGCGAAGGCGAAGCGGTACTGGGTGATTCCGAAAACCTTGAAGGCATCGTCGGAGGAACCGACAGTGTAGGAGCGTTGCTTGCGGTCGGTGGGTCCCTGTTCGCTGGTGAGGTTCACGCCTTCACAGCCCATCCCGGAGGACTCCACCCCCTTCAGGGTGCCTCCGAGCCAGGCCAGGTGTCCCGGGGCGATGATCGGGATGTCGTTCGGGATCAGCCAGCCCTGTGGGTTCGCTGCGGGAGGGGCGGCCGGGGCGACCGCGGGAGTGCTGGGGCAGGTGCCGGCGGCGGTTTCGCAGGTGGCGGTCAGGGGGCGCTGCAGGGCGCTCACCGCGCCCTGCGGGTCGATGGCGCTGTTGTTGCGTGCCACGTCGAGCAGGCTGATCACCTTTCCGGTGCGCACCAGGAGAATCGTGTGGTACTGGGAGATGCCCTCCTGGACGACGCTCATCTGCAGCACCTCATCGCCGAGCCCTGTCACGGCGGAAGAGCCCGTGATCAGGGCAGGTGTCGCGGAGCAGGACGCCAAGGACGTGGCACGCTGCTCGTAGATCTTCTTGGCGGTTTCCTCGTTGGCGTACGCGTCGATCTGGTGTATGAGGGCCAGTTTGTCCTCTTGTTGCGTCCCGATGGCGCGTTGAAGGGTGGCCGTCGTGTTTATCTCCGCCGGATCGGAATCCAGGCAGTTCACCTTGAGGAGCGTATCCTTGCCCTTTTCCTTGATGGTCTGGGTGATGCTCCAACTGGCGGCCGGTTCGATGAGGGACGCATCAGACGTGTCGAGGAGCGAGGTGTCCGCGAGATTGACCGGTTCGCTGTTGACCCCCGACGTGCTCGGATTGGCGCTGCCCGCGGGAGCCGTGCCGGCGAATCGGGAGAACACGAAAACCCCACCTGCTATCAGGACCGCCGCCGCGATGGCCGCCACCACCCACGTGGTCAGCATCCGCCTGTGATGCGAGATCCACCCCGTGGGGGCCGCAGGTTTCTCAGGATAATCCCGGCGGAAACCCTCTTCCCGCCCGGAATTGTCCGGTTCCGGTTCGGGCTCGGCGGCCCTGGCGGGGGAGCGATGCGCCGCGGCGCGGGGCTGGCGGGGTTCCACGGCCGGCTGGGAGGGTTGCTGCTCGGGCCAGCCACCCCAGGACGAGACCGGCTGCTGGGCTTGGCGCTGGGGACCCACTCTCGGTGGTGAGGAGGGGGAAATCGCGGCGTGAACGGCGGTTTCGGATCCGGAGTCATGATCCGCCGGGGTGGTCTCGTCGTTGAGCCCATCCCATCTCCTGGCTCTCCTGCCGGCTCCGGAACCTGGCATGGCTCGTCGTTCCGTACCGGGCAGGACCGGGGCCGGTACGACGGTTTCCTGGAATGATGAGGGGGGACGGGTGAACGGCGAGTCGATGTCGTCGGTGGCGCCGCGTCGGGCCCTGCCTGCGTGCCCGCTGCGTGTATCGTCGACGCCGTCCGGCTGGGAGTCGTCCGCCGAGAAGGCCCTGCGGGGACGCTGCTTGCCGGAGTCAGTCATGTTCACCTCCACGCGGACGACGAACCGCCCTCCGGGCGGCATCTCACTGGTACAGGTTACCCATGACTTCGGTGATCTGTTGGATCGAGGAAGGAGGCTGGTGTGGCGGAACGCGGTTCCCGACATCGGATGATAGCCGTGGATGTGGCTGAGGCCGCCCGGGTAGCGAGGCCCCAAATGACCATCCCGTGGTTCACATTGGCCCCGCTGGGGGCGCTCGCGGTGGTGGCCGGGGGGTGGCTCCTGATGGCGGGTCCTGCGGCGTTGGGGTGGCTGACCTCCCCGAACTCGCAACTGTCCGATGCGCTCGGGCTGGCATCCCGCGTGTTGCTGCTCGCCAACGGCTCGGTGACCGTGATCGGCGGGCAGCTCGTCAGCATCGCGCCGCTCGGCCTGAGCATGGTCCTGATACTGCTCGGGATTCCCGTCGCCGGGTTGGCGGCCCGTTCCGCCCTCGACGAGACCGCCGATCTGCGGATGCTGGTGCTGAAGACCGGGGGCACCTACGCGGGCACCTATGTCGTCTCCATAACCCTGATCGCATTCATCGTCCCGGAGACCTCGGTGATCCGGGCCCTGCTGGGAAGCCTCCTGCTCGGGGGGCTCTCCGGATTCTGGGGTGCCGCGCGCGCCGTCGGCTATGACCCCGGTGAGCAGTGGCCCGCGGGGCTGCGTTCGCTGCCCCGGGCGGTCGGGGTGGCCGCCCTCACCGGCGTGGGAACCGGGGCCGCGCTGCTCGCGGTCGTGCTGGTCCTGGGACGCGACCGCATAGCCGGCATCTCCGACGGGCTCGGTGGTGACTTCACTGCGGGGATCCTGCTGATCGTCATGCAACTGGTCTGGCTCCCGAACCTGGTCATCTGGGCCATGGCATGGGCGCTGGGGGCGGGGGTCACCCTAGGGGAGGGGACGTTGCTCAACATGAACGGGACGAGTCTCGGATTCCTGCCGTCCATACCCGTGCTGGGTGCGGTTCCCGAACCGGGCCCGGTTCCGGACCTGGCCTGGTTGTGGCTGCTTGGTGGAGCGGTGGCGGGGGCGTTGGCGGGGCTCATCGTCACACTGAACCGGTCCTCCGAGCGGTTCTACGAGACCGCGCTCGCCGGAGGCCTGGCCGGGATCGCCGCGGGGGTCCTGCTGTTCCTGCTGGCCTGGTTCTCATCGGGCGGTCTGGGGACGCAGCGCCTCTCCCACTTGGGGGTCGGGCTCGGCAGCCTGGTGATCACCGCACCCTGCATCCTCGGGCTGGCCGGATTGGTGACGGGCCTCGCGGTGGGACTCGCCAGGCGGGAGTGGCCGACGTGGCGGAGGGCCGACCCCGAGGCCGGGGAGAAGACCACCAGGCAGCGGCGCGGCAGCGGTTCTGGGGCGCCGGGGAAGAACTGATCGGCTGCGGCAGCCCTGCATCCCCACCGGCGGCGGATGCCCCGCACCCTGCCCGGGACATCCTGTCCGGGAGAAGCGTCAACCGGCGCTTTTGTGGGATGGCAGCGGCTTCTGCAAGCGGTGCGGTTCGTGGGCGCAGAAGGGTTCCTCCGCCAGGTAATCGCCCGTCATCGCGTAGGCGCGGGCCCGTGAACCGCCGCAGAAGGAACGGTATGAGCAGATGCCGCACTTGCCCTTGAGCTGGCTGCGGTCACGCAGCATCGTGAACAGCGGGGAGTAACGGTAGACCTCCTCGATGTCGTCGGTTCGGATGTTGCCGGCCTTGATGGGCAGGAAACCCGACGGGTAGATGTCTCCGACGTGGGAGATGAACATGAAGCCGTCGCCGTCGTTGACGTTGCGGGCGCGGCCGATGCCGTCCTGCTGCGAGTAGTGCATCCCAGAGGTCAGCACGTCCAGGTCGGTGTCCGCTCCGGCCCGGGCCTCGGCTCGTTTGCGCTGCATGACGACCCGCGAGTACTGGGGCGCGGCGGTCGCCTTGATGTCGAAGGAAGCGGTCTTGGACAGGTCGTATAGCTGGTTGAAAACGGCCTCGAATCCCTCGGCCGAGGCCACGTCCTCCTTCCTGGCCCGTCCCATCGGGACCAGGAAGAAAACCTCCCAGAAGACGATTCCCAGCTCCGTCATGAGCCGGCACATGGCCTCCATGTCGTCGAGGTTGGCCTTGCGGACCACCGTGTTCACCTGGGTGGTCAGGCCGATCTCCTGGGCCTCGCGGAGGATGCGCAGGCCGTGCGCGAAACTGCCCTTCACGCGGCGGAACTCGTCGTGGATGGTCGCGTTCGAGCCGTCGAGGCTGACCGCCAACCGACTCAGGCCCGCGTCCTTGAGCGCCTGGAGCTGCTCGCGCGAGGCGAGCGACGTGGTGGCGGGGGTGATGGCCATGCGCAGCCCGATTTCGGCGCCATGCCGCACCAGGTCGATGATGTCCGGGCGTTTGAAAGCGTCCCCGCCGGAGAAGACGAACACCACGCGCCCGAACTTCCGCACGTCGTCGAGGAGTTTCATCCCCTCCGCCGTGGTCAGTTCGTTCGGGTTGCGCAATGGTTGCGCGGAGGCGCGGCAGTGGCGGCAGGCCAGGTCGCAGGCCTGGGTGGTCTCCCAGATCACGATGAACGGGGCCCTGTCGAAGTCCAGGTTCGGGCGGGCGCCGAAGGGTTTCCCGTGCGGATGCCCTGTCCGGTGCGAATGGGGATGCGACATGTCTCGACGCTAGCGCTCCGGCGAACGACAGAACTTGCGAGGGGGAGTGTCGCCAAGTGGGTTTTGAGGCCATGATGTCGTTTCCCCGGGTCGCGGAAGGTTCTCGTTCCTCGACCCACGGACGCTGCTGCTCCCGGAGGCCGGGTCTCTCGGGCGGGAGAGGGCAACCGGCGATACGGTTGTGCGGTGACGACTCGCGTGGTGGTGCTGGTTTCCGGGTCAGGGACCCTGCTGCAGGCTCTTCTCGACGCCGTTTCGGCGGGGGAGGTGGATGCCCGGGTCGTGGCGGTGGTCTCCGACCAGCCCGCCGCCCACGCCCTGGAACGAGCCCGTGCCGCGGGGGTGCCCGCCGTCTCCCATCCCTACGCAAAGGGATCGGACCGCGACGTTTGGGATGCCGAACTGACCGGGATCGTCGCCGGCTTCGAACCGGACCTGGTGGCCTCTGCGGGGTTCATGAAGCTGCTGGGGTCCAGTTTCCTCGCCCGTTTCGGGGGACGCACCATCAACACCCATCCCGCGCTGCTGCCCAGTTTCCCCGGGATGCACGGGCCGAGGGACGCCCTGAACCACGGGGTGAAGGTCTCCGGCGCCACGGTCTTCCTCGTCGACTCCGGGGTGGACACCGGTAGGATCCTGGCCCAGGGGGCTGTCGAGGTGTTGCCCGACGACACCGTCGAAACCCTTCACGAACGCATCAAGGTGGTGGAACGCCGCCTGCTGGTGGAGACCGTGCGTGCCTGGAACGAAGGAGAGAAATGACCGACCGGATTCAGCTGCGCCGCGCGCTGCTCAGCGTCTACGACAAGGAGGGCCTCGAGGAACTGGCCACTGCCCTCCACGCCGCCGGGGTGGAACTGGTGTCCACGGGATCCACCGCGACCCGGATCGCCGCGGCGGGGATTCCCGTGACCCCCGTCGAGCAGCTGACGGGATTCCCCGAATGCCTCGACGGCCGCGTCAAGACACTCCATCCGCGCATCCACGCCGGTATCCTCGCCGACCGCCGCCTGCCCGCCCACGTCTCCCAGATCGAGGAACTCGGCGTCGCCCCCTTCGACCTGGTGGTGGTGAACCTCTACCCGTTCGAGGCCACCGTCGCATCCGGTGCCGGAACCGACGAATGCGTCGAACAGATCGACATCGGCGGGCCCTCGATGGTGCGCGCCGCCGCGAAGAACCACCCGAGCGTCGCGGTGGTCACCTCCACATCGCAGTACCCCGCCGTCCTGGCCGCCCTCGCCGAGGGGGGATTCACCCTCCAGCAGCGCCGCGACCTCGCCACCGAGGCCTTCCGCCACACCGCCTCCTACGACATCGCCGTCGCATCCTGGATGGGGGCCACCGTGGCCACCCCGGCCGGGGACGGGTTCCCGGCATGGCTGGGAGCGGCCTGGGTGAAGAAACAGGACCTGCGCTACGGCGAGAACTCCCACCAGGCAGCGGCCCTCTACACCTATCCGCCCGGACCGGAGGGAATCGCCCAGGCCGAGCTGCTGCACGGCAAACCCATGAGCTACAACAACTACACCGACGGCGAGGCCGCCTACCGCGCCGCGAGCGACTTCACCGAGCCGTGTGTCGCGATCATCAAACACGCCAATCCGTGCGGGATCGCGGTGGGCACCGGCATCGCGGAGGCCCACCGCAGGGCCCACGCCTGCGATCCGGTCTCCGCCTTCGGAGGGGTGATCGCCGCCAACCGCCCCGTCACCGCCGAACTGGCCGAACAGATCAAGGACATCTTCACCGAGGTCGTGATCGCCCCCGGCTTCGACCCGGAGGCCCTGGCGCTCCTCACCGCGAAGAAGAACCTGCGACTGCTGAGGGCCGTCCCCTACACGCACCGGGAACGCGTCCTCCACCCCATCTCCGGGGGAGCCCTGCTCCAGCGACCCGACCGCATCGACGCTCCCGGCGACGACCCCGCCAACTGGGAACTCAAGGCAGGCGAGGCGGCAGACGATGCGACCTTGGCCGATCTGGCCTTCGCGTGGCGGGCCTGCCGCGCCGTGAAGTCCAACGCCATTCTCCTGGCCCACGACGGCGCCTCCGTCGGCGTTGGCATGGGCCAGGTGAACCGCGTCGACTCGTGCCGCCTGGCGGTTGAACGCGCGGGGGAACGGGCAGCCGGGTCGGTGGCCGCATCCGATGCTTTCTTCCCCTTCGCCGACGGGCCGCGGATCCTGATCGACGGTGGCGTCCGGGCCATCGTCCAGCCGGGCGGTTCCCTGCGCGACCAGGAAACCATCGACCTGTGCGCCGAACACGGCGTCACGCTGTACTTCACCGGCACCCGTCACTTCTTCCACTGAGGCAGGGAAGATGACTGCGGGAATCCTTGACGGCAGGGCCACGGCCGCCGCCATCAAAACGGAACTGAAGCAGAGGGTGGGCCGGCTCCGTGCCCTGGGGGTGGTGCCCGGGCTGGCGACGGTGCTTGTCGGCGACGACCCGGCCAGCCAGAACTACGTGCGCATGAAACACCGCGACTGCGAGCAGGTGGGCATCGCATCCATCCGGGTGGAGCTGCCCGCCGATGCCACCGCCGCTCAGCTGGAGGAGGCCGTCGCGGCGCTGAACGCCGACCCTGCCTGCACCGGGTACATCGTGCAGCTTCCCCTGCCGGGGCATCTCGACGAGAACCGGGCGCTGGGGCTGATCGACCCGGACAAGGACGCCGACGGTCTGCACCCGATCAACCTGGGGCGGCTCGTGCTGAATGAACCCGCCCCCCTGCCCTGCACCCCCCGCGGCATCGTGGAACTGGTGCGCCGCCACGGTATCGAGTGGCGGGGGGCGGATGTGTGCGTGGTGGGTCGCGGCATCACGGTGGGGCGTCCCCTCGGGCTGATCCTGACCCGCCACAGCGAGAACGCCACGGTGACCCTGTGCCACACCGGCACCCGCAACCTGGCCGGACACACCCGGCGGGCCGACATCGTGGTGGCGGCCGCGGGGGTGCCGGGCATGATCACCGCCGACATGATCCGTCAGGGTGCGGTGTGCATCGATGTCGGCGTCAGCCGGGTCGAGGGCAGGACCACCGGGGACCTGGCCCCGGACGTGTGGGACAAGGCGGCCTGGGTCACCCCGAATCCCGGCGGGGTGGGTCCCATGACCCGCGCCATGCTGCTCAGCAATGTCGTCGACCGTGCCGAGGTGCTTCATGCAAACCCCAACGGTTAACCGGCTCCCGACGAACCCGTGGCCGCTGGCGGCCGTGCTTGGCGTGTTCGCAATCGGCGTGTTGATCGCGGGTTTCGGGAACTGGCGTTACGGGGCGGTGGTGATGGCCGCGGCTACCCTGCTCGCGGGGGTCGCCCGGATGCTCCTGCCGCGCCGCGTCTCGGGTCTGCTGGTGGTCCGGCGCCGCTGGATGGACATCACCATCCTCTTCAGCTTGGGTACCGCGATCGGTGTGCTGGCGCTGGTGGTTCCCCCCGGCACATGAAATGCGGCGGTGGGCGATAGGGTCGGAGGTGGACATCACCGTCGAAAGAAAGGTCCGCACGATGAGCACTGAGGCTCCCGTCAAGATCGCAGTGACCGGCGCAGCCGGCCAGATCTGCTACAGCCTGCTGTTCCGGATAGCCAGCGGTTCCCTGCTGGGCGATCGGCCCATCGAGCTGCGTCTGCTGGAGATCACCCCGGCCCTGAAGGCCCTGGAGGGTGTCGTCATGGAACTCGACGACTGCGCCTTCCCGAACCTGAAGAACGTCGTCATCGGCGATGACCCGAAGAAGGTCTTCGACGGCGTCAACCTGGCGATGCTGGTCGGCGCCATGCCCCGCAAAGCCGGCATGGAACGCGGCGACCTGCTGAGCGCCAACGGCGCCATCTTCACCGCCCAGGGCAAGGCCCTGAACGAGGTGGCCGCGGATGACGTCCGTGTGCTGGTGACCGGCAACCCCGCCAACACCAACGCGCTGATCGCATCCAGCAACGCCCCCGACATCCCGAAGGAGCGTTTCAACGCCCTCACCCGCCTGGACCACAACCGCGCGAAGTCCCAGCTCGCCCAGAAACTCGGCTGCCCCGTCGAGGAGATCAAGAAGATGACCATCTGGGGCAACCACTCCTCCACCCAGTACCCCGACATCTTCCACGCCGAGGTGGGCGGGAAGAACGCCGCCGGACTGGTGAACGACGAGGCCTGGATCGAGTCCACCTTCATCCCGACGGTCGCCAAGCGCGGCGCAGCCATCATCGAGGCCCGTGGCCTGTCGTCCGCTGCCTCCGCGGCGAACGCCACCGTCGAGCACATGCGTGACTGGGTGCTCGGCACCCCCGACGGCGACTGGGTTTCCATGGCGATTCCCTCCGACGGCTCCTACGGGGTCGCCGAGGGCGTCATCTCCTCCTTCCCGTGCGTGGTCAAGAACGGCAAGTACGAGATCGTTCAGGGTCTCGAGATCGACCCGTTCTCCCGCACCAAGATCGACGCCTCCGTCGCCGAACTGCTCGACGAGCGCAAGGCGGTCAAGGAACTCGGCCTGATCTGATCCGGCAGGGATTGAAAGGTGCCCGGCGGTTTCCGCCGGGCACCTTTCATCGAGCGCCTTCGGGGATGGTTGGTTGAACCGGCCTGTCCGCTCTGTGAGCTGGTCGTGTCGAAATCATCTCGCCTCAAGTTGGTTGAGCCGGCCTGCGAGCGTCAGCGGGTGGGGCGTGTCGAAACCATGGTGACCTTGTCCGGGGTTTTGTGGTCGGGTTTGCCGTTCGGCTGCCGGGTGGTTTCGACTCGGGTCGCTCGTTCCTCGCGACCCGGCTCAACCAGCTTTGGGGGAGGGGCTCACGTGCTGGTTCAACCGGCTTGTGGGGTTGGAAGTTGGTTGAGCCGGCCTGCGAGCGTCAGCGGGTGGGGCGTGTCGAAACCATGGTGACCTTGTCTGGGGTTTTGTGGTCGGGTTTGTTGTTTGGCTGCTGGGGTGGTTTCAACTCGGACTGCTCCTTCGTTGCGGTCCGGCTCAAAAAGTATTGGCCCGGGCCGCTTCTTCGTCGCGGCCCGGGCCAATCAACTTGTGGGATCAGAGACCCAGGTCGCCGGCGAAGTCACCGGCTTCCAGGCGGGCCTTGATCAGGCTGAGGAAGCGGGCGGCTTTGGCGCCGTCGATGAGGCGGTGGTCGTAGGTGAGCGACAGGTACATCATGTCCCGGATGGCGATGGTGTCACCGCCCAGGGCGTCGGTGACCACCACGGGCCGCTTCACCAGCGCGCCGGTGCCGAGGATCGCGACCTGCGGCAGGTTGATGATCGGGGTGTCGAACAGGGTTCCCGCCGAGCCGTAGTTGGTGATGGTGAAGGTGCCGCCACTCAGCTCGTCGGGGCCGACCTTCCCTGCGCGGGTGCGGGCCGCGAGGTCGCCGATGCGCTTGGCCAGCCCGGCCAGGTTCAGGTCCCCGGCGTCCTGGATCACGGGAACCATCAGACCGCGATCGGTGTCGACTGCGATGCCGATGTTCTCCTGCGACGCGTAGGTCACGGTACCCGCTTCGAAGTCGGCCGACGCGTTGAGCGCGGGCATCGCCTTCAGGGCCTCGATGGTGGCCTTCGTGATGAACGGCAGGTAGGACAGGGATGCGCCCTCGCGCTTCTTGAACTCATCCTTCGCCGCTCTGCGCAGTTTCGAGATGGCGGTCACGTCCACCTCGACGGTGGCGGTGAGCTGCGAGGCCACCCGAAGCGATTCCGTCATCCTCTCGGCGATCACCTTGCGCATCCGTGACAGTTTCTCCGTGGTGCCACGCAGTTTCGCTGCTTCCTCCGAGACGGCGGCAACCTGGGGGGCCGCGGTGGCGGGCGCGCTCGCCACCGCGGCGGCGGTGGGGGCGGGTGCGGAAGCGGCCTTCTTGGCGGCCTCCGCGGCATCGAGGATGTCCTGTTTGCGGATGCGGCCGCCGACACCGGTGCCCTGAACGGAACTCAAGGAGACGCCGTGCTCCGCGGCGAGCTTGCGGACCAAGGGGGTGACGTAGACCCCTTCGTCGGCAGAGGCGCGGCGCGCCATGACCGACGCAGCGGGTGCCGGGGGAGCAGCTGGGGGTGCCGCGGGTGCCGTCGGTGCAGCTGCGGGAGCGGTGACCGCGGGTGCCGGGGGTGCTGCGGGAGCGGGTGCCGGGGGAGCGACGGCGGCATCGCCGACCAGCGCCAGAACGGCCCCGACCGCGGCGGTCTCGTCCTCTGCGACGCGGATCTCCAGGAGGGTGCCCGCAACGGGGGAGGGGATCTCGGTGTCCACCTTGTCGGTGGAGACCTCCAACAGGGGTTCGTCCACCTCGACGGTCTCGCCGACGGCCTTCAGCCAGCGGGAGACGGTGCCCTCGGTGACCGACTCACCGAGAACGGGGAGCACCACTTCGGTCGCGTTGCCCGCAGGAACGGCCTGCGGCGTGGCGGGTGCCGGAGGTGCCGCAGGAGCGGGGGCGGGTGCTGGAGCGGGGGCGGCCTCGGCGACGGGCTGGGGCGCGGGTGCTGCCTGCGGGGCGGGAGCCTCACTGGCCTCGCCGATCACGGCCAGAACGGCGCCGACCTCCGCCACGTCGTCCTCGTTGAACCTGATCTCCAGGAGGGTACCGGCCACGGGGGAGGGGATCTCGGTGTCCACCTTGTCGGTGGAGACCTCCAACAAGGGTTCGTCCACCTCGACGGTCTCGCCGACGGCCTTAAGCCAGCGGGAGATGGTGCCTTCAGTGACCGACTCGCCCAGTGCCGGGAGTGTTACTTCGGTTGACATGTGAACAATGGCTCCTTTTGTGTCTGGCGCGTCGCTATCCGTTCCAAGCCTATCCTTCAATCAGGCGTGCATGTGCAGGGCCGACCCGGCGAGGGTGAGGTTCGCCTCAGCCAGTGCCTCGCTGAGGCTCGGGTGCGGGTGGATCAGGTCCTTCACGTCGTCGGGGGTGGCCTGCCAACCCACCATCAGGGTACCCTCCGCTATCAGTTCCGCGATGTCCTCTCCCACGAGGTGCACACCGACGAGTGCGCCGCCCGGACGCCGGATCACCCGCACCAGTCCCGCATCGCGGTCCCCGGGGGCCAGCATCAGGGCGCGGGCGTTGCCGCGCAGGTCGAAATCCGAGACCTCGCAGCCCCCGGTCGCCGCTGCCTGCTCCCGGGTCAACCCCACCGATGCGAGCTGCGGACTCGAATAGGTGATCCGCGGGATGTCGCGGTTCTCGGGGGGCCGGGGACGGATGGGGCGCCCACCCGACAGATGGGCCAGCTGTTCGGCCAGGAAGATGCCGTGTGCGTAGCCGCGGTGCGCCAGCTGCGGGCCCGCGATCAGATCCCCGACCGCGAACACCCCCGCCGCGGTGGTGGCGAGCTCCCGGGTGGCGCTCACGTGTCCCGTGGAGGTGAGGGCGACACCCGCTTCCTCCAGTCCCAGGCCGCCGGTGACGGGGCGTCTCCCGACCGCGATCAGCGCGACATCCGCGGTGACGGTCCCGTCGGGTAGTTCCAAGCGCACCTGGTCGCCGTCGCGGACGATGCCCTCGGCCTTCGCCCCGATCCGCAGGTCGACGCCCCGGGCCCTCAGGCGTCGTTCCAACACGGCGACGAGGTCCGGATCCTCGTTCGGGAGCAGGTGCGGCCTGGCCTCCACCAGGACCACGTCGACCCCCAGATCGCGCCAGAGGGACGCGAACTCGACGCCGATCACGCCGCCGCCCAGGATGACCGCCCGCCCGGGAAGCTGCTCCAGGCGCAGCGCGTGTTCGCTGGTGAGGATGCGTTCCCCGTCGGTCGGCAGACCCAGCGTCACGGGGGCCGATCCGGTTGCCAGGACGACGTTGTGGGCGCGCAGCAGCTCCCCGTCGACGTCGAGGGCAGGTCCTTCGGCATCGACCACCAGCCGGCCGTGTCCCGGGACCACCCGGATGCCGCGGGAGCGGATCAAACCGGTCAACCCGCGGTGCAGCCCCGAGACCAGGGAATCCGCGAAACCCCGCACCTTGGCTGCGTCCACCCCGGTGAGGATGGCGCCGATTCCCAACCTGTCGGCCTTGGCGACGGTGGTGCGGGTCTTGGCCGCCTGCAGCCACGCCTTGGTGGGCACACACCCCCGGTGCAGGCAGGTGCCGCCCAGCTCCCTCTCCTCCACCAGTGCCACGTCCAGCCCGAGCTGCGCGGCCCGCAGGGCGGTCGCGTAACCGGCGGGGCCGCCGCCCAGGACGGCCAGATCATGAACTTGCGTCATGCAGGACAGTCTTCCATCCTCCCGGCATAATGTTCGGGTGGGTTGGTTCTCGAAACGCAGGGTCGCTGCAAAGGTCGCCAAGGAGCAGAAGGAAGTGGACGGTGTTCTCCTCGACCATCTGGACGGTTTCGTGACCACCCGCCGGGGCGTCGAGGCCTGGCTGGAGCAGCCGACCAGCTTCAACAAACCGTCGATCCTGCTGGTGGCCGCCGACGGGGAATCCACCCGGCGCGCCATCCCCTCGATCGCCTTCGGCCACGACTTCGCCTCCCGCCACGACATTCCCGCCTACGACGCGGGTGTGGTGCCGTATCCGCAACGCATGCGCGAATACGGGGCGAGGAACAAGAGGACCTCCGGATAGAGCCGGTTCCAGCAGAGGATCCGCGGCTCGAATCAGCCGAGAAAACGCCCACCCAATGCGCGGCGGCCCGCGGTTTCCCAGCCCGGGTACCGGGGCGAACCCGCCGCAGGTCACGGCACGGGAATGCCGGGGGCGACTCGGGCGCTGCTGATTCCCCGGTTGCTCTTTCCCAAGCGGAAACGTACTCGCCCCTTCAGAACCGTTCCTGATGCGGCCTTTCCGTCCACCAAGGGTTCTGCGGGGAAAAGGGTGAACGTCCAGGTGTCGTTGTAATCACTGTCGGGTATCGTCCCGGCCGGTGATTGAAGCAGACGTGCCCCCCACAGCTGGCGGGTCATGGCGTCGCGGGTGTCGTGTCCCAGAACCTCGAAACGTCGCCGCTCAGCATCCCGGACATCCGTGTGGCTTCCCGCCGAGATGCCCTGGGGACCGATGACCGAGACGAACGGGGTCCACGGGACCATGGGGAGGGTGAGATCGACGCCTTGTCCCAGCGCAGGGTCCACGAAATCCTCGCCGAGGCCGGGGCTCTGCTGTTTCCGGACCGCAGAGGGAAGATGGGAACGGGTGTCAATTTTTCTCGGGGAAGGGACCAGCAGCAACCCGAACTCCGTCCTCTCCCCGAACCGGAATGTCGCGAAATGTTCCCGGAGCGCTGCTACCGCCCGTTCGGCGCGTTTCCACCAGTCATCGTCCTGGATGTCTTCGAGATGTTCTACCGGGGTGGGCAGCCCTCGAACCGCGAGCATTTCCCGGACAGCCGGACCCATCCATCCCGACCGGGCCATGCGGTCGAGTTCGCTTTCCCGGAATGTCATGTGCATGGGGGCTCCTGGGGTTCGCATCGACGGATCAGGCGCCTTCCCGGGTCGGTGGGGTGGCGCCGGGTGCCGCTTCAAGCTATCAGTCACGGGGTCTTTTCGTGGGGACGAAGTGGCGATGCCCAAGGGTCTCGGCGCGGCGCTCCCCGAGTGTGTGCCCGGGAGTCATTGCCGATCATCGAGGAAACGCAGAATGACCTCGGCGCTGCGCCGTGCCCCGTCGGTGCCTTGCATCAGGGCGGCCAGTTCTCGCGCGCGTCGCCGCAGGGTGGCGTCGGTGAGCAGCCGTTCCACCAGGGAGGGGATTCTGTGCCGGCGGATGTCACGCATCGTGAAGGCCAGCGCGTTGCCGAAGTCCACGCATTCTTCGATGTTGAGTTTCTGCTCCATCTGCATGCCGATGCCTGCGAAGGGGACGCCCGAGGCGCAGGCCGTCTGCACCGTCCCCTCGCCCCCGTGGATGAGCGACGCGTCGATGAGTCCGCCCAGTTGGTGGGCGGGTAGGAAATCGAAGACCAGAACCGAAGCAGGTAGCCCACGACGATCCCGTGGGGTGAGGTAGCGGCCCGCCGTGGAGACGACGTCCACATCGAGATCCCCGAGGGCGGTGAGCAGCGGAAGCGCCACCTCGCGGCGGGCGGAGGAACCCAGGCCCACGTGGATGAGCGGACGCCTGTGTTCCCGGGCGAATTCCTCCACTTCCGGGGGTAGGTTCCCGGCGGCATGGGCGTAGATGGGACCGACCGCCACTTCACCGGGCACCAGGGGCCGCCCGTCCAGCAGGGGGAACAGGGAAACGATCGGCGCCAGATCGGCGTCGAGCATTGCTGCGGTGCGCCCGGGAAGCCGGAGGCCGTGTTCGCGGGCCACGCGGCGGAAAGCCGCTGGTTTCCACCGGAGATGCCTGGCGAGTTTCCCGGCCAGGAACCCTGCGAGGCGGTTGATGCGACGAGAGGCGGGACCTGTGTGCACGCACAGCGGAAGGTCAGAGACCGAAGCCAAGTGGCTTGCGCTCAAGGGGTAGGGACGCAGGTACACCAACGGCACCCCGGCGATCCTGGCAGACAGAAGAAGAGTGAGGGTTGTCCCGATGATCACCGCGTCGGGTTGCCAGCGCGCGATCAGGTCCAGTTCGTTTCGCACCCGGGTGCGCACCGTGTGCGTCGTGAACGGAAAACGCAGCGAACGCCCTTGCTCGAAGGCGAAGAACCCGGCGGCCAGGGCATCGTCCACCTCGGGGGCGAGGAGGTCGAGATCGAAACCCGCCTCCCGGATGTAGGGGGCATAGGTGCGGGAGTACCCCATGAAACGTACGTCGTGTCCCGCCCGGGCGAGTGCTCGGGCCACCTCGACCCCGCGAGACGTCTCACCCAGGTTGAAGGTTTCGGGGGCGAAGAGGAAACGCCGCCTAGGCGTGCCGGTGCTCATGGATTCCCTCCGGGTGGGGAGGCGATGCGCCCGGCCTGCTGGGCGAAGAACTCGCCGATCCTCCGGCTGCCGGTGCGTTCCGCGACGCTGTCCGTGCGCATGTTCCACGCCAGGAAACGGAGCATGTCGGCCCTGCGTGGCGCGAAGGGGCGGGCCAGCAGCGCCACCGCGTCCAAGGTGCGGGAGGGCAGGCGGGTGATCCTGGGGCGGGTGCCGAGGGCCTTGAACGCCAGTTCGGCGATCTCGCGGAAACTCAGTTCCTCCGGGCCGCCGACCTCCCTGGTGCCGCCGTCGCCCCGGTAGAGGTGATCGACGCACACCGCCGCCAGATCCGCCCCGTGGATCGGGGTGATGCGCGCCCCGGGTGCCGTCAGCGCCACCCGGCCCCGGCGCGCCATCAGCAGCAGCTGCGCCAGGTCGGAGAAATAGCCGCTCGGACTGACGACCATTCCCGTCACCGGTGAGGAACGGAGCTCGGCAACGAAGGCGCACTTCGCGCGGGTGAGTCGCGCCGGGCACCGCTCCGCCCCCAGCGCGTGCACGTACAGGAAACCTCCCACCCCATTCCTCTCGGCTGCTCGCAGCATGCCGAGGTTGGCGTCGTGATCGATCTTCCACGGATCGGTTCCCTGCCTGGTGACCCCGAGCGCCGAGACGACGCTGCCAACGCCTGCGGTCAACCGGTCCTGAAGGTCCGGATCCCGCACATCGCCGACGATCTGCTCGTCGATCAGACCCGACAGCGCGGGGGCGCCCCAGGCGCCGGGGTTCTCCGCGCGCCGTGCGTCCCGGACCACGGCCCGGATCCGGCGACCGCGCCGGTGCAGTTCCGCGGCGAGATGGCGTCCCAGGTACCCGGTGGCGCCCAGCAGGAGGACATCCGGGGCGCTCACTGGTCCGCCGCCTTGAGCATCCGGGTCAGGAGCACGCAGGCGATCCGGGTGCTGTCGTCCATGTGTTCGGGATGGGTGGCGAGCCACCGGTCCAGTGCCACCATCATGTTCCATGTGAGTTCCACGTGGAGGTCGGCCGGGAGATCCCGCTCGAGCTTTCCTAGGGCGCGGCCGCGCTCCACCATGAGCGTGCACCACTGGTGGGCGGCCCGTTCGAACCGGTCCCGCGTCGCCGACGGTGGCGCGTCGCGCAGGTGGAAGAGCACGGGAACGGCGGCCAGGTCCTCGTTGCGGCAGGCCCTGCCGAGGGCCTCCACGAGGCCGAGAACCGTGGGCCAGTAGCTCTCGGCCGTGAGGGTGCCGGGATCGGCCACCTCTATGCGGCCCGCCAGCAGGGTCAGGCCGTCGGCGAGCGCGGCGTCGAACAGCGCTCTTTTCTCCTGGAAGAAATGGTAGAAGGAGCTGCGGGGGAAATCGGCCTCCGAGAGGATCCGCTGCAGGGACGCTCCGCGGTAACCGTGGCGGGCGAAGTAAGCGCGGGCGGCGCGCATCAGGAGGGCGCGGCGCTCGGGGGCCAGGGGTTTCCGGGGGCGCGGCATCCTCGCTGCTCCTTCTCGTTGATCGGGGATGGTACGAGGATACCTATTTCTGGACCGAGTTGTCCAGGAATTCTGTCAAACGAAATCCGGAGGTGTGTTCCCGGTGCTCGTCTCCCGGCCGGGAGATGAGCACCGGGAAACGACCGCGGGGCACCGATCCACGGATCGGTACCCCGCGATGTCGTTGTGACTGGAGCTCTCAGCCGGCCAGCTGGGTCGCCAGGGCCACCAGCGTGCGTACCGCGGCGCCGGTGCCGCCGAGCGGCGTGTAGCCGTACGGGGACTCGTCGTTCCAGGCCGGGCCCGCGATGTCCAGGTGCGCCCAGGAGACACCCTCCGGGATGAAGTGCTGCAGGAAGGCGGCCGCGGTCAGGGCGCCGCCGTAGCGGTTCTTGCCGCTGGACCGCAGATCCGCGACATCCGACTTGAGGCCCTCGCGGATGTCATCGGTGATCGGCAGGTGCCAGAAACCCTCCCCGGCCGCCTCGGCCGCGTCGAGCAGGCGATCGGCGGTGGCGTCGTCGCTGGCCATGAGCCCGGCGGTGCGTTTCCCGAGGGCCACCATGCAGGCCCCCGTCAGGGTGGCGACGTCCACGATCAGGTTCGGTGAGTCGGTGCCGGCCCGCCCCAGCGCGTCGGCCATCACAAGGCGGCCCTCGGCATCGGTGTTGGCGTTCTCGACGGTGGTTCCGTCGAACATGGTGAGCACGTCGGCGGAGCGGTAGGCGGTGCCGGAGGGCAGGTTCTCGGCCATGGCGGCGTAGGTGGTGACCTTGACCGACAGCCCGAGCGCCGCGATGGCCCGGGTGGCGGCGATCACGGCGGCCGCCCCCGACATGTCGCAGGTCATGGAGGCCATCTGCCCGGCGGGTTTGATGTCCAGGCCACCGGAGTCGAAGGTGATGCCCTTGCCAACCAGCGCCAGGTGGAACTTCGCGCCGCGCGGGGCCCAGGTGAGACGGAGCAGGCGCGGGGATCTCGACGAGCCCCCGCCCACCGCCAGGATGCCGCCGTAGCCGCCCTTGGCGAGGGCCTTCTCGTCGAGGATCTCGGCCCCGACCTTGAGGTCCGAGACGTGGGCCTTGGCCGACTCCGCGAAGGTTTCGGGGTAAAGCAGGTTCGGCGGGGTGTTGATCCAGTCGCGGGCCTGTACCACGGCGGCCGCGATGACCCCGGCCTCCTCGACGGATTCCTTGAGCTGGGCGCGGCCGGTCACGAGCGTGATGGTGGCCACGGAGCTCTTCTGGGGTTTCTGGGTGATGCGGGGAATGCGGTAGGCGCCCAGCACGGCGCCCTCCGCGGCGGCCCGCGCCAGCTCGGGGTCGTGCAGTTCGAGGGAGATGGTGACGTTCAGGTTCTCGGCGTCCTTCGTGCCGCTGATCTTCCGCAGGGCGACCCCGCACGCGTGCCTGAGGGCCGACGGGGTGACGTCGACGTCGCCCAGGCCGACCACGACGAGTCGCTGAGGTACGGGGGGCAGGGTGGTCAGTGTGCCGAGTTCGCTGCGGGCGCCCAGCGCGACGACGGTGTCCAGTAGCGGTGACGGGAGCTGTTTGCTCCAGGCCTTCTCCAGATCCGTCGGCACCCCGACGAGGGTCGGGGTCCCGCCGACGCTGGTGAGGCCGACCACGACGACGTCGGCGTCCCGGTCGATGCTCTTTGCGGTCTTCAGGGCGGGAATGTTGGTGCTCACCGGGCCAGCTTAGAGGCTTCGGCGGGGAGCCGCGCGTGGGCCCCGTGGGCGGGATTCCGCAAGGACGTCGTGCGTGGCGAGGGGAGCGGTATCGCCAATTGAGACCGAGGTTCATTACCAATTCGTCTTTAACTAACCTAAATTTGTTTGTGGCCCGGCAAACCTCGCACAACGCCGGTGCCAGTTGATCGCTTGCCTGAATCCACTGTTGTCGGAAGGGAGATCGATGCTGTTGCAGCATCAGTCGGTCGTCAGGGCGGCTGGGGTGGGCGTCCGGTTGTTGGGTTTCCCGGTGTTCGCGGGCCTGACAAGTTCCGCTCTGCTCATCTTGGCGGCCTGGGTCAATGCCGCGCTGTTCAACGAACTTCTGGGGCAGCGGCGCCCGGGCGAGCTCGCGTGGCTGGCCGGAGCCCTCGGAGTCGTCCTGGTGCTCCGTCCCCTGGTCGAGTTCCTGGGGGAGATCGCCCAGAACCGTTCCGGTCTGGTCGTAAAACGCAACCTGCGGCGCGCGCTGCTGGCCAAGTTCGAGGAACTCGGGCCGATGCGTTCCGGTGCGGGCCGCAGCGGCGCGCTGCACTCCGTCCTCACCGACGGCATCGAGGCGGTCGAACCCTACTTCGTGAAATACCTCTCCCAACTTGTGGTCACGGTGGCCGTCGCCCTGGCCATCACCGTGATGATCGGGATGCACAGCGCGCTCATCGCGGGCATTCTCCTGGTCTGCGGCATAGCGGTGGTCGCCATCCCGCGGATCTGGGACAGGGTGCTCGCCGAGCGGGGAAGGGAGCACTGGGACGCCTACGAGAACATGAACTCCGACTTCATCGACGCCATGCTGGGGATGACCACGCTCAAGTCCTTCGGGGCGGCCGGGTACTACGGACGGCAGCTGGAGACGCAGTCCACGCGGCTGCTGGAGTCGACCCTCGGCCAGCTCCGGCTCTCCCTGGGTGAGACCGGGCTCAGCGGGGCCATGAAGGTGCTGGGACCCGCCGTGGCCCTCGTCCTGGGGATCGGCCAGATCAGAGGGGGATCGCTCACCCTCGGGTCGCTTTTCCTGGTGATCCTCCTGTCCATCGAGTTGTTCCGGCCGTTCACCGCCCTCTCCGGTCTCTGGCACGAATCCTTCTACGGAATCTCCGCAGCCAGCCAGATGAGCGCGCTGTTCCGGCTGGCTTCTGGGGATCCCCGGCCGTCCGGGGAGGGATGGGGCAGACCCCCGGCGGGGGACATCGAGTTCGACGACGTCGTCTACAGCTATCCGGAGGCCGGGCAACCCGCGCTTGACGGGGCATCGTTCCGGATTCCCGCCGGAGCCGTCACCGCGATCGTCGGTCTGTCCGGTTCGGGGAAGTCCACCGCGCTCGGACTGCTGATGGGGTTCGACCGGCCCGCTGAAGGGAGGATCCACGTCGGCGGGGTGGACCCGGCCACCATTCCCGTCGAACGATTGATCACCCTGGTGCCGCAGGACCCGCTCCTGTTCCCCGGAACCGTCCGTGAGATTCTCGCCGAGGCCAGTCCCGGGGCCAGTGAGGCGCAGATGCTGGCCACCCTGGGGACGGTGCAGGCCCAGGAGTTGCGGACATTCGAGACCGGGGACATGAACGGCATTCTCGATGTGAAGGTCCTGGAACGGGGAACCAACCTCTCGGGCGGTCAGAAACAGCGGCTGGCGATTGCCCGAGCGCTGATCAGGGAAACCCCGGTCCTGGTCCTGGACGAATCCACCTCGGCCCTGGACTCCCGCACGGAGCAGCGGCTGCTGGCCGGGATCAGGGAGAAGCATCCGGGCCTGACCCTGATCCTCGTCACCCACCGGATCGACGCCGCATCGAGTGCCGATCACGTCATCGTCATGGAACACGGCCGGGTCGCCTGCCAGGGTTCTCCGGGGGAACTGCTGGCGGAACCCGGGAGTCCCTGGGGCGAACTCGTCACCATGCAGACTGGACGGGAGGCCGTGTGAGAACCGCTGTTCGTGAAGTACTGCACCTGTTCGGGATGCTGAGAGCCTGCCGGGGTCTGTTCGCCGCCTCCACGGTGGTCACCATGCTGTCGCAGCTGACGTTGGTGTCGGTCAGCATCACATCGGTCTGGATCACCACCACCCTGATGGCCGATCCGGACGCCGGACTGTCGCTGCTGACCGGGATGCTGTTCGGGGGCGTCGCCTTCCACGCCTTGAGCCTCCTGTTCGAGGTCTGGTGGTCCCACGAGGTGGCCTACCGGATTCTCCACATCTTCCGGGTCCGGATCTATGCGGCGATCAGGCGCATCGCCCCGCTGGGACTGCAGGGGAGAAGAACCGGGGACGTGGCCTCCGCGGCCATGGGTGACGCGGAGACCCTGGAGTGGTTCTACGCGCACACCGCGAGTACCGCCATCTGCGCGGTCATCAGCCCCGCCCTGATGATCGGTGTTCTCTGCTGGCTGGTGGGGCCGATCGGCCTTGTGATGGTGCTCGCGTGCGTGCTGCTGGTCGCCTGCCCGTTGCTGCTGATGGGAGTCCAGACGAGGCAGGGGATCAGGCTCAGGAAGAGCCTTTCCGACCTGCGCGTCACGGTCCTGGACTTCGTGCACGGGCAGCGGGAGCTGCGCAGCCTGGGAATGGTGGAACGCCAGGAGTCGGCGATCCTGTCGGGAACCGAATCGATCCAGCGGATCAAACTCGGGCAGTCACTGAGGCAGTCGGTGGAGAAGGCCTGCGGTGGGATCCTCACCGCCATCGCGACCCTGGTCCTCATAGTTGTACTGACCGGTGGGGTCATCGAGGGCAGGATCGCCCCGGACGTCCTGCCCGTGGCCATCGTGCTGGCCGGGATGAGCACCGCCCCGGTCATCTCCCTGACCGGGATGCTGGCCCGGGTGGGGGAGATCGGCGCCTGCGCGGGGAGGATCCGGGGAATCCTGGAAGCGGAGGATCCGATCCCCGCGGCCCCGGAGCCGGGGCTGCGCTCGCGACCCGGCGAGCGGGGAGCCCTCAACCTCGAATCGGTGTCGTTCGCCTACGGCGACGAGAAGGTGCTGGAGGACATCACCCTGGCCGTGGAACCGGGACGCTCGATCAGCCTGGTGGGTCCCTCCGGGGCGGGGAAGACGACCATCGCCAACTTGGTGATGCGTTTCCTGGACCCCGGTGAGGGGGAGGTGTGTTTCAACGGTGAGAACCTGAGGGCCGTCGCCCCCGACGAGCACCGCGAACGACTGGCCCTGGTGCCGCAGGACTGCCACATCTTCGCCGGAACGGTCGGCTCCAACCTGTCCCTGGCTCGCCCGGAGGCATCCGATGCCCAGCTGTGGGAGGCCCTCGAGAGGGCCGGCCTGGCGGAGATGGTGCGCCGGCTGGGTGGGTTGGAGGCCAGGATCGGCGACCGCGGGGCCAACCTATCGGGAGGCGAACGCCAACGCCTGGGGATCGCGCGGGCCTTCCTCCGCGATCCCGAGCTGCTGATCCTGGATGAGCCACTGGCGAATCTCGACCCGTTCCTGGAGGCCGAGATCTCGGCGAACATGGCCCGGCTCCGATCGGACAGGACCACCGTGGTCATCGCCCACCGCCTCACCTCGATCAGGATGGCGGAGAGGATCATCGTCCTGAACGACGGGCGGATCGAGGCCAGCGGGAACCACGACGAGCTCCTGGGCAACCCGTTCTACAGGAACCTGCTCGGAACCCAGATCGGGGATGAGACATGACCTTCCCCGCCGGCACGGGAAGGCAACGACACGTGATCGCGACCTTCACCGGGAGGGTATGCTGAACCTCGGACTGACGGTCCTACTGATTCTCGTCATCATCCTCGGGGGTGTCGTCGGCGCCACCGACATCGACATCGAGACCACGTTCAAGGGAATCTGGGCCGCCGTCGGGGGCAGGGTTCCGGTGCGCTGGGGTGGTTCACCATTACTCATCGCCTAGATCTGGGAGGCCCGTGCCTTGGAGGTGGAGGACGGCGGTGTCAAACAGTTCGTGTTCCAGGGTGCGTCACGTGGTGATCCCGGCCCTGGCGAGATCTCCCGTGGCGTGGACGGTGGTGCCCGGCCCGAGGGGAGGCCGGGTCGTTAACATGGCGGGATGAAACTGACTCTCATCGGAGCCCCCACTGACATCGGCGCCAGTGTCGCGGGCTGTCGCCTCGGACCAGGGGCGTTGCGTGTCGCCGGTATCGGAAAGGCCCTGCGGGCCTTCGGAGTGGATGTCCGCGACGCGGGCGATGTCACCGGGCCGCCGAATCCCCAGAGCCCGCCGGTTGACGGCTACCGCCACCTGCCAGAGGTGATCGAGTGGAACCGGGCGGTGCGCGACGCAGTCGCCGCCGAACTGGCGGACGGCCGGATGCCGGTGCTGATGGGCGGCGACCACAGCCTGGCCATCGGCAGCATCAGCGCCATCGCCGCGCACTGCCGCAGGGCCGGCAAGAAGCTGCGCGTCATCTGGGTGGACGCCCACGCCGACATCAACACCAATGAACTCACCCCCTCCGGGAACATCCACGGCATGCCGGTGGCCTGCCTGCTCGGCGAAGGACCGGAGGAACTGACCGGCATGTCGGACCGGAAACCCGCCATCGAAGTGGACAACATCCGTCAGGTCGGGTTGCGCAGCGTCGATCCCGGCGAGAAACGGGTGCTCGTGGACAAGGGCCTCGAGGTGTTCGACATGCGTTTCCTCGACGAGGCCGGCATGCGGCACGCCATGGAACGCGCCCTCCACGACATCGACGGGGACACCCACATCCACCTAAGCCTCGATCTAGATTTCGTGGACCCGCAGGTCGCCCCCGGTGTTGGTACCCCGGTCGTCGGGGGACCGACCTACCGGGAGGCTCAGCTGGCCATGGAGATGATCGCCGACACCGGGAGGCTGGGGTCCATAGACCTGGTCGAGATCAACCCGGCACTCGACATCCGCAACACCACCGCCGAACTCGCCGTCGACCTCGTCGAGAGCCTGTTCGGCAAGTCCACCCTGCTTCGTTTCACCGAGGCCTGAAGGCCCATCGCCCCGGGCCGGGGCCGGACGTGAAGCACACCGGGCCCACCGCATTCGCGACGAAGAGCTCCTCGCCGCGAATGCGGTGGGCCCGGTTGTGTGGGGCGGCCCGTCGAACGGGGACGTCGGGAAGCGGGCGGTCAGGACGACAGGAACATGGACGGTTGGACCTGCCGGCCGTCATCCCAGAGGGCGACCTCGGTCACCCCGGCCTCCAGCAGATCGGACCAGTACAACCCGAGCCAGTCCTCGGCCTCCGGTTGGCTGCCGAACTCGGGCAGCAGGTCCTGCGACCTGAGGTCGTCCATGTCATGGGTGCCCGCGGTTGGGTGCCACTGGTAGCTCATATCGTCTCCCCACGGTTGATCCGGGGCGTCGGCCGCCGGAACCGGCGGATCATCAACGACCGGTTGAACATGTACATCAGCAACCCTCTGAGACTCGCCCTCGGGACGCGCTGCAGCAGGAGTTTCTTGAAGCCCCGCCAGATGAACCACGTGTTGATGAAACTCAGGATGAGCATCACCCACAGCCCGAGCCCGATGGAGACGCTGATCAGCGGCCACTGTGCCGTGGCCATCGTTCCGGCCATGATCAGGATCATCGCGGGAAACATGAACTCGGTGATCGTCCAGCGGGTGTCGATGTAGTCGCGGGCCAGAACGCGTTCCGGTGAAGCCTCCACCTTGTCCCAGGCGTCGATCCGGGCCTTGGCCTGGGCGTCGCGGTCGGCCTTGCGCTGCTCCTTCGGGCTCAGGTTCGGGTGCAGCCGCTGCATCCTCGCGGCCTCCGCCTGCTTGCGGGTGAGGGTGGGCTCCGACTTGCGCACCGGCTGGCGGCGGGTCACCTTCACCTTCCCGGCCCCGGCCGGGGTCTTGTCCGGCGCCCCGACTCCGGGCGTAGTCTCCCGGGTTTTCTGGCCGCTCTCGTCCTGGCTCTTCTTCTCCTCCGGGACGGCGGCCTTCCCCTTCGGGACGGTGGTCCCGGTTTTCTGGTCGGGTTCTGGCACCAACCGGGTCCGTTGGTAGGGTTTGCGTCCCGGTTGATCGGTCTTGCGCTCGTAGGGGCGGAACAGTGCCACGGGATCTGCCTTCGGATGGATTGGGTGAATTCGGTTGGTCATTCTAACGGTCCGTCAACATCAGGGATCGAATCAGGGTGGTGCCGGCCCCACACCGGTCCCGGGGACGGTACGGTTGACGGAATAGACCAGCAGTGGAAGGACCCCAATGGCAGGCATCTTTGAGCGGATCGCCCTGATGTTCAAGAGCAAGGCTCACAAAACGCTAGACAAGTACGAGGACCCGCGCGAGACCCTGGACTACTCCTATGAGCGCCAACTCGAGTTGCTCCGCAAGGTGCGCCGGGGCGTGGCGGACGTGGCAACCAGCCGTAAACGCGTCGAACTCCAGGCCCAGAAGATGAGCTCCGAGATCGACCGTTACACAGTCACCGCGCAGCGTGCCCTTGAATCCAACCGCGAGGATCTCGCCCGCGAAGCCCTGACCCGCAAGGCCGGCCTCACCACCCAGCTGCAGGACCTCCAGAACCAGCACGCCGCCCTCCAGGCGGAGGAGGAGAAGCTGGTGCGCGCCAGCACCCGGCTCCAGGCAAAGGTGGACGCCTTCCGGACCCGCAAGGAAACGATCAAGGCCACCTACTCGGCGGCCGAGGCGCAGACCCGGATCAACGAGGCCTTCACCGGCATCTCCGAGGAGATGAGCGATGTCGGCATGGCAATTCAGCGCGCCGAGGACAAGACCCTGCAGCTGCAGGCCCGTGCTTCGGCCGTCGACGAGTTGCTGGCCTCCGGGGCCCTCGAGGATCCCACGGGCTCGGTCGGGAGCGATCTCGATCGCGAACTTGATGCCCTGGCCTCCGGGTCCTCGGTCGAGAACGAGCTCGCCGCCATGAAGGCGCAGCTCAGCGGCGGTTCCGGCACCACGAACCCCCAGATCTCCTCCACACCCACATCCAATTTCCCGATGATCGAGAACACCAGGACCACCAACAACAACGGGGGGCAGGCATGATCGTTCGTCTCATGGGGCTCGGACAGTGGACCATGGAGCCCGAGCAGCTGCTCGAACTCAACGAGATCGACGAGGCAGTAGAGCAGGCCGTCAAGGCCGGGGACCAGGAACAGCTCCACAAGGAACTCCAGCGGCTAGTCGAGGCCGTCCGGAGCAACGGCCAGGAGGTGCCCGACGACCTGATCGTCGAATCCGACCTCGTGCTACCCGATGTGGACGCCACCCTCGAGGAGGTACGGGAACTGCTCGACAGCACCTCCGAGTACTACGGACTCATCCCGGACCCGGAAGCGGGCCTCGAATCCGCCCAGAGCGAGTGAGGGTCCTGGTTTCCTGCGACCGAATCGGACGCCTCGGCCCGGCCGGGGCGTCCGACGCCGTTGCGGGGGCTTTCGCGGGGAGGGGCGCCCAGGTTGCCGTCGCACCCGTGAGCGGGGGAGGGGAAGGATTAGCCGAGGCCGTGGCACGATTCTCCCCAGGCGCTCGGGTGCTGGCCGCCGAGAACCTCCGTCAGGCGTGCGACATGCTGGCCGAGGGCCCCGATTACCTGGACGTCACAGCCGTAACCGCCCCGGAGCTGGGGGAGTTGCTGGAGCTGCCGGTGACTCCCGCCCGCGCGGGAACCACCATGGTGGTGCCGCACCGCGAGGCGGGGCGCGCCCTGACGGGGCTGACGGGATCACTGGCGGAACGGGGCCGGGAGACCGGAGCCGGCATCGCCGCGGCGCTGGCGGAGGATTCCCGCGCCGCCGCCTGGCTGGAGCGGCTGGGGGTGACCGACCGGGCTCCCGCGGGGGCGCTCTGCGGGCTGGGTGCGTGGGCGCTGGGCTGCGGGGCGCGGGTGGCCTCTGGGATCAGGATCTGCGTCGACGGCTACCGGCTGTCGGAGCTGGCCGCCAAGGCCGATGTGATCGTGACGGGAACGGACGTGTTGGACCTTCACCGTCGCGGCGGGGACGTGGTGGCCGAACTGACGCGCCTGGGTGTCGAGGCGCTGAGGCCGGTGGTCGTGGTGGCAGGCCGGAACTTCGTGTCGTCCCGGGAGCTGCGCCTGGCCGGGATCGAGGAGGCGCACGCCGTGACCCCGCCCGGGGTGGGGGAAATTGACATCACCGCTGAGCAGTTGGAGGCCCTGGCGCAGCGGGTGGCCGGCACCTGGACTTGGTGAAGCCGTGAAGAGAAGTAGACTCAGGTCTGTGAGTGAAACCCAGACTGTTCCCCAGGGCGTCGTGCTGACCGACGTCGCCGTCTCCAAGGTGCGTTCCCTGCTGGAGGCCGAGGGCCGCACTGACCTGAGCCTGCGCATCGCGGTGCAGCCGGGCGGCTGCTCCGGGCTGCGCTACCAGTTGTACTTCGACGACCGTGAACTGGACGGGGACGTCGCCACGGAGTACGGCGACGTGAAGGTCGTCACCGACAGGATGAGCGCCCCCTACCTCGGAGGGGCCTCCATCGATTTCGTCGACACGATCGAGAAGCAGGGCTTCACGATCGACAACCCGAACGCCACCGGCGCCTGCGCTTGCGGCGACTCCTTCCACTGAGCCCCGCGCCCGGTCACCAGCTCGTGCTGACCGGGCGTCCCTCCTCGAAACCGGAACCGGACTGCACCCCGACCACGGCCCGGTCGTTGAACTCCGCGAGCGTTCGGGCGCCCGCATAGGTGGCGGAACTGCGCACCCCGGATGTGATCCAGTCGAGCAGGTCCTCGACACCAGGGCGCTGCGGATCCAGGTACATCCGCGACGACGAGATGCCCTCCTCGAACAGGGCGGCGCGGGACCGGTCGAAGGCCGACTGCTCCCGCGTGCGCTGCCTGACCGCGCGGGCGGAGGCCATTCCGAAACTTTCCTTGTAGGCCCGTCCCTCGTGGTCGAACAACTGATCGCCGGTGGACTCGTGGGTGCCCGCGAACCAGGAACCGATCATCACGGAACCGGCCCCCGCGGCCAGCGCCAGGGCGACGTCGCGGGGATGCCTCACCCCGCCGTCGGCCCACACCGCACAGCCGCTGCGGCGGGCCTGCTCCGAGCATTCGAGAACGGCGGAGAACTGCGGTCGGCCAACACCGGTCTGCATGCGCGTGGTGCACATCGCACCCGGTCCGACACCAACCTTGATGATGTCGGCCCCGGCCCCTGCGAGGTCACGCACCCCATCGGCGGTCACGACGTTCCCCGCGACGATCGGCGCCCGCCTCCCGGTGCGCTCGGCGAACCGGTCGCGTTCCCCGCGCGCCAGCTCCAGCGCAGCGATCATCTTCTCCTGGTGGCCGTGGGCGGTGTCCACCACCAGCACGTCGGCCTGCGCCTCCAACACCGCCCGCACCTTGGCGGCCACGTCGCCGTTGATCCCGATCGCGACCCCAGTGCGCAGGCGGCCCTGCTCGTCGAGCGCGGGGGTGTAGAGGGCCGAACGCAACGCCCCCTTGCTGGTCATGATCCCCACCAGCAGCCCCTCCGGGTCGACGGCCAGGGCCACCTTCTGGTGGCGTTCCGCGAGGGAGTCGAAGACCTGTTTCGGCGCGGTGCCCGGCGAGACGGTGATGATGTCGCTGGTCATCACGTCACGGGCCTGGGCGAAACGGTCGGCGGTCGCCGCGTCCTGGGGATGAACCAGCCCCACGACCCGGCCGGATTCAACCACGACAGCCACCCCGTGCGAGCGTTTGGCCATCAAACCGACGGTCTCCCCGACGGTGGTGTGGGGGGAGACCGTCACGGCGGTGTCGAAGACGGGATGGGACTGCTTCACCTTCGCGATGGATTGCGCCACCACCTCCACCGGGATGTCCTGGGGGAAGATCGCTAGCCCACCCCGGCGGGCCATGGTCTCGGCCATGCGTCTGCCCGAGACCGCCGTCATGTTCGCTGCCACCAGGGGCAGCGGCGTCGCCAACCCGTCGGTGGAGGTCAGGTCGACGTCCAGCCGGGATGCGACATCGGAGCGGTTCGGAACCATGAACACATCGGAATAGGTGAGGTCCGTGGTGGGCCTCTCATTCAGGAAACGCACACGTGCAGCCTATGCCCTGTTGATCGGCTCAGCCGCCCGCGGTCACCGCGGGAGGGCTACGATGTTGCGAAGTCACACGTGGCCAAGGAGAGACTATGAGCGACGAGACCCTCAGGGTGCTGCTGTATTCCAGTGACCGCACGGTGCGGGAGCAGGTGCGGCTCGCCCTCGGACACAGGGTGGCCTCTGATCTGCCTCCCATCGAGGTGGAGGAGGTGGCCACCGGGCAGGCCATGCTGAAGCTGCTGGACGCCGATCCCGGTTTCAGTCTTCTGATCCTGGATGGTGAGGCCCAGCCGGAGGGGGGCATCGGCCTGGCCCACCAGGTCAAGGAGGAGTACGATCCCTGCCCGCCGGTGCTGCTGCTGGTGGCCCGCGTGGCCGATGCGTGGCTCGGTACGTGGTCGCGGGCCGAGGCGATCTCCGCCTATCCGGTGGATCCGATCCGGTTGCCCACTCAGGTGGCCGGGTTGCTGCGGGAGAAGGTGGCATGACTTACACCTGGCCGGACATCCTGACGGGGCTGGTGCGCCGTGAGGGTCTGGAAACCGAGGCCGCGCAGTGGGCGCTCAACGAGATCCTCTCGGGCCGCGCCAGCGAGGTGCAGCTCGCGGCCCTGCTGGTGGCCCTGCGGGCGAAGGGGGAGACGGAGGACGAGATCGAGGGCCTCAGCTCCGCGATGCTCGACAACGCGCTCCAGGTCGCCCTCGACCGGGAGACCGTGGACGTGGTGGGCACGGGGGGTGACCGGGCCAACACCGTCAACATCTCCACCATGGCGGCCCTGGTGGCGTCCGCGGCGGGAGCGAAGGTGGTCAAGCACGGTTCGCGGGCGGCGTCCTCGCAGGCCGGCACCGCCGATACCCTGGAGGAACTCGGCATCAGAATCGCGTTGGAACCGGAGCGGCAGGCGGAGGTCCTGGGGAAGGTGGGCATCACCTTCCTCTTCGCGCAGTTCTACCATCCCGCGATGAAACACGTCGCAGGGGTGCGGAAGCAGCTGGCGATCCAGACCACGTTCAACTTCCTCGGTCCCCTGTCGAACCCCGCCCGCCCCCAGGCGATGGCGCTCGGCGTGGCCAACGACGACATCGCGCCCGTAGTGGCGCGGGTACTGGCGAGGCGCGGGGTGCGGGGCCTGGTTTTCCGTGGCTTCGACGGACTCGACGAGCTGACCACCACCTCCTCCTCGGATGTGTGGCTGCTGGCCGACGGGCGGGTACACCGCACCACCCTCGATCCGGCGGATCTCGGGTTGCCGCCCGCCGCCCCCTCGGACCTGAGAGGCGGGGATGCGCAGCACAACGCCCAGGTGGTGCGGGACCTGGTGGCGGGCAGGACCGGTCCGGTCCGCGACATCGTGGTCCTGAACGCGGCGGCCGCCCTGCTGGCCTACCGCGGGGTGAGTTCCGTGGTGCCGCTCGCCGAACAGCTTGCGGTGACCCTCGCCGACGCCAACCGGGCCCTGGACGACGGCAGCGCCCAGCGGAAACTCGACGCCTGGATCGAGGCGACCAGGGCCTGAGGGATCAACCGCCGCCCGCCAGCGCGGCCGCCACCACGGGGCCCAGCCACAGCGACGGGCCGTAGGGGAAGGGTTCCGAGGCGCGTCCGCGCAGCGCGTGGACGATCGCCCAGCCGGCTCCGATGAGGGTTCCCGCCAGCAGTGCCGTCGTCCATGCCTGGAGGCCCATCGAACCGGCCGCCGCGCCCACCAGCAGCCCGAGCCTGACGTCACCGAAACCGAAACTTCCGGAGAACCGCCACACCAGCCAGAAAACACCCGAGGTCGCACAAGCCCCTGCCAGGGCCGTTACGAGCACCCCCGGGGAATGGGCGGCGACCACCGCCAGGCCCGCCGCCACCTGGGCGGTGGCGATCCAGTGCAGGCGTTTCGGCAGCCACGTGGTCTTGAAATCCACCCACACCAGCGCCCCACCCGCGCCGAGGTAGCCGAACCACAGCGGCAACTGCACTGCGGGCACCCGCCAAAGGGCGCAGGCGCATCCCAGGACCATCAGCCCCAGCGCGACGGCATCCCGTGGCCTGGCCAGGGAAGGGTAGTCGGGCGGAGGATCGTCCGGGTCGAGCGCAACACGAGACAGCCGCGGCACCACCAGAATCAGGTGGGCCGCGGCTGCCGATGCGCTGGTGCATGCCAGCAGGAACAGGATCAGGGTCAGCGCTGGGCCTTCGTGAACCCGGCCGCCTCGGCGGCCTCCTCGGAGTTGAACCAGACCTCGGCGATCGTCAGTTCGTAGCCCCGGGTGCCGGGAACGTGATACTTCTTCGAACGTTCGTTGCCCTTGAAGATGTAACCCTCGGGCGGGTTGGGGCCAACGTAGGAGCCCTCACCGAAGCTCTCCTTCGGGGCCTCCGGGGTGGGGGTGGCGGCCTGGGGAGTGGGGGTGACGGGCTCGTTGAATTTCGCGGCGGTGGCGAAGGTGTCGTTGTTGTTGATGTAGGCGCGCGACGGTTCGTGAGCGGTCCAACCGTCGTCCTTGGGCGTCAGGAAATGCCTCACGGCCGCGACGGCGCCCGCGACGAGGGAACTGATGAACACGAACTTCGCGAACTTCTTGAACTTGCCGCCCTTGCGCTTCTGTTTCTTCACGGGCGCAGGTTTGTGACCGGCGGCCTTGTGCAGGGCCTGCTGCAGGTTGGGCAGCAACTCGGATGTGACCTTCTCATGGGCCGCGTCAACGGCGGGGGGAACCCGGTCGAGCGCGCCCCTGATGTGCGGCTCCCAGGTGTCGAGGCGTTTCGAGGCGAAATCCGCCGTGCGTTTCCCCGCCTTGCGTGCCAGGGGGGCGGCCTTGCGCTGGGCTTCCAGCAGAATTGCGGCGGCCCTCTCCACGGCGTCGTCCCAGATGTTGCGGCCAGCTTCCGTGGCGGCGGCGGCAGATTCCGCGGCGGCCTTGGTCAGTCGTGACTTCTTCACTGCTTCCTCCAATGGTTGGCTCGTGATCGAGCATCTCCAACGCTACCCGGTCCGGGGCGCGGGGGAGGGGAAACCCGCAACAACGATCCGATCCTGTGGGGCGACACAACGGGAAACTCGCTGACGCCGCTCGGCCGCCGACTGTAGGTTGGATCCCATGAGCACTGCTACTCTCCACACCACCAAGGGCGACATCGTCATTGAGCTCTTCGACGACGAGGCCCCCACCACGGTGGCGAACTTCGTCGGCCTCGCGGGCGGCACCAAGGAATACCGCGACCCCAACACGGGCGAGACCAAAACCGGGAAATTCTACGACGGACTCGGTTTCCACCGCGTCATCGGCGGGTTCATGATCCAGGGCGGTTGCCCGCTTGGAACCGGAACCGGCGGTCCCGGGTACCGTTTCGCCGACGAGTTCCACCCGGAGCTCTCCTTCAACCGCCCCTACCTGCTGGCCATGGCCAACGCCGGGCCCGGGACCAACGGCTCCCAGTTCTTCATCACGGTGGCTCCCACCCCGCATCTGAACCGCCGCCACACCATCTTCGGCGAGGTCAAGGATCCCGCCAGCCAGGCCGTGGTGGATGCCATCGCCACCACGGAAACCGATCACCGGGACCGCCCCACCACCCCCGTGGTGATCAACTCGGTGACCCTTTCCTGATCCAGCGCGCAGTGCGCGGGCCAGGCCCAGTCGCCGACGGTGTCCAGGAACCTGACCCCGGGCGACTCCAGCCAGTCCGCAATGCGTTCGGCCTCCTCGAAGCTCCCGGCGGGCAGCCCGCCGGGAGCTTCTCTCACCGTCTCGGACAGTTCCCGGGTGGCCTCGGCGGTTTCCGGGACCTGCGCGGTGCGGGCCCGGGCCGCCCCGGCGAGTTTCCCGAAGCGGATCACGTGAACGGCCCACTCGCCGTGCTCCGGGGCGGCCGCCACCAGTTCGGGACAGCCCGCCAGGGAACGCACCCGGTGGAAACGCCTGGAGGTCTGGTGGGCGGCGAGGAGACGATCGGTGAGTTCTCCTGCCTCTTCGAAATGCTCCTGCGCCACCAGCTCGGCCAGCCTGGGGGAGGCCGATGCCAGCAGTTCCCTGACGTCACCCAGCCAGGCGTTGCGCAGACGCTCCACCCCCGTTTCGTATCCCTCCGGTTCCGGAATCACCCACGATCCGCGGGATGAACGGTGGTGCCTGCGTTCCAGCACCCCGAAGGCGTCGCGGAACGCACGAGCCGATTCCCGGGCGGCGGCCAGGCCGGGAAACGGCCCCCAGAACAGATCCCCCGGGGACGGGGTCCTCGTGGCCACCAGCCGGGGAAAGGAACCGCTGGTCAGTTTCAGCCACCACAGGCGGTGCTGGTTCCTGGAACGCCGGTTGTACCGCGGGGAGCGGGCGGCGATCATCCGCAGCTCCCGCACCTGCGCCTCCAGGTCCGTGGCGCACTCGATCCCCCTGACCCCGGTGGCAACCCGCACCATCTCGTGGATCCGGGTGCGCTGCTCCGCCGCCGAGAAATACGAGGCGACCCTTTTCCGCAGGTTTCGTGACTTGCCGACGTAGAGCACCTCCGTGTGGGGCGACCCGTTCGCATCCCGGCCCTCGCGCTCGAACCAGTAGATCCCCGGGGCCTCCGGGAGCTGCTTGGCCCAGACCCGTTTGGCACGGCGCTCCGGGGAGACGTGCAACAGCAGCTCCCGCAGGTCCTCGACGGTGTCGATGCCGAGCCGCCCGGTTCGCTCCAGCAGGGCGTGCAGCACCTCGACGGTGGCGTGCGCATCGCTCAGGGCCCGGTGGTCGGGCCGGGTGGTGGCGCGGAAATGGGCGGCGAGTGTCCCCAGCTTGCAGTTGATCACCTCCCCCTTGGGCAGCACCCGCCGGGCCAGGGTCACCGTGTCCACCACGACGGGATTGGGCCACCGGATGCCGAGCTGCCCGCAGGCGCGTTTGAGGAAACCGACGTCGAAGGGGGCGTTGTGGGCCACCAGCACGCATCCGTCAGCGAACTGCACGAACTCCGGGATCACCTCTGCGGGGGAGGGGGCCGTGGCCACCATGGCGTCCGTGATCCCCGTGAGCACTTGGATCATCGCCGGAATGGGAACCGAGGGGCGCACCAGGGTCTGGAACTCGCCGAGCGGTTCGCCACCGCACACCTTGACCGCGCCGATCTCGGTGATCTCCGAATCCGGGCCCGCGCCCGTGGTCTCCAGGTCCACGACGCAGAAGGTGGTCACGCGAAGATGGCGTCCCAGGTCCTCGAAACTCGGCTGGGACGGCCCGGGGGCGTGGATGGAGGTCATGGCCTGCAACCTACCCGGCTGCGGTGACAAAAACGGTTTCCTTTCACGTTGATCATGTGCCCTGGTGGCCGATACAGTTTGGGAATGTCCTGAAGGTCGTTTAGGATTTTCTCAGCTTCATCCCCCGAGCGTCTGGAGTTCCGAGTGAAGTCGTTCCGCAGAGGATTGGTTGGTCTTCTCGTCGCAGCCAGCGTGGTCTTCATGCCCACCGCGTCCGCCGATCCCGATGCCGTCGCCGCTGCGAAGGAGAGACTGGATCGCATTCACGAGGAATCGGCGAACCTGGACGCCCAACTCATAGAGGCGATCACCCGCGCCGAGGAGTCGAAAGCCAAGCTCGAAACCCTAGCGCAGGACCTGTCGGCGCAGGAGAGCAAGGTCGCCCAGCTGAGGACGGACCTCGGTGACCTGGCGATGATGCAACTCAACGGCGGCGGTCTCGGTGGCGGCGTGGACATCACCGGTCAGCTGCTCGGCAGCACCGACGACACCACCTTCCTGTCCGGGCTGGCCACCATCCAGAACGAAACAGACCGAAGCGTGGCCGACCTGCAGACCCTGCAGGCGGAGCAGGGTCGGCTGGATACGCTCCGCAGCCAGCAGGAGGAAATCACCAAGTCGCGGAACGCTGATTTGGAGGCCAAGGAGAAGCTCTCCAAGGAGTACGAGGCCAAGGAGGCGGAGGCCCAGAAGGTCTACGACCGGCTGAGCGCCGAGGAACAGGAACGCCTCAAGAAACTGGAGGAGGAGGCGGAGCGGGAACGAGCGGCCCGCGAGAACCCCAGCCCCAGCCCCAGCCCTACTTCTTCCCCGTCTCCCGGCCGGGGCAACAAGTCCGATCCTCCCGCCACCCCGTCCCCCGGCGGTGGTGGTTCTGAGCGCGCCCAGCAGGCCGTCAACTACGCCCTCGCCCAGGTCGGCAAGGGCTACGTCATGGGCACCACCGGGCCCTCGACCTTCGACTGCTCCGGGTTGATGTACGCCGCCTACAAGCAGGTCGGCATCTCCCTGCCCCGCACCTCCCAGGCCCAGTTCTCGGCCGGCACCTCCGTGTCCAAGGGGGACCTGCAACCCGGTGACCTGGTCTTCTACTACGGCGGCATCACGCACGTCGGCATGTACATCGGCAACGGCCAGATCGTGCACGCAGCCAACCCGCGCAGCGGCGTGGTCACCGCCAGTGTGAACTCGATGCCCTACCAGGGGGCGCGGCGCGTATCCTGAGACCGCCCCATGTGGTACAAGTTCTTCAAAATCTTCATCTTCCGCCCGCTGGTCCGGTTCGGGTTCCGCGCCCGGATCCACGGCGCCGAGAACGTGCCCGCCAACGGTGGGGCCATTCTGGTGAGCAATCACATCGCGACGATGGATCCCGTGATCATTCCCGCGATGCTGCCCCGGAAGGTCACCTTCCCCGCGAAAGCGGAGTTGTTCGACGGGAGCAAGAACCTCGGCCGCGCCATAGTGGCATGGTTCCTGAAGGCCATCGGGATGGTCCCCATGGACCGCGGCGGCGGTCGGGCCTCGGCCGCGTCCCTGAAGGCCATCTTCGAGGTGCTCGATGCCGGCAAGGTGATCGGCATCTTCCCGGAGGGAACCCGGTCCCCTGACGGCAGGCTCTACAAGGGCAAGACCGGGATGGCGCGCATGGTGCTGGCCTCCGGCGCGCCGGTGCTGCCCGTCGGTCTGATCGGCACCCAGACCGTCAGGGGATTCCTCGGCATTCCCTGGGTGCGGCGCCCCGTGGTCGTGGTCGGTGAACCGCTGGACTTCTCCGACCTGAAGGGCCGTGAATCCGAGACCCGCACCCTGCGCTGGGTCACCGAGGAGGTGCAGGCCGCCATCCAGTGCCTCACCGGCCAGGAATACGCCGACGTCTACGCCACCCGGGTCAAGTACGGCGATCTCAAGGAGAAGGGCTCCGACGAATTCTTGCGGCCCCGTCCCGGAGGTGGGCCCAGGCCGGCGGCGAGCGAAGGGTGATGCCCGGGACGCCCCCGACGTCGGCGCGCCTGGGCTGGGTCCAGGCCGCTTCCTCCTGGTTCCGCAAAGACTACGACGTGCTGGGGCGGGTCTTCGTGGTCACCGCGACGGTGCGCGTGGTGTTGGCGATTCACACGGTGGTCGTCTCCCTCTGGTTCGTCTACCCGACAGCCAAGAACCAGGCAGGGCTGCTGATCTCCCTGGCCGTCATCCTGCTGTGGACGTTCTTCGTCACCTTCCTGCTGCGGCGCCCCACCGACCGGAACCTGTGGGTGCACCTGGCCGACGGCGCCGTGACGTGTTCCCTGATCTTTGCCACCCCCTTGGTGACGGCCCAACCGTACGGGCAGACCTCCCTGGCCGGATACTGGATGACGGGGTGCTGCCTGTATGCGGCCGTGCTGCGGGGAACCGCAGCCGGGATCACCGCCACCTTGGCCACGGCGATGCCCCTGCTGATGATCCCGCCGCGAGTCACCATCTCACGGATCGACCTGGTGCTTTCCATCCTGCTGATGAGCATCTGCGTGGGGGTGCTCATCACCCAGTTCAAACACACCATCACGGAGCAGGAACGGGCCCGGATCCGTTCCGTGGCGCTGGGGGAGCGGGAACGCCTGGCGAGGATCGTTCACGACGGCGCCCTGCAGGTGCTGGCCCTCGTTGAACGGGAAGGACCCGAGCTGGGGCCGCGTGGGCTGCGGCTGGCGGAACTCGCCCACGAATCCGAAACCCAGTTGCGCAACCTCATTCGCGACAAGGAGATCCTCAGCGAGAACGCCACCCGGCAGGTGGACCTGGCGGCCGCCCTCGACAGGTTCCAGAGCACCAAGGTGGTCGTCTCGACCATGGCCGGGCAGGTCTTGGTTCCCAGGCTCATCGCCGAGGAAGTGGAGGCCGCTCTCATCGAGGCGTTGAAGAACGTGGAGAAACACGCGGGCCCGGGAGCGAAGGCCTGGGTGCTGCTGGATCAGGAGAATTCGGAAGTGATCCTCTGGGTGCGCGACAATGGGGTCGGAATGGATCTCTCCGAGGCTGCCTCCGCCGGGGAGCGGGGACGCCTCGGGATCAGGGATTCGATCGTGGGCAGGATGACGGCGCTCGGAGGAGCCGCCGTGGTCAAGTCCACTCTGGGAGAGGGCACCGAATGGGAACTGCGATTCCCGGTGAAGGTGGGAGAGGTGTGAACGAGATCACTCGGAACCGCGTGATGCTGGTGGACGACCACCCCATGTGGATCGAGGCGCTGGGCGAGGACCTCACCGAGGAGGGCTTCGAGATCGTGGCCGTCGCCAAGAACGGAACGGAGTGCCTGCAGCGGGCGCGCGCCACCCGTCCCGACGTGGTGGTGATGGATTTGCAGATCCCCGCCCCGGACGGGGCGACCTGCACCGAACTGCTGGTGCAGGAGTTCCCGGACATCCAGGTGCTGGTGATGTCGGCCAGCGGAGAACGGGAGGACGTGCTGCGGGCCATGAAGTCCGGGGCCCGGGGGTACTTGGTGAAATCGGCCTCCAAGGCAGAACTGATCGAGGGGGTGCGGCGCACCGCCGCGGGGGATGCGGTGTTCACCCCCGGTCTGGCCGGGTTGGTGCTGGGCGAGTTCCGGCGGATGGTCAACGTCGCCCACAGCCACGACGACGACGGCCCGGTGCTGACCACCCGTGAGGTGGAAGTGTTGCGGCAGGTGGCGAAGGGCCTGGCCTACCGGGAGATCGCGGAGGAGTTGTTCGTCTCCCACCGCACCGTCCAGAACCACGTGCAGAATGTGCTGCGCAAGCTCCAGCTCCACAACCGCGTGGAGTTGACCCTCTACGCCATCGACCAAGGACTCCACGACCCGAACGAGTGAAGTGGAGTAGTCTTCCCGCCATGTCGTCGATCATGTCCCGGGCCGAGTTGAGATCCCTGCCGATGCTCCAGCAGCCCAACTATCCGGACGAGGCCGCACTGGATAGCGTGATCGACGCCGTGGAGAAACTGCCGCCGCTGGTGTTCGCGGGGGAGTGCGACGGCCTGCGGGCCAAGCTCGCGGAGGTCGCGGAGGGGCGGGCGTTCCTGCTGCAGGGCGGCGACTGCGCCGAGTCCTTCGAAGCGGTCACGGCGCAGCACATCAAGGACAAGCTGCTGGTGCAGCTGTCCATGGCCGTCGTGATGACCTACGCCGCCCAGGTCCCGGTGGTGAAGGTCGGGCGGATCGCCGGGCAGTACGCCAAACCCCGCAGCAAGCCGACGGAAACCCGGGGGGAAACCACCCTGCCCAGCTACCGGGGTGACGCCATCAACGGGTTCGACTTCACCGAACAGGCCCGGGCCCACGATCCGGAACGCCTGATCCGTCTCTACAACGCCTCCGCGGCCACCCTCAACCTGGTGCGCGCGTTCGTGACGGGTGGTTTCGCTGATCTGCGCGGGGTACACACCTGGAACCGTGATTTCGTCGGCAACCCCGAGGTGGAAGCGGCATACGAGGAACTGGCGGCGGAGATCGACCGGGCGCTGACCTTCATGGTCGCCTGCGGGGTGGATGACAGGGCGCTGTCCACCATCGACTTCTACGCCTCGCACGAGGCGCTGCTGCTGGAGTACGAACGGGCCATGACCCGGGTCGACTCCCGTTCGCAGCAGGTTTACGGCTGTTCGGGTCACATGCTGTGGATCGGGGAACGCACCCGGCAGCTCGACGGCGCCCACGTGGAGCTGTTGCGGCGGGTCCGGAACCCGCTGGGGATCAAACTGGGTCCCACCACCACACCCCGGCAGGCCATCGAACTGGCCGACCGCCTCGACCCAGACCGGGAACCGGGCCGGATCACCTTCATCACCCGGATGGGCGCCGACCGGGTGCGCGAGGTGCTTCCGCGGGTGATCGAGGGGGTGGAGGAGACCGGACGCAAGGTCGCCTGGGTGTGCGATCCGATGCACGGCAACACCTTCGAGGCCGCCAACGGTTACAAGACCCGCTCCTTCAACGACGTGGTGGAGGAGGTTCGTGGTTTCTTCGACGTCCACGACTCCCTCGGTACCTGGCCGGGAGGCCTTCACGTCGAACTGACTGGCGATGACGTCACCGAGTGCGTCGGCGGTGCTCTGAAACTCGAGGAAACCGACCTGGCCGACCGCTACGAGACGGTGTGTGATCCCAGGCTGAATCGCAATCAGAGCCTGGAGTTGGCCTTCACCGTCGCCACCAGGCTCCGCAAGGGACGCCGGAGCCGGGGAAATCCGGTGCTGGACTTCCGGGCCAAGGAACTGTGACGGCTCCCCAGCGCATTCCTCAGCGCCCCGGTGGCAGGGCGTCGATCTCCGGAACCGGCCTGGGCCAGATGCCGAGTTCGCGCCAGACGAAGTCCGGTATCCGGCCGAAGAAACCGTGGAGGAGGAACAGCATCATCTCCACCCTCTCCAGCGGCCACTCGGGGTCGCGGGCGGTGATCACCCCGTTCTGATCGATGCCGAAGGACAGCGCCGGGAAACACAGGAAGAACTCGAGCTGCCTCGGGTTGAACACGTCGGAGGCGAACCGGGGGCTCCAGCAGCGCACCGTGAAGCGTTCGTTGAAATCGATGGACTCGAAGTTCTGAACGTCACCGCTGCCTGCCATGTTCACCGAGATGGGGATGAAGTTGAAATTGACCCAGAAACCGCAGAAATTCTCGATGTGGTTCTGAACGGTGGCGGTTTGCCCGGTGTAAGCCGCGGTTTGCCACTGGTGGGTGGCCCGGATGAAGGAAATGGGGCCCCTGAGGCAACGCACTATGTTGAGCACCTGGCCGCCCGGGGTGCTCAGGGGGAGATGCTGGGCCAGCGAGTCGTCGCGTCCCACGAACTCCCAGTCGGGATGATTCGCGAAGGAGACGTACGGCAGCGGCGGTTCCCATTCGTGATCGACGGCGGGGGAGCCGGTGATGGCCGCGTGAGCCGCGGCCAGCCACTCCACGGCCAGTTGGAGCGTCTTCAGTTCCTGGTTGACGTCCAGGAGCACGAACTGGTCGTGGTCGATGGTCAGACGGTTGTATCCGAGGGAGGGCAGCAGCGGGGCGATGGCATCGATCACGGCGCGCCCGTAAGTTGCATCCTGGAAAACCGCCTTTATGGGTCCCCAGGCATCCATGATCAGGCCCTGAACCCCGGGAATCGGGACTGATTCGTGGAAGAGATGGAAGGGCGGCATCGAGTGCGGCAGCGGCATGCAGACGACCTGCTGCTCCCCGTCCCAGAAATCGCTGCTGTACCGGAAGGCCTGGAAAGGGAGCCCGGACCGGGATCTTCCCACCACCTGCTGCTTCACGTTCCGGTTCATCCCGATGCCGAACGGGGGTAGGTTCAGCCCGGCCGTGATGCTCAGGTCGGGCTTGTCGTTCCAGAACCAGCCGAGCCGTTGGAGGGCGCTGTGACGAAGGTACCGGGGAATCAGGACGAGGCCTGCGATGACTGCACCGATGAGCAGACAACAGAAAAGGAACAACGCCACCCCTCCAGTGTGGCAGGAAGTGGTGTCAATCGCCCGGTGAAATCGTCCCCGTCGACCGCCGGAAAACGTCGTTCCACGCCCTTCCCCTGAGGGTGCGTTTCTCCCGCAGGACCCCTCAGCCGCGCCGTTTCGGGACCGGCCGGGGCCATGCCCCCAGCTCCTGCCACACGAAATCCGGAATCCAGCCGAAGAACTCCTGGAAGAAAACCAACATCGTGCCGATCTGTTCCGGCAACCATTCGCCGTCGGTGACCTGGATGTTGCCCTCAGGTGTGATCGCGAACCCTGCCGGGGAGGTCCTCAGCAGGTGCTCGATCTGACGCTGGTGGAACACATCGGATGCGAACCGTGCGCTCGGGCAGCGCACCTTGAAACGTTCGTTGAACTCGATGGACTCGAACTTCTGCGCCCTGCCCCGACCCATGTTCACCGAGACCGGGATGAAATTGAAACCGATCCCGAAACTGCAGAAGTGCTCGGTGTGTTCCCTGGTGCTGCTCCACTCATTCTTCGCGTTCCGGGTTTTCCAGTTGTGGGTGACCCGGATGAAGGTGATGGGCCCTCCCAGGGACTGCACGATGTTGACCACCTCGTGGTCGTAACCGCCCAGCTCCAGGGGCAGGCGGTTCAGCAGCGAGTTGTCGCAGTCCGTGTACTGCCAGTCGGGGTGATCCGTGAAGGAGACGTGCAGGGGCGCGCTCTCGTACTCGTGACTCACCGCGGGGGAGGACGCGATGGCCGCTTGGATCCGGACCAGCAGTTCGACCGCGGCCTCCAGCGATTTCAGGTCGCTCTTGACCCCGAACATCACCAGCTGGTCGTGGTCTATCGTGAGTTGCCTGGCATCCAGTTCCGACAGGAAGGGGCCGATGGCCGCCGCCACCGCCCCGCCGTAGTCCTGGTCGAAGAAGAGCATCGTCTGTGTGCCGTCGGACGGGTGGGGGCCGCCGATCCCGGGAAGCGGAGACGTCGCGGTGAACCGGTAGAAGGGCGGCATCGAGTGGGGGAGGGAGACGCAGACTATGTGGTTCCGGTCCTTCCAGAAGTCGCTGCCGTACCGGAATGCCTGGAAGGGGACACCTCCGTGGGACCTGCCCACCACCTGGTCCTTGACCGTCCTGTTGAGCCCGAGACCGAACGGCGAGTGGTTCAACCCGACGGTGATCCTGAGATCAGGGTGATTCACCCACTTCCAGCCGAGGCGTTTCAGGGCGAGGTGGTGGAGAATGCTGCGTGTCACGAGATAACCGATGACACCTACGACGATCACCCAGAACAGGATTTGCAAGTCCATGGGTAGAAGTCTTACCGCAGAAACGGTTCAACTTCTACGGCGGGCGCGTCGCGAACGCAGTTCCTCGACGAGCGTCTCCAGGAATTTGGCGCGACGCCCGGGCCAGGCGGTCAGCAGGAGTGCCGCCACCACCAGACCCCCGCCCAGGAGAACCTGCCAGGTGAGTTCCTCCATGCCGAACCCGATGGCGAACACTGCGGCCCACATCGGCTCCGAACACATGATCACCGCCGACGTGGTGGCGGGCACGTAGCTCTGCGCCCAGCTCTGCAGGAACAGTGTGACGGCCCCGCAGAAGATACCCAGGTAGAGCACCGGCCACCACAGATCCCAGGTGGCTGGCAGCTGGTAGTCGGCGAAGGGCAGGAAACAGAGCATCCCCCCTGCCCCGGTCAGGGCCTGCATCAGGGTGAGCGACTGTACCGTCTCGGGTTCCACCCAGCGTCCCAGGAAGATGATGTGGAGGGCGAAGAGCACCGCCCCCAGCAGCGTGATGGCCGTGCCGAGTCCGAACCCGTCATTCCCGCCGCCGTCATTCCCGAGAGCCAGGATGCCGATCCCGGCCAGCGTCAGGGACACCGCTATCCAGGTGCGCCCCGGGGTGGGTTGTTTCATGATGAGGGGGGTGAGGATCGCGGTGAAGACCACGTAACTCGCAGTGATGAACCCCGAGAGCGAGGGCGGGGTGTGTTCCAGCCCCACCATCTGGAGCACCAGACCGGTGTTGAAGATCAGGCCGAGGATGATGCCCCGTACACAGGTTTCGCGTTTCATCCTGAGATGGGGCAGGAAGGCGGGCAGCAGGCACAGGGCGGTCAGGGTGAGCCGGGAGATCAGAAGGTGGGCGGGTGTCATGGAGGACTCGTATGCGCCCTTGGCCACCACTACCGTCGACCCCCAGGCGGCTGCTGCCAGCAGCAAAGCGAATGACGGCAGAAACCGGCGGTTCGAATCCACGCCGACAGCCTATAGGCAACTCTTGGCCGAGGACGGCATCGGTTGCGTCTCCCGGGAACCGGGAGGACCCATGGGTCATGTCACGTAGAGGATGACGGTGCTGCCCTTGGGGGCCGTTGAACCGGCCGAGGGGTTGGTTCCCGAGGCGAACCCGAGCGGCGCGGGGAAGATGGAGTTGTTCTGGACCTCCACCTTGAACCCGGCGCCCTCCAGTTCCTTCTGGGCCTCGTCGGTGCGTTTGCGAGCGACGTCCGGCACGGTCACCATCTCCGGGCCCAGGGACTTGACCAGTTTCACGGTGTCGCCGCGATGCCCGGTGCCGCTGGCGGGATCCTGGGAGATCACCTGCCCGGCTGCGACGGTGTCCGAGTGCTCCTCGGAAACCTCGACCGTGAAGCCCTGTTTCTTGAGTTCCCTGCTGGCCTGGTCGGCGTCGGTTCCCTTGTAGTCCTTTATGGTGATGGGTTGGCGGCCCTTGCTGACAACCAGGTCGATTTTGGCGCCGGGGGGCAGAAGATCCCCCGCCGATGCGCTGGCGGAGATCACCAGGCCGGCCTCGACGGATTCCGACCAGTCCTCCTTCACCTGCCCGACTGCCAGATTCGTCGATTCGATGGCGGAGCGGGCCCGGGAGAGTTCCTGCCCCACCACTTCGGGCATCGCGTAGCGCTCGGGACCTTTGGAAACGGTCACCGCGACCTTCGTGCCCCGGAGAGTCCTGGCGTTTCCGGCCGGGTCGGTGCTGATCACCGAACCCACCGCGACGTCCTCGGAGAACGCCTCCTGGGTGGTGTATTCGAGACCGTTGGCCTTGAGGGCCTGGAGCGCCTGCTCCTGGGGGATGTTGGTCACCTCGGGGGTGGTGGTGAACCGTCCCTCGGCCCACCACCAGGAGACGGAGACGACGATCGCCGTGACGACCAGCACCAGGACGAACAGCATGATGCCCCGGCGGCGCCGGTAGATCGGGTCCTGGGAGAACTGGGGGAAGATCGGCGTGCGGTGGGAACTCGGGGAACCGTTCCTGCCGGGACCGGGAAGCGTGGCCCGGGGCGGTTCCCCCGCGGAGGACGCCGACCTGGCCGAGGTCGCGGACCGCGGCGAGGGTGCAGAGGCCGGTGACCGGAGGGACTGCGGCTGCACGATGGCCGTCACCGCGTCCGGTGAGACCTCCTCCACGACCGGGTCGGGTGTCTCCGCGGACCGGGGACGAACGGGGATCGGCGGCAGCTCCTTGAGGGGGCGCGGGCGCGGCTCGGGGCGCGGCGAGATCTGCTGGGTGGCAGCGTCGCCGTCACCGGGCAGAGGACGCAGCTGGGCGGCCAGCGCCGGGTTGTGCTGTCCCGGATTGCTTGCCAGTTCGGTACGGACCCGGCGCAGCTTGTCCATGAGTTCGCGGCCGTCCGCGACGCGGGCCTTCGGGTCGCGTGCGGTGCAGGCGGCCACCAGGGCGTCGAGGTAGTCGGGGATGAAACCCGGGAACCCCAGTTCGCGAAGCTTCGCGGAAGGGGCGGGCACGTCGATGTTCACGTGCGCGTAGGCGATCTGGTAGTTGTTCTCGCCAACGTGCGGTTTCTTGCCCGTCAGCAGCTCGAACAGGACGATTCCGGTTGAGTAGATGTCGCTGCGCGAATCCGGGCGGGCGTGGGTGACCAGCTCGGGTGGCAGGTACGAGGCGGTGCCGACCAGTACCCCGGTGGCGGTCATCTGCGGGGACTCGGTCTGGCGGGCCAGGCCGAAGTCCGCGACCTTCACGTGGCCGCGGGTCGAGATCATGACGTTCTCGGGTTTGATGTCGCGGTGGACGATCCCTGCGTCGTGGGCGGCCGCCAGGGCCGAGGCGATGGGCTCCAGGTAGTCGAGGGCCAGCACCGGTTCGAGGGGGGCATCACGGGCGATGAGTCTGCGCAGGGTCTCACCGTCGATGAACTCCATGACGATGTAGGGCTGTCCCCGGGAAATGCCCTGGTCGAAGATGCTGACCACCGCGGGATGGTTGATCAGGGCCGCGGAGCGCGCCTCCCGGTCGAACTTCGCGGCGAACTCGTCGTCCTCGCCCAGGTCGGTTCGCATGATCTTGACCGCGACGGTCCGCTGGAGGCGCCTGTCACGTGCCCGGTAGACCGTGGCCATGCCGCCCCGCGCGAGTTTCGCGAGAATTTCGTAGCGATCGTCCAGCACGCTTCCGACCATCGGGTCGTAGGTACTGCTCTTGTTCACCGCGGTCTCCTGGGGAAGGTAGGGGATCTGGGCTGGGCGATGGGCTCGGCCAGTAATGAGTGTAGGCCGATACCGGGACGGGGGAGTTCTGGGCGCGCCGCGTAGGCTTCTCGCATGACGGTAATGCACAGTCTGCGTTCACGGATCCTGTTGGCGCGCGTGGCGGTGCAGCTTCCCCTGGCCGATGCCGGGGACCGGCTGCCGGGGCTGGTCCTAGGAGGAGCCGACGTGGCGGTGCTGACCACCGGTGGTGCCGCCGACCGGAGGAGGGACCTGAAGATCCTGCGGGACCTGGAACGCTACCTCGGTCAGCGGGTGCTGCTGGCCGTCGACACCCCGGAGCTGGAGGCGGATGTGCGGGTTCTGTTCCCGGGCGAGCAGGACAGGTCACGTCCGCATCAGTGGGCGCTGCTCGGGCAGGCGGTTCAGGAGCAGCGGCAGATCGTCGAACCGGACGGGGCCTTCCAGTTCCTGGCGGTTCCCGGGTCCTCCCCCGGTTCGCCGCTGCTGCGTGCCGCCGTGGAGAACCAGCCCCCGCTGCGGCGGGATTCGGTTCCCTGGTTCGCCGCGGGTGGGTTCGACGTCGGATCGGTTCAGGCCCTGGTGGCAACAGGGGTCCGGCGCGTCTGGCTCGCCGAGGGCGGAACCGTGGAGGAGCTGGAACAGATCGACGAGATCCTGCGGCGGGCATGGGGTGAGGACCCAGCGTACGAGGACTATCTGGACTTCGCGGTCCGGGCGTGAAACCCCCAGGGTCGACCAGCCACGAATTGGTACTGTGAGGCCTGCCTATCCTTACAGGTAAAGAGGTTTCATCACATGACCAACCCACTTTTCAACCCGATATCCAGGCGCACGTTCTCCGGTTTGGTCCCGGTCCTGCTGACGCTGGGGCTCACCGGCTGCGGATCCGGGGGAACCTCCGGGGGAGGGGATGCTTCGTCTCCCGCGAGCGCCCGCACCGTCACCCACGACCTCGGCGAGACCGTCATCAACGGCACCCCGAAACGGATCGTGTCCACATCGGTGGTGCTGACCGGAACCCTCCTGGCCCTGGACGCACCCGTGGTCGGTTCCGGGGCGTCGAAGCCGGGCGCCGAGGGATTCGACGACGTCGGTTTCTTCTCTCACTGGTCGGCCACCGCCAAGGAACGCGGTGTAAAAGCCCTGTACGCGAACAGCAAACTCGACGTTGAGGCCGTTACCGCGGAGAAACCGGACCTGATCATCATTGCATCCACGGGAGGGGACAGCACCAAGGACGACTACGACTCGCTGTCCAGGATCGCCCCGACCGTCGCCATCAACTACAACTCCGAGAGCTGGCAGACCGTCACCCGGAAGGTGGCCGACGTCACCAGCACGCAGGCCAGGGCTGAGGAACTCACCAAAACCTTCAATTCGAGGGTCACGGAACTCAAGGCCGGAATGAGCGGGGTCCCCACCGACCCGGTGCAGGCCATCGTCTACACCCCGTCCAACGGCCTGTCCTTCGCGAAACCGGGCGGCCCCCACGACGAGATCTTCTCGGCTCTCGGTTTCAAACTCGCCGAGGCACCCGCCAGCAGCGGTGAAGAGGGAGCCAACCGCAAGGACTTCGTGTTCGCGACGGTGGAGCAGAGCGTGCAGGCCCTGACCTCCGAGACCCTCCTGCTCGTCTCCGGTGACGACAAGACCGTCGAACAGCTGAAAGCAGATTCCAACTACAACACCACCCAAACCGTGAGCAGCGGCAAGCTGGTGCCGCTGGGGATCTCCAGCTTCAAACTGGACTACTACAGCGCGCTCGCCATGGCCGAGACCTTGGCGGCCGCCTACTCGGGGTGAGCAGGCCTGCCTGGGTGCTGCTCGGGTTGGTGATCCTCCTACCCTGCCTGGCCATGGCATCGTTCCTGTTCGGGTCCGGCGAGGTGCCCGCCGAGCAGGTGATGGCGGTGCTCTCCGGCGGTGGTACCGGGCAGCAGCGCCTCATAGTGCTCGGGATGCGCGGCTCCCGGACCCTGATAGCGCTGGTCGCCGGCGCCGCCCTCGGGATCGCTGGGGTGCTGGTGCAGGCGCTGACCCGTAACCCGCTGGCAGAGCCGGGACTGCTGGGGGTCAATGCGGGCGCCGCCTGTGCCGTGGCCATCGGCCTCGGTCTCGCCCGGTCCCTGCCGATCGCGATGATGATGCTGGTCTCCCTGGTCGGTGCGCTTGTCAGCGGACTGGTGGTGACCGGGGCAGCGGGGGCCTGGCGGGGACGTCACGACCCGGTTCGTATCGTGCTGGTGGGGGCTGCCTGGAGTGCGGTCGTCTCGGCCATCACCACGGTCATGCTGCTCAGCGACCCCAGGATCTACGCAGAGTTCCGTTTCTGGGACGCGGGGGCCGTGATGCCGCGGCCACTGGACCTGGTGATCGCCGCGGCGGGAACGCTCGGGGCCGGGCTGCTGGCCGCGCTGCTGCTGGCGAGATCCATGGACGCCCTGGCCCTGGGGGAGGAGTTCGCCAAAGGACTCGGCCTCGCGGCCGGGCGGGCCCGGATGCTGGTGGCCCTCACCTGTCTGGTGCTCTGCGCGGCGGCGACGGCCCTGGTGGGTCCGGTCTCCTTCCTCGGGTTGATCGCGCCCTTCGCAGCACGGCTGGTCGTCGGCCCGAGGCATCGCTCGCTGATCTGGTTCTCGGCCCTGCTGGGTGGGGTGACGTTGCTGGCTGCCGATGTGCTGGGCCGGGTGGTGAACCCGCCCGCCGAGGTGCAGGCCGCCCTGATGTGCGCCCTGCTCGGGGCGCCGTTGTTCATCGGGCTGGCCCGGGCGCGACGAGGAGTGCAGCTGTGAGCCTGCAGGTGCGCTCCGTGCGACTCGGGCCCGTCAGTTTCCGTGCCCGACCACGAACCTGGCTGGTCGCGGCCCTGGCGTGGGGCATCGCCCTGGCCGGGGCGATCGCGGTGCTGTTCTCCGGTTCCGTGAACATGACCCCTGAACAGTTCTGGGCGGCCCTGGCCGGGGTGGGGGAACGCGCTGACATGCTCCTGCTGTGGGAGTTCCGGATGCCCAGGGCAGTCACCGGCCTGGTGGTCGGGGCATGTCTAGGCACGGCCGGCTGCCTGTTCCAGGCGTTGTCGCGCAACGCCCTGGGATCCCCGGAGATCATAGGTCTGACCGGTGGCGCCGCGCTGGGGGCCGTGGCCTCCGTCATAGTTTTCAGATCCTTCGGGTGGGGCACGGCGGTCGGGGCGATCATCGGTTGCCTGGGGGCCGCCCTGCTCACCTGGGTGCTCTCGCCCAGGGGATTCGGCGGCGGCAATCGTCTCATCCTCATCGGTCTCGGGGTTGCGTCCCTGATCCAACCGGTGACGGTGCTGCTGCTCACCCGGGCCGACAGCGACTCCGCTACCTCGGCCCGGCTGTGGCTGACCGGCACCCTCAACGCCCGCAACTGGAGTCACGCCGCGGTCGGCGCCGTGCTGTTCGCGGTGATCCTGCCGTTCGCCCTGCTGATCTCGCGGCACCTCGACGCCGCCGCCCCGGGAGAGGACCTAGCCGCCGGGCTGGGGGTCTCCCGCCGTTTCACGCAGTGGACGGCGACCGGCGTCGGGGTCGCGCTGACCGCGGCCGCGGTCGCAGTTGCCGGACCCATCTCGTTCATCGCGCTCGCGGGCCCGCACGTGGCCCGCCGGCTCCTGAAGGGACCAACCGCCCCCGCGGGTGTCGCGGCGGGCACGGGGGCGGCGCTGCTGGTGGCGGCGGACCTGGTGGGGGCGAACCTGCCGGGTGGTCTGCAGCTCCCGGTGGGGGTGACGGCCGGTCTGCTGGGCGGTGCTTATCTGCTGCTGCTCCTGAACGGACAGGAAAGGAAGAAATGACCGGAACCGCCCAGGAGTTCCCGCTGAAGGCCTCGTCGGTGCGGCTCGGCTACGACCGGAAGATCGTGATCGAGGACATCACGCTGGAGGTGCCCGAGGGGGAGCTGACGATGCTCATCGGACCCAACGGATGCGGCAAGTCGACGCTGCTGAAGGCCCTGGCCCGGGTGCTCGCCCCCAAGGCCGGGTACGTGTACCTGGGGGGAACCGACATCCACCAGCTGCGGACCACCGCCGTCGCCCGCAGGCTCGGGTTCCTGCCGCAGCGCCAGTCGGTGCCGCCGGGCATCAAGGTACTGGACATGGTGAGTCGGGGACGGTTCGCCCATCAAAGGTTCTGGTCCAGGTGGTCGCAGGAGGACGAGAAGGCCGTGGCCTCGGCACTCGAGGTCACCGGACTGACCGATCTGCAGCGGGCCGACGTCGACGAACTCTCCGGCGGGCAGGTGCAGCGGGTGTGGCTGGCGACGGTACTGGCCCAGGACACACCGCTGCTGCTGCTCGACGAACCCACCACCTTCCTGGACATCGCCCATCAGTACGAGGTCCTGAAACTGGTGCGCGGGTTCCGCGACGCAGGACGCACCGTCGTCGTGGTGGTGCACGACCTGAACCAGGCCACCCGGTTCGCCACCAACCTGGTGGTCATGAAGGACGGGGCGGTCGTGGCCTCGGGGCTGCCCGCCGAGGTGCTGACCGCGGAACTGGTCGAGAGCGTCTTCGGACTCCCGGTGCTCGTCGTACCGGATCCGGTCACCGGGACCCCGATGGTGGTGCCGCGATGACCATGCACCTGCCACCCACGCCCCTGTCCGCCACGGGCGCCCCGCACCCTGCGGACCCGGAGCTGCCGGACCAGCTGGACCACTCCCCGATCATGGGGAAACGGTGTGTGATCGATGGCGTGGAGATGGTGGAGGTCACCTTCGTCGCCCACGAACCCCGGGGGTGTGAGGTGCTGGTTCACCTCAACAGCCTCACCGATGCGATCCGCACCCGGCTGGACCCCGCCGTCATGACCCCGGTCGGGGACACCGGGATCCAGGCCCTGTCCTGGTGGCTGCCCGCCGACGGCTGCTACTCCTACCGCTACTGGCGCAGCGACGAAATACCCCGCGACATCGGTGCAACCCGCGAAGGCTGGCTGCGGGTGCACCGGGAGGGTGAACCGGATCCGCTCAACCCCGAGACCCTGCCCGCCTTCGACCTGCGGGAACAGTCGGTGTGGCGCGGACCCGACTTCCATCCCGCCCCGTGGACCCCGGCCGGCGAGGCCGAGCAGCGGTGGCGGCTGCACGACGGCGGAAGATTCGCGGTGCTGCCCGGGGACGACCGGACCCTGGTGCTGTTCGACGGGCTTCGCTGGCGCCTGGCGGGGGTGGCCTCCGCGTTGCGGGCCGCAGGGTTCGGGCACACCGTCGTCGCCGTCGACACCGGGGAGGGAGAACAGCGGGCCGCGTGGCTGACCACGGCGCGGGGCTGCGCCCCGCTGGTGGAACGCGCCCGGGAACTGGCCGGGACGGGCCGCGAGGTGATCGCCGCCGGGCAGTCGTTCGGGGGCCTGGCGTGCGTGGAGCTCGCGACCCACCGGCCGGATCTGGTCACCGCGGTGATCGCCCAGTCGGCGTCGCTGTGGTTCGCGGGCGATCCCGTTCCGGATCCGGAGGCGGAGGGCACCCTGCTGCGCGATCTCACCGCGGGCACGAGGACGCTGGGGGTGCCGGTGGTGGTTCAGGCCGGCACCGACGAACGCGGCCTGATCCAAGGCGCCCGGCGGCTGGCCGGGATCGCGGAGAGAACCGGCCGGTTGGTGTCAGCGGAGGAGTTCCGTGGCGGCCACGACCTTTCCTGGTGGCGGCACGGCCTGCTGTCGGGCCTGTCAGCCCTCGTCTGAACCCCGCCAGATCCGTGCCGGCTCGCCCCGGTGCCTGGCGGTCAACCACCACACGGCCTCCACCAGCCCGGCCCCGACCAGCCCGGCCACGACCCCGAACAGGATCGTCGACGGATTGTCCAGGTCCAGCAGCAGCTGGCCCCGCAGCCACGCCCACGGGATCAGGAACATGGCCAGGTAGAAGGCGTAGGAGACGACCACCAGGCCGAGCCGCCACCACACCCACGGGCGCGCCACCACGGCCAGCACCCAGACGGAGGTGATGATCAGGGCAGCCAGGGTTGCCGTCGAGGCCTGTGCCTGCACGACGGCCGACACCGCCCCGAAACCGCGGGTGACCACGTAGGTGATGGTGGAGACCGCCCCGATGATCACGCCCGAGGGCACCGCCAGCGACAACACGCGGCGCACGAAACCCGGCCTGGCGCGTTCCTTGTTGGGGGGCAGCGACAGCAGGAAAGCGGGAATGCCGATGGTGAACCAGCCGACCACGGTCATCTGGAGCGGGATGAACGGGTTGGGCAGGCCCATCAACCCGATCACCAGGGCCAGGAAGACCGCGTACACCGTTTTGCTGAGGAACAGTTTCGCGACCCGCTCGATGTTGCCGATCACCCGGCGGCCCTCAGCCACCACGTGTGGGAGGGTGGCGAACCGGTCGTCGAGCAGCACGATCTGCGCGACCGCCCGGGTGGCGGGGGAACCCGAGCCCATCGCGACCCCCAGGTCGGCGTCCTTCAGGGCGAGCACGTCGTTGACGCCGTCACCGGTCATGGCGACGGTGTGGCCCCGGGACTGCAGGGCCGCGACCATGGCGCGTTTCTGCTGCGGGGTGACGCGCCCGAACACGTCGGCCCCGGCGATCTTCTCCGTGAACTCCTCGCCCTCGGCGGGCAGGGTGCGGGCATCCACGGCCTCGGCCACGGACACCCCCAGGGAACGGGTGACCGCACCGACGGAGGCCGCGTTGTCACCGGAGATCACCTTCACGGCCACGTGCTGGTCGTTGAAATAGGCGAGGGTGTCGGCGGCGTCGGGACGAACCAGCTGGTCCAGCACCAGCAACGCGACCGGCGTGACCACCCCCGGCGCGCCGGGAGAGTCGACGGGCTCGGATGCGCGGCCCAGCAGCAGCACCCGGCGGCCCGTGGAACCGATCTCCTCAGCGCGGGCGGCCACGTCGGCCGGGGCCAGCACGTCGGGCGCACCCAGCACCCAGTCGCCGCGCGTCCCGAAGGAAACCCCCGACCACTTCTTGGCCGAGGTGAACGGCGCCCGGGCGGTGACCTCCCACGGCGAGGAGGCCGCGGGGGTGGCCTCGGCGATCGCCGTCATCGAAGCGTTGGGCGCCGGATCGGCGGCGACGAGCTGCGCCAGCACCTCGGTGACCTCGTCCGCGCTTCCCGCCAGGGGAATCACCTCGCCGAGGGTCATGGCGTTCTGGGTCAGGGTGCCGGTTTTGTCCGCGCACACCACGCTCACCCGGGCCAGGCCCTCGATGGCCGGCAGTTCCTGCACCAGGCACTTGCGGCGTCCCAGCCGGATCACACCCAGCGCGAAGGCCATCGAGGTGAGCAGCACCAAGCCCTCGGGGATCATCGGCACCAGGGCACCCACCATCCGCAGCGCCGATTCCTGCCAGGTGGTGCCCGGCTGGCGGAACTGCACCCAGATGGTGAGCAATCCCGCAGGGATCAGCAGCCAGGTCACGAACTTCAGGATGCGGTCGATGCCCGCCCGCAACTCGGAGTTGACCAGCGTGAACTTGGCGGCCTGCGCGGTCAGCTGCGCGGCGTAGGCCTCGGCGCCGACCTTCGTGGCCCGGTACACGCCGGAACCGGAGACGACGAAGGCGCCCGACATGAGTTCGTCGCCCACGGATTTGGCCACCGGATCGGCCTCACCGGTGAGCATCGACTCGTCGACCTCCAGGTAGTCGGCGGCCACCACCTCGCCGTCGACGACCACCTGGTCGCCCGGGGACAGCGCAATGAGGTCGTCGGCCACCACCTGGTCCCGCGGCAGGGAGACCCGTTGCCCGTCGCGCAGCACGACGGGATGGGCCTCTCCGATCACGGCCAGGTTGTCGAGGGTGCGTTTGGCGCGCAGTTCCTGAACCATGCCGATGATCGAGTTGGCGACGATCAGGATCGCGAACGCCCCCTGGGCGAACTGCATGGTCGCGGCGACGATCACGAACAGCACCGCCAGCATCGCGTTCACGCGTGTGAAAACGTTGTCGCGGACGATCTGCCAGGTGGTGCGCCCCGAGCGTTCCGGCAGCGTGTTGACCTTTCCCTCCCTGACCCGCTCCGCCACCTGGTCGGCGGTCAGGCCCTGCAGCTCACCGGTCACGATCGGTGGCCAGTCCGGCGAGTGTGATGAGGGCCGAGCGTCCCTCTGCGTCCATGTCGGCTCCTTCCAGAGCGGTCAGGGCATCCGTGGTGGAACGGGCGATGAGTTCCTCGCAGGAGTTCCGTGCCCCGGTGGCCTCGATGATCTCCCGGGCGGTGGTGAGATCCTCCTCGGTGAGCCCGGGGGTGCCGAGGAGGGAATCCAGGGTGTCGTGCTGGCGGGCGTCGCCGTTCTCCAGGGCTGTCAGCACCAGCACCGTGCGTTTGCCCTCCCGGATGTCGTCGCCCGCGGGTTTGCCCGTGGCCCCGGGATCCCCGAAGACCCCGAGGATGTCGTCGCGCAGCTGGAAGGCCCTTCCCAGCAGGGAACCGTAGGTGCCCAGAGCCGCGAGCAGGTCCGGCGGGGCCTCGCCGAGCGTCGCACCGAGTTCGGCGGGGCGTCGCACCGAGTAGCGGGCGGACTTGAACTCCAGCACCTTCTCGGCGGTGTCGGCCTGGGCCCGCGGGGTGGAGCGGTCGGTGGCCCCGAACGCGGCCGCGACGTCGAGGTACTGGCCGAGCAGTACCTCGCTGCGCATTGTTGCGAGCACCGAGGCGGCGCGGCGAACGGCCTCAGGGGAAAGGCCGGCGTTCTCGAACATCTCCGCGCTCCAGGAGAACAGGACATCGCCCAGCAGGATCGCGGCGGCCTCCCCGAAACGGGCGGCCCGGGGGCCCGGGAGGAGGGCCTCGAAACGGCGGTGGGCCGATGGCGCGCCGCGCCGGGTGTCGGAGCCGTCCAGCAGGTCGTCGTGAACCAGCAGGGAGGCGTGCAGCAGGTCGAGGGAGGCGGCGGCGCGCAGCAGCGGGCCCGGGTCGGTGGGCCGTCCGGCGGCCGCGACGTACCCCCAGTAGCAGAAGGCGGGACGAAGCCGTTTCCCACCCGCGACGCAGGCGTGGGCGGCGTCCAGCACCGCCGTCGCGCCCGTTCGGTCCGCGAGACCGGCCTGCCCGTCGAGGAACTCTGCGAGTGTCCTCCCCACCGCCGAGATGAAAACCGAACTCATCGGGTCGTGGGCGGGGGGAATCAGCATGCGCCCCAGCTTAGAGGTCGAGTCAATCAGGCCCCGGTACAACTTGATCGAAGCTGGTTGAACCGGGCTGTGACGAAGGAACGGCCAGTGTCGAAACCGCAACCCCTCCTCCTGCACACGAATCGCAGGATTTCGGGGTAGCGGTTGGGGTCCCCGAGGTAAACCCCTCCCGCGCACGAATCGCGGAAGAAAAACGGTTCAGCGTCGCCGCATGACGGGCGGTTTCAAGTGGTGTGTGCAATGTTGAGTAGTTGTTCCATTTTCTCGGCTGGTGTGGCCCAGTCAAGTACTCGGCGG
>ERZ772766.46-NODE-46-length-76852-cov-9.147975_pt1 | contig 76852 bp, 80 predicted proteins | sample MGYA00511379_ERZ772766 | MGnify/ENA primary metagenome ERZ772766 (study PRJEB29015, sample SAMEA2737895) | human oral metagenome | biome: human oral; feature: human-associated habitat; material: dental | place: China | collected 2116 ... | reverse complement strand
AACCGACCGACCTGCTCGCGTACAGCGAAGCCATCCCCGTCATCAAATCGCTGGGTTTTGGCAACATCGTCGCCTGCGCCGCCGGGCCGAAGGCAGACGCCTCCTACTTGCGGCAACTGACCGACACCGTCGCCTCGCTCGACACCATGGACGCCAGCGCCTTCGCCAAATTCTTCCAGTGGGTCTCGGCAGCCGTTGCCAGCAGCAGCGTCAGCGTCGGCGCGCCGACAGCGGGCAACGACCTGCCGCCGCCCCCGCCGGAAATCAACATCGTCCTGTAAAAAAAAGCACCCTGCGGGGCGCTTTCATATGCCCGTACCCGAGAAAACACCCGCAATTTACGCCGCTTGGCAGGCCCGGTATTTACGCCGCTTGACAGGTCCAGCAACTACGCCGCTTGGAACAAAAAAATCCCTCCCCGCTTGCGGGGGGGGAGGTGGTCGAAGGCCAGAGGGGACAAAAGCCCCTCCCTTGTTTACACCGCTTGGCAGGCCCGGTATTTACGCCGCTTGGCGGCTATTTGGCAGCCAAGCGCGCTACAACAGAAAAAATAGTCGGCAACATTCCAAAAAAACAAGCGACGTAGTTACGCCGCTTGATGAAGTTCCGCTATACACCTTTTCGGTAAGCGGCAGATTTTGTCATGCGCAAAGAACCGCATATATTCAGCAATCAGACGAATGCCGTTATAAGATTCCATACCCAATTGAGGAATAATCGTAATGGAGGAAATACTGCGTTCAATATAAAAAATACTAAGGCTATTATTACCTTCGTCCAAATGTCATCCATAAGCACCTCTTCTGGAAACAAGAAACACAACACTCAAATTAACTTGCAATAATTACTCCAACACTCTCTTTCCTGCACTTGAAGGCTTTTATTTATCATTATTAAAAAGGTAGTGGAAGCCTATGGCTGCAAAAAATAAAAGTACACTAAGAATTATCAGGAAGAATATATTACTTATAATATAATACATCGACATGGTTAACCTCCATTATTAAGAACAAATATTGCTGCAATATTCTAATTTATCTGCCAGAATCCACCACCCACAATTTTTATCAGTAACTATCCCCAACAGTGTAGGTTCCCATGAAAGTACACGACAAAATCCGCACCATGCGTGAATTGCGGCACTGGTCGCAAGAGGAAATGGCTGCCCGTTTAAGCATGTCCACCAATGGTTATGCCAAGCTGGAGCGCGGCGAAACCCGTCTCAACATTCCCAGTCTGGAGCAGATTGCCGGGGCATTGGATGTTGACCTGAATGATTTGATGGCAGTAAGCGAGCGCAGCGTGATTTGCCTGATTAACGAAAATAGCCAGCACAGCAGTAATTATTACGCTGCCTCGCAACAAGAACTCACCGCCGAAATCAACCGTCTGCAACAGTTGCTCGCTCATCAGGAAGCCCTGGGCGCGCAAAAGGATGCGCTGATTGCCCAGCAGGCGCGCGAAATCGAGACGCTGCGCACGCTGGTCGCCGTCCTGCAAAAAAGCGGTAGTGCCTGAAATGCTGCAACTCATCGCTTTTGCGCCCGGTTCGGTCATGGCAATGAGCAGGCATGCCGTGGGCTATGGTACGCCCGTATCCGGCTGCGCCCGTACCGAAAGCCGGTGCCCATCTGAAACAACCCGACACCATCGCCTCACTGGACACCATGTACGCCGATGCCTTTGTCAAATTTTTCCAGCGGGCCTCGACAGCGGCTGCCCGCAGCGGCGTCGGTGCGCCGACGGCAGGCAACGACCAGTCTCTGCATCGCCGGAAATCAACATCGTCTTGTAATTGTGATAAAGAATGCCTCTGCGGTGCGCCTTTTGCGGTCCAACGTTTCGTGTGCAACGAAAAGCCGCGCCTGTGGAAAACAGCGCAGCGCGTCATTACATTGCTTGACGAAGCCAAGATTTACGCCGCTTGGTAGCGATCCCAACCGGTGTTTGCCTCGCTTGGCAGTCGTCTTTTCAAACCATCACAAAATGGGCAGCAGCCAAATGAACCGCCGCGCAGAGTCCGGGGCAAATTACCATGCCCCACTCACGGCGGCGCCAGCCGATTGACACGTCGCCGAGCTGGGTCAGGGCAAAAGCTATCAGCAACAGGCGCGCCGCGCCGTTGTGGAAGAAAAATGGCACTAGCGCTGCCGCCAAACCAAAGGGAATGGCGCGGGCGGCGTACATATGCGCGTAGAAACGGACGTCATCGCCGACGCTTTGCGCGCGCAACATCAGTTCCGGATGTATCAAGGCGAGCAGGGCAGCGACCACGGCCAGCAGTGCGCAGAGGGTGTTGGCAAGCAGCAGGATAGGGTTCATGGCTGCTCCGGAGACTGGATCTGGCGGGAAAGGGTTTCAAGGACGGCAAGCGCGGTAACCAGCGCTTCTGGCGGATAATCTTGCGCCCAAACGCTTGCCTGCTCGCGCCAACGCGCGCTGATGTCATCCAATAGTGCCTGGCCGCTGGCGGTAAGGGTGTAGCAGGGCGAACGCTTGTGGGCGGCATTATCTTGGGCATTGACGAGTTCTCCGTCCAGTAGCAGATTAAGCTGCTTTTGCACGCCCTGACGGCTGATGCCCATGCGCTCGGCAATCTGCGGCGCAGTGAGCGGCGTTTCGCTGGTGGCGATAGCGCCCAACACCTGCCAGCGCGCAGTAGTGAGTTGGCTGGTGGCGGCGAAACGGTCGCCCCAAGCGGCGATCTGGCCGTTCAGGCGAAAAATGCCCAGCACCAGCTGGCTTACGGATTGATGGGCCATTGGGGCTCCGAAAGAAAATTAATAACCAGTTTACATCATTTGTAAACTGGTTGTCAAAGGCGCGCTATTTGTTTTTACGCTCTTTGAGCACACCCCCATATGGTTGAATAGTTCGGAAACAGTAACGATCATGACCTATCCAGCCCATACCCATAAAAATTCTTGTGGACATCAAAGATGATATGCCCTTCTGGAAGGGGCGGCCGGACACCGGGTCGGTCTCAAATCCCCACTACCCGGAAAAATTGCCACAATCCAACGGCAGCCGCCGATCTACGCCTCGGCTTGTCGTCCACAAAAAAACCATCCAGACAAGACCTTGCCTAGATGGACACACTCATGAAATGACTATTTTCGGTGATGGCGGTGGTCTGATATATATGCTCGACGAACCTGTCAATAGCGTACACAGAAGATACGAGAGAGCTTTTCCTATCATTATAGCTGGAAGGTCAACCAAACCCGCTCGGATTATGGGCGGCATACTTTTCAGACTACTGCCTACATCTGCCCGTTGCCTTTATTAGTTTCTGTTAACCAACAACCCTGTCAGCATACTTTTCAGAACACCACCAAAAAGCGTAAGCTACACTTGTGAGCCATTTGAATCCACGTCACTTCGTCGGATTAGATTTCTGTAAAAATCGTTTCGCAAGAGTTATAATAATAAACCCATCAAAAATCAACATAAGTCTTATACCAATTGAAAGCTTCTACTTTGTCATCCTCAATGGGTCTATTTTCGTGGTCCACAAAGAAGTCAATGACGCTTCCTACTTAATGAAGTAAGAACCCCTGCACTTTTATTTTATGCTTCATCCGCAACAAGTCGATCCACAAATTCAATATACGCCATTGGTGCCCGATCACCTGCCCTATAACCACATTTTAAAATTCTTACATAACCACCCGGACGAGCCTTATAACGTGGTGCGATTTCTGCGAATAATTTTTGCACTGCTTTGCGATCACGCAGACGCGAAAACGCAATGCGTCGGCCTGCAACATCATCATGGTTTTTAGCATGCGTAATAATGGGCTCAATAATCCCACGCAAATCCTTTGCTTTAGATAAAGTCGTTTTAATCAATTCATGCTCAATCAAAGAAACCGACATATTTTTGAACATCGCTTTACGATGCGCACTGGTGCGATTAAATTTACGTCCCGACAATTTGTGTCTCATAAAAACTCCTAACTAAATAAATAAAACTAGACTAGTGGGTCTCATTACCAGACCAATTATCTAAATCCATACCAAGTTCTAGACCATGCGCGGCCAGAACCTCTTTTATCTCATTTAGTGATTTTTTACCCAAATTCGGTGTCTTTAAAAGCTCAACTTCCGTTCTGCGTACCAAATCACCAATATTGTTAATGTTCTCTGCTTTAAGGCAATTAGCGCTACGCACAGTTAGTTCTAAATCATCAACTGGTCGTAGCAATACCGGATCAACCTGCGTTTCTTCCTCTGGTTCTATTTCAACCTCGGTAGATTCCAAATTAACAAAAACAGCAATTTGTTTGTGTAAAATAGTTGCCGCCTGTCTAATTGCTTGTTCTGGTTCTATTGAACCATTAGATTCGACATCAATAATCAACTTGTCCAGATCAGTATGTTGCTCAACACGTGCAGCCTCTACACGATAGGCGATACGTTTTATAGGGCTAAAAGATGCATCAATGCGCAAAACATTAGGCACATTTACAGCCCCCCCCTCCTGAACAGCTACCTGGTAGCCACGGCCTTTCTCAACAACAACCGTCATATTAAAAGGAACATCCTGAGTCAAATGAGCAATCACATGTCCAGGGTTACAAATTTTGACATTAGCTGGAACCTTAAAACATTCTGCGCTAACTATGCCAGCTTTATTAGCAGATAAATGCATTTTGGCACGATCGCCCTCATGTAAAATTAAAGATAATCCCTTTAAATTCAGCAAAACATCAATAACATCTTCACTCACTCCCTCGATCGCTGAATATTCATGTAGAACACCATCAATCTCACATTCAGTAACGGCAGCGCCCTCAATAGAAGACAACAGCACGCGACGTAATGCCGTACCTAAAGTATAACCGAAACCACGTTCCAGCGGTTCTAAAGTAACTCGTGACGTATTTAATCCAATTTCTTGTATCTTAACGATACGTGGAGTTAACAGATCTGATAACGCCATATAAAATGCCTATAAAAGTAATTAAAAGAATTTTTAAGATTACTTAGAATACAATTCTACTACTAATGATTCGTTAATATCTGGCGACAAATCAATACGGTCAGGTACCCTTTTAAATAAACCTGACATCTTCGTCGTATCCACATCAACCCATTCAACAAATCCGCGTTGCGTTGCAAGTTCTAAAGAACTTTGAATACGTGATTGCTTACGGCTTTTCTCACGCACCGCAACGATATCATTTGCTCTAACTTGGAAAGAAGCTATTGTTACACATCTACCGTTAACTTCAATTGCTCCATGAGAAACCAATTGACGCGACTCAGCACGAGTCGTTCCATACCCCATGCGATAAACCACATTATCCAAACGTTGTTCCAAAAATTGCAGCAAGTTCTCTCCTGTAGAACCTTTTTGTTGTGACGCTTTCTTATAGTAATTACGGAACTGGCGCTCCAGTACTCCATAAATACGTTTTAACTTCTGCTTTTCTCGCAACTGGTTTCCATAATCAGATAGCCGCCCTCGACGAATACCGTGCTGTCCAGGTGCAGCTCCCATATTACATTTCGACTCAGTGGGACGAATCCCTGATTTCAATTCGAGGTCAATCCCCTCTCTGCGAGCCAAACGACACTTAGGTCCGATATATCTAGCCATTAATCAATACTCCGGGCAAATTAAACGCGACGCTTCTTAGGAGGACGACAACCATTGTGCGGAATGGGTGTTACATCAGTGATACTGTGAATGTTAAAACCAGCGGCATTTAATGCGCGCACAGCCGATTCTCGACCGGGCCCAGGGCCCTTAACATTCACATCAAGATTTTGGACGCCGTATTCTTTAGCAGCATTCCCAGCCTGTTCGGCAGCTACCTGTGCTGCAAACGGTGTACTCTTTCTTGAGCCACGGAAACCAGAACCACCAGCAGTTGCCCAAGAAAGCGTGTTACCCTGACCATCGGTAATGGTCACGATAGTGTTATTAAAAGAAGCGTGGACATGCGCAACAGCATCCACAACAACACGCTTCGCTTTTTTTCTAACATTTTTTTGCTTACTAGTAGTAGCTTTAGCCATAAGATCTCCTCTACATTTTATCGTTTAATCGGGCGACGAGGACCTTTCCTGGTTCTCGCATTCGTTTTAGTACGCTGACCGCGTACTGGAAGAGCACGACGATGGCGTAAACCTCGATAGCAGCCTAAATCCATCAACCGTTTTATGCTCATAGAGATTTGACGACGTAAGTCGCCCTCTACTTTGTATTCAGCAACCGCTGCGCGCAAAGAATCAACTTCCGCATCAGTAAGATCGCGAATTTTCTTTGTTGGTTCAACCTTTGCTGCTGCACAAATATTGCGGGCACGGGTTAGGCCAATACCGTAGATAGCTGTTAACGCGATAACAGCGTGTTTTTGTGTTGGTACATTAATTCCAGCTATGCGAGCCATTTTAAACTCCTAAAATAAAAAATTACACCACCACTCTAAGTGATAAGCTAATCAATGAACTGAAAAAGTATAACTTTATCATGACATAAGTAGCAGAACCGTCTTAATTATATCACATAGAAAATCTATTAATTCCACTTAGGACATAAACTTTAGAGACTTCCTCTATTATTATTAAATCCTGCAAGATTTGCTTTTTTCATCAGTTGTTCATATTGCTTAGACATAACATGAGACTGAATTTGCGAAACAAAATCCATTGCAACGACAACAGCAATGAGTAAGGAAGTACCTCCAAAAAGGAAAAGGACTTGCCCGTTCGCAGAACCTATATTTAACAGAGAAGGCAGGATACATACAAAGGCAACATAGATTGCACCTACTAAAGTCAATCGTTCCTGCACCATATCAAGATACTCGGAAGTCTGTCTACCAGGCCTAAACCCCTGAATAAACGCATTAGATTTCTTTAAATTTTCAGCAAGCTCACGATTTTCAAACATCATGGCCGTATAAAAGAAAGAAAAAAGCACTATCAATAATGAAAATGTTGCGATATACAGCCAATTTCCTTGCGAAAATCCATGTGTCACATCAGAGAAATAGCGTCCCCAAGTGCCAGGTAGGCTTCCAAGAAGAGCAAGTCCCGATACTATTAATGTTATTATTGCCGAAGCAAAAATTGCAGGAATAACGCCCGCCATATTAATTTTCAATGGCAAATGTGATCTTTGTCCCATATCATGGCTACCTGGTCCCTGTCGTTTAGCATAATGAATTGCAATCTGTCTTTGCGCACGTTCAGTAACCACAATAAGTGCAAACAGCGACACTATAATAGATAGCATCAGAAAGAATCTGAAAAAAGTAATATCGCCTTCTTTGGCTTGTACAATTAGGTTTACAATACCAGATGGTATATGAACGGCAATGCCAGCAAAAATCAACATAGAAATACCATTACCGATGCCACGCTCCGTAATTTGTTCGCCAAGCCACATCATGAATAAAGCACCCGTTGCTAAAGAAATAGCTCCCATTATTAGAAAGGGTTGTCCATGATACAGAGTTAGATTTTGAGCCATGACCATTTTGGATATTGCAAATCCTTGTATGAGTGCAAAGCCAAAGGCCAAATAACGCGTATATTGCCCGATCTTTTTCTGTCCGCCACTTCCTTGTAGGCGTAATTCTTTAAGTGGCGGATACATATGCGTAAATAGCTGCAGGACAATTGATGCAGATATATAAGGGGCAACTCCCAAAGCAAGTAACGAGGCATTACTCAATGCTCCACCAGAAAACATATTAAAGAGCTGAAATATTGATCCTTCTCCACTCTCAAACAATTGGCGCACTTTGGTATGATCTATTCCCGGAACAGGAATATGTGCACCAATACGATAAATTATTAATGCAAAAATCAGATACCAAAGTCGCGAAATTAGCTCCTTATTTGAATTATTACTTATCTTCGCCGTCATATGATCATCCTATAAACATCACTCACTAACAGAGCCACCAGCGGCCTCTATCATTTCTCTAGCTCCAGACGTAACATTAATTCCTTCCAATTTTAAAGATACAGAGACAGCACCACTAAGGAAAATCTTTACTTTTATTGCATCAATTGGAATAATTTTTCTTTCTTTCAAAGCGGCTATATCAATTAATTGAGAAGATGTAAAAACATTTAATTCGGAAGTCCTAATGCGAAACGTACCTTGCTTAGAGGTGCTAAAAAATCCTCGCTTAGGAAGGCGGCGCTGTAAGGGCATTTGTCCGCCCTCAAAACCGATTTTATGGTACCCCCCAGAACGAGCCTTTTGCCCTTTATGTCCTTTACCACTAGTTTTGCCTAATCCAGATCCAATTCCACGTCCTAAGCGTTTTGATTTATGATAGGATCCTGCCATAGGTTGCAAATCATTCAGATACATCAGTGCACCTCTTCGATCTTCAGAAGATAAGAAACTTTATTAATTAACCCACGATTAGAAGGTGTATCATCTATAAAACGTGATTGATGGATCTTTTTTAGTCCCAACGCTGACAAGCACTGCCTATGCCTACGTAAGCGACCAAATTTACTTTTAATTAATGTTATTTTCACTTGTTTATCCAACATTTGCTTGTACCTCCTCAAGAGACTTGCCGCGTTTTGCAGCAATTTCATTGGGTGTCGTCATTTTCTGTAACCCTACGATAGTAGCGCGCACAACGTTGCCTGGGGTTCGAGTACCGATACATTTCGCTAAAACATCTTTAATGCCTAAAACTTCAAAAACTGCTCTCATTGCTCCTCCCGCAATAATTCCAGTTCCTGCTGACGCCGGCTGCATATAGACCTTAGCTGCTCCATGCGTACCTATCACGGGATGATGCAATGTATCATTATTAAGAACAATTTTAACTAAATTCTTTTTTGCATGATCCATTGCCTTTTGTATAGCAATAGGAACTTCCTTGGCTTTACCATAGCCATACCCGACACGACCATTACCGTCTCCTACAACTGTCAAGGCAGTAAAAGTAAATTGCCTACCACCTTTAACTACTTTTGTGACACGATTGACAGCCACTAATTTTTCGGAAAACTCGGTATCCTGCGAACGGTCTTTTTGCTGTACCATTATAATTACCCTACTAACTTAAAAATCCAAACCAACTTCTCTAGCAGCATCTGCAAGTGCTTTCACACGCCCATGATAACTAAAACCGCTACGGTCAAATACGATTTGATAAATTCCCTGTCCTTTAGCTTTTTGTGCTATTAATGCTCCGACTCTAGCTGCCGCTTCTATATTCCCCGTATATTTGAGATTATTCTTAACTGCTTCCTGTAAAGTAGAAGCACTAGCCAAAATCCTAGATCCATCTGCACTAATAATCTGCGCATAAATATGTCTAGAAGTCTTATGGATAATTAAACTGACTTTTCCAGCCTCACGAATATTAAGCCGGCTTCGTTTGCCACGACGAATTCGTTTAAGCTTTTTCTCATTCATTTGCATTGACCCTTACTATTTTTTCTTAGCTTCTTTCATAAGAATTCGCTCATCCATATAACGAATTCCCTTTCCTTTATATGGCTCAGGAGATCGGTAAGCTCGGAGTTTTGCTGCCACTTCACCTACTTGTTGCTTATCACTGCCTTTAATAATAATTTCTGATTGACTTGGTGTTTCAATTGAAATTCCAACGGGAATAGAAAACTCTATAGGATGAGAGAATCCTAACAAAAGGTTCAATTTTTGCCCTTGTGCCTGCGCGCGATAGCCTACACCGACCAATTGTAGTTTCTTTTCAAAACCAATCGTAACTCCAATAATCATGTTATTAAGAATAGATCTCATTGTTCCGCACATTGCCCAATGGGAGGCTTCTTGACGGACAGGAAATAAATGAATAGAGTCCGCGCTCTGTTCAAGGTTAACATAAGCATGAAGCTCTAAATTTAGACTTCCTCTCCTACCTTGTACATTAATAATTCTATCATTAATTAAAATATTAACTCCGCTAGGGATCTGTATTGGCTGTTTACCTACGCGTGACATCTCTTTTCTCCATATTAAGCTACATAGCAAATGACTTCGCCACCAATCATTTTTTGACGAGCTTTGGAATCGCTCATCACGCCCTGAGATGTGGAAATAATAGCCATCCCTAAGCCGCCGCGAACACGAGGCAGAGCCCCTTTATCTTTAAAAAGTCGAAGCCCCGGCCGACTAGCACGCCTGATGAAATCAATAACAGGTTTCCCTTGGTAGTATTTTAATATTATGATTAGCTCAGATTTGATACTTTCTTTTACACTAAAAGATTGGATGTATCCTTCTTCTTGTAAGACTGTGGCAATAGCTATTTTTTGTTTAGAAGCAGGCATGCTCACGACTGAACGCCCAGTATGCTGAGCATTTCGAATACGCGTAAGCATGTCCGCAATTGGATCCGTTAACATATATACCTCGTATTAAACAGTATTGGTTTTAGCGCCCATCTCTCTAGGTGATATTTTATAGTACTAACCATTTGGCTATTGCTGCATCACGATTTGTCTAGTGAATGGGTTCTTAGCTTTCATGCTCTTGTAACTTAATATTGAAAAGTCACCAACTTGATTTTCTAATTCCAGGAACTTCTCCCTGCATTGCTAACTCACGCAATTTATTTCGTGAAAGACCAAACCTGCGATAGACAGCATGAGGACGTCCCGTGATTCTACAACGACGCTGCAATCTAGAAGGAGAAGCATCTCTAGGGAGTTTTTGTAGTTTTTCTTGCGCGGCGTCTCTCTCTTCGACAGAATAAAAATCCACTTTACGAATGATCTCTTTGAGTTCTCTGCGTCTAGCAACAAATTTTTGTACTAATTGAATGCGCTTAAGTTCGCGGTTAATCATGTTTTTCTTAGCCATGTTATTAACTCCTAAAAGGAAACCCAAAAGATTCCAACAACGCTTTAGCACTTACGTCATCTTTCGCTGTTGTAGTAACCGTAATGTCCATACCACGAATAGCATCTGTTTTTTCAAAATCTATTTCCGGAAATACAATATGTTCTCGTATACCAAAAGTATAGTTACCTCTTCCGTCAAAAGCTTTTGAGCTTAGCCCACGAAAATCTCTAGTTCTAGGCAATGAAATGTTGATTAAACGATCTAGAAACTCGTACATCCGCTCACGGCGTAAAGTTACTTTGCACCCAATTGGCCAGCCATCTCTAATCTTAAAACCAGCTATTGATTTTTTGGATTTAGTCACAATAGGTTTTTGTCCAGAAATTAACGCTAAATCATGAATAGCATTATCCAAGATTTTCTTATCATTAACGGCTTCACCTACTCCCATATTAATTGTTATTTTAGTCAATCTTGGAACTTCCATTATATTACTAAGATTGAACTTAATGAGTAAATGCTGCGCAAGTTCATCTTTATATTTAACAAATAATCTAGCCATAACGAACCTCAGTCTATTTTCATCCCGTTAGATCTGTAAATACGGAATTTCTTTCCTTCCTCAATCTTGAATCCAACACGATCCCCTTTATTAGTTTTGGGATTAATAATCATTAAATTTGATATGTGTATTGGAGCTTCCTTTTTTATTATCTTCCCTTCAGTCTGTAATTGTCGATTTTGCTTTACATGTTTTAGTACAAAATTAATACCTTCCACTATGACGTAATCGCCATTAACAGATTTAACTCTTCCCCGCATCCCTTTATTTGTTAATTTACCTGTCACAACAATAACATTATCACCCTTACGTATACGTTTCATATAACCTCCTTCATAACACTTCTGGTGCAAGCGATATTATCTTCATAAACTTCTCATTACGAAGCTCGCGAGCAATTGGTCCAAAAACACGAGTACCAATGGGTTCCAGTTTATTATTCAATAGTACCGCAGCATTACTATCAAACCGTAAGGCGGAACCATCTCTGCGACGCACACCTTTTTTAGTGCGAACAATTAACGCATTATAAACATCTCCTTTTTTAACTCGAGAGCGAGGCAGTGCTTCTTTAATAGATACTTTTATAATATCACCAATATTTGCATATCGACGATGAGAACCTCCCAAAACCTTAATGCATTGCAATTCTCGTGCTCCGCTATTATCAGCGACCGCTAAACGTGATTGTGCTTGGATCATGATCTAACTCCTTAATCCTGCACCCGTTTCACAATATTGACTAACGCCCAAGTCTTGGTTTTAGAAATTGGACTAGTCTGCATAATACGCACAATATCACCTTCCTTGGATTCATTAAGTTCGTCATGAGCATGGCATTTCAGTGTACGCTTAATATATTTTCCATATACTGGATGTCGTTCATAGCGCACTACACTGACTGTAATAGATTTATCACCCTTGCCAGAGAGAACTTGTCCCTGCAAAATACGTTGAATAATTTCTTTATTGTTCATAATCATACCTTAACACCATGCTGTCTTAGCAAGGTCTTTATACGCGCTATATTACGTCTAACTTGGAGAATCTGATGAGGCTTATCCAAATTAGAGCCAAGTTTATGCATAGTTAATTTAAATTGTGCTTGACGCAACGTTATTAATTCTTCAAGTAGACTAGCGATATTTTGATTCAATAGAGTCTTTGGCATTACATCACCTTACGTATTTCAAATACTGTGCCTACGGGCAATTTAGCTGATGCTAAACGAAAAGCTTCTCGTGCTAAATCTTCAGTAACACCCTCAAGTTCATACATCACGGTACCTGGTTGAACTTTTGCTACCCAATATTCAACATTACCTTTGCCTTTCCCTTGTCTGGTTTCTAATGGCTTATTAGTCACGGGTACGTCAGGAAAAATCCGAATCCACATTTTCCCTCCCCGCTTAACGTGGCGATTAATGGCGCGACGTGCAGCTTCTATTTGACGTGCTGTAATCCGACCACGAGTGGTAGCTTTTAATCCATATTCACCAAAACTAACGTTATTGCCAGACTGAGCCAATCCACGATTCCGGCCTTTATGCTGTTTCCTAAATTTTGTACGTTTGGGTTGTAACATAGTTATCTACCTTAATCTTTATTTTCTAAATGTAGATGATCGAGACCTATTAATACGACGAGCCTTTCTATCATCCTGGACATCCGACGCCCCAAGAAGTTGAGAGTCTAATCCTTCTAGATTTTCACCTTTGAATATCCAAACCTTTACGCCAATAACGCCATAGGTAGTATGTGCTTCTGAAAAACCGTAATCAATATCTGCACGCAAAGTGTGAAGAGGCACACGCCCCTCTCTATACCACTCTGTCCTCGCTATTTCCGCCCCATTAAGTCGTCCCGATATGCTAATCTTAATACCCGCTGCCCCTAAGCGCAGTGTCGAAGCGACTGAACGTTTCATTGCCCTGCGGAACATGACTCGTCTCTCTAGCTGTTTGGCGATACTATCAGCCACGAGAAAAGCATCTAATTCTGGACACCTAATCTCCTCTATATTTACTGAAGCAGGCACTCCCATTAGAGCAGTAATCTCCCGCTTCAGTATTTCGATATCTTCACCTTTACGACCTATGACAATGCCAGGACGTGCCGTAAAAATTGTAATTTGCGCCCCATTACGCGGTCGTTCGATTTGAATTTGGCTTACAGACGCGTGAGCCAATTTTTTACGAATAAATTCCCTAACAATGAAGTCCTTCTCTAAAAAAGCAGCATACTCTTTACCCTCCGCATACCATTTAGACGACCAATCTTTCGAAATTCCTAAGCGAAAGCCAACGGGATGTACTTTCTGACCCATAAAAATCAAACTCCAACCTTAGTAGCGTTCCTGAACGCGAAGAAAAATATTACTGGTTCGCTTAAAGATGCGATTTCCACGTCCTTTTGCGCGTGCCGAGAATCGCTTCATAGTCATCCCCTCGCCAATATATATCTCAGCAATATATAATTCATCAATATTAGCACCTCTATTATTTTCTGCATTAGCTATAGCAGCATTTAAAAGTTTCAAAATAATACTTGCTGCCTTCTTATTCGTGAAAGACAAAACCTCTATAGCTTCTTCAACATGTTTTCCACGAACCAAATCTGCCACTAATCTAGCTTTTTGAGCTGATATTCTTGCTGCCCTTAACTTAGCTGTTGATTGCATATCCAGATTACCCTCTCTATTTACCTTTTTTATCGGCGTTATGCCCACGATAATTACGAGTGGGCGCAAATTCACCTAGTTTGTGCCCTACCATATCTTCATTAATTAAAATAGGAACATGTTGTTTACCGTTGTGTACGGCTATAGTTAATCCTATCATGTCTGGCACGATTAGAGAACGGCGAGACCAAGTTTTTATGGGTTTTTTGCTATTATTTGCTACTGCTGACTTTATTTTTTCTGCCAGATGTAGATCAATAAAGAAACCTTTTCTTAAGGACCGTGGCATATTTTAACCCCTCTTATTATTCCGGCGCTGAACAATCATTTTATCCGTTCGTTTATTGTTACGAGTCTTGTATCCCTTAGTGGGAACACCCCATGGTGATACAGGGTGTCTCCCTCCCGATGTGCGTCCCTCACCGCCACCATGCGGATGGTCAACAGGATTCATTACTACACCGCGCACTGTCGGGCGGATACCTCGCCAACGCTTAGCACCAGCTTTGCCTAACGACCGCAAACTGTGTTCTTGGTTACTTACTTCACCAATGACTGCGCGACAATCGCTTAAGATTTTACGACGCTCACCGGATTTCAGCCTAATTGTCGCATATTTACCTTCACGAGCAACTACTTGAACAGAACAGCCCGCACTACGAGCCAATTGGCCTCCTTTCCCTGATCTGAATTCTACGCAATGAACTGTAGAACCTATTGGAATATTACGAATCGGCAGACAATTGCCTAATTTAATAGGAGCATCATCACCATTTCTAATGACGTCACCCGTTTTTAAGCCTAGCGGGGCAATGATGTAACGACGTTCTCCATCTATATAACAAATCAACGCAATATACGCTGTACGATTGGGATCATATTCGATCCGTTCAACAACGGCATCAATGCCATCCTTACGACGTTTAAAGTCAATAACACGATAGCGCTGCAAATGGCCACCGCCTCGATGTCGTACAGTGATACGCCCCGTATTATTACGCCCTCCAGTGGAATTCTTTTTCTCAGTCAATGCTGCGAAGGGCTGCCCTTTATGCAGATCAGGACGAGACACGTCAACTACAAAACGGCGCCCCGGGGATGTTGGTTTTTTTCTAATGACGGACATTTCAAACCTTTAGGATTGCTGCTCAGATAGCAGTGCTTCCATGTCAACTGCCTTATCCAAATTAATATAAGCTTTTTTGAAACCTGCACGGTAGCCCGCACGTTGCTCAAATCGTTTTTGCTTTCCTTTTACATTAACTGTATTAACAGCGTTTACCTCAATATCTAGTAAACATTCCACAGCCTCTTTTATATCCTTTTTACTTGCGTTACATTCTACTTTAAATACAACCTGTTTTTGTGATGTCGCTAAAGAAGATTTTTCAGTTACAAGTGGGCCTAAAACAATTTGCAATTTTCTTTCTTGATTCATGACAACCATCCATTAATTCTTTCTATTGAAACTCTATCTATAACTACATTTTTGAATTGAAGCAGAGATACTGGGTTTAATTCATCAACATCAATGACGCTAATATCTGGAATATTACGAGAGGCGAAAAAAATATTTTTATTTAATGATTCTGTAATCATTAAAAGGTCTCCTTTCAGGCCGATCCCATTTATATATTTGATAAAATCCTTCGTTTTACAAGAAGAAATTCTAAAATCTTCTATGAGATGCATCCTTTTTTGGCGGTACAACTCAGAAAAAATACTACGTAAAGCCCCACGATACATTTTACGATTTACTTTATTCAAGAATTCACGAGGTCTAGCAGCAAAAGTTACACCACCACCTCGCCACAGTGGGGAGCGAATTGTTCCTGCCCGGGCACGCCCTGACCCCTTTTGCTTCCACGGCTTTACGCCGCCACCAGAAACTTCTGCGCGAGTCTTTTGAGACTTGCTGCCCACACGCCCACCTGCTAAATAACTAACAACAACTTGATGTATCAGAGGTTCATTAAATGTCGCGTCAAACACCTCATCGTTCACTGAAACGATACCAGAACCATCTCTAAAGCCAATATCCACGATTATTTATCCTCTTATTTTTATTGATGGACGAACCTCAACATATCCACCTCTAGCACCAGGAATAGAACCTTTGACTAAAAGCAAGCCACGTTTACCATCAACACGAACTATTTCAAGATTTTGCACACTACGCATTTCGTTTCCCAAATGTCCCGACATCTTTTTTCCTTTAAAGACGCGCCCAGGCGTTTGATTCTGCCCAATGGAACCCGGCACACGGTGTGATAAAGAGTTACCATGTGTTTTTCTTTGCCCGCTAAAGTGATGTCGTTTAATTGTACCTGAAAATCCTTTACCTATGCTTCGCGCGCGGACATCAATTCTCTGCCCTACAGAAAATAGAGACGCATCAAAAACATCACCAACGGAGTACCCTAGAATCTCCTCCGCAGAAAGACGAAATTCTTTAGTTACGACACCTGCATCAATATTTGCTTTAGCAAAATGTCCAATAAGGCCTTTTGTTATATGCTTCTTATTCCCTCTTACTACGATCTGAACGGCATCATAGCCATCCGTAGACTGCAATTTTATTTGCGAAACGACATTTGTTGCCACTTCCACGACCGTTACCGCAGCTACATTGCCATTTTCATCAAACACTCGAGTCATCCCTAGTTTTTTGCCAACTAAACCCATTTTCATAAAATTTCCTCTTTAGTAAATAAAGAAGGCGAGAGGAGGGCGGGTGAACCCTCTTCACCCTAACCTGATTAAAGAAATGACGTGGAATTCTACTGTAATTCTATTTTAACGTCAACACCCGCAGCCAAATCCAATTTCATCAGGGCATCAACTGTCTTATCTGTGGGATCAATGATATCCATCACACGCTTATGTGTCCGCATTTCATATTGATCTCGCGCATCCTTATTAACATGTGGCGAAATTAGCACTGTGTAGATTTCTTTTTTAACTGGCAGAGGTACAGGCCCACGCACCTGAGCGCCAGCACGTTTTGCAGTCTCCACAATTTGTTTAGCTGAAAGGTCAATAAGACGGTGGTCGTAGGATTTTAAACGGATACGAATCTTTTGCGTATTTGACATGCTCATCACTCAATAATTTTGGAGACGACGCCCGCACCTACTGTACGGCCACCTTCACGAATTGCAAAACGAAGTCCTTCGTCCATCGCAATCGGCGAAATCAGATGAACATTCATCTTGATATTATCACCCGGCATGACCATTTCCACACCTTCCGGCAGGATGCATTCACCTGTCACGTCCGTAGTACGGAAGTAAAACTGCGGACGGTAACCTTTAAAAAATGGGGTGTGACGACCACCTTCGTCTTTGGACAGTATATAAACTTCCGCCTCAAATTTGGTGTGCGGGGTAATCGTACCCGGTTTGGCCAACACTTGTCCACGTTCTACTTCTTCACGTTTGGTACCGCGCAGCAATACACCAACGTTATCGCCTGCTTCACCCTGATCCAGCAGCTTGCGGAACATTTCCACACCGGTGCAGGTGGTTTTGGCAGTCGGGCGGATACCGACTATTTCGATTTCTTCACCAACTTTGATTACTCCGCGCTCAATACGCCCGGTCACTACCGTACCACGACCGGATATGGAGAAAACGTCTTCAATCGGCATCAGGAACGGTTTGTCAATGTCACGCTGCGGCTCGGGAATATAGCTGTCCAGCGCATCTACCAGTTTGATAATAGAAGGAACACCAATATCGGACTGATCTCCTTCCAGCGCTTTCAATGCAGAACCGATAATAATCGGGGTATCGTCACCGGGAAAGTCGTATTCGCTCAACAGGTCGCGCACTTCCATTTCCACCAGTTCCAGCAGCTCGGCATCATCAACCATGTCTGCCTTGTTCAGATAAACTACGATATAGGGAACACCCACCTGACGGGACAACAGAATGTGTTCACGGGTTTGCGGCATCGGGCCATCGGCTGCAGAGCAGACCAAAATGGCTCCATCCATTTGCGCTGCGCCGGTAATCATGTTTTTAACATAGTCGGCGTGCCCGGGGCAGTCTACGTGTGCATAGTGACGGTTCGGGGATTCGTATTCGACGTGTGCGGTTGAGATGGTGATACCGCGCGCACGTTCTTCGGGTGCACCGTCAATCTGGTCATAGGCTTTAAAGGTACCGCCAAAGCGTTCTGCACCAACTTTGGTCAGCGCCGCCGTCAGTGTCGTCTTGCCATGGTCAACGTGACCAATCGTGCCCACGTTAACGTGCGGCTTGGTTCGGGTAAATTTCTCTTTTGACATGCATAACTCCAAACTAAATCAGGATTTACTTTTAATAACTTCATCAACAACGTTACTAGGCGCTTCGTTGTAACAATCAAATTCCATAGAATAGCTCGCTCGTCCCTGGGTTAAGGATCTGAGTGAGGTCGCATAGCCAAACATCTTGGCAAGGGGGACTTGTGCCCGAACGACTTTACCTGCAGCTTCATCATCCATGCCTTGGATAAGGCCACGACGGCTATTGAGGTCACCGATAACGTCACCCATGTACTCTTCAGGCGTTGATACCTCTACTTTCATCATTGGCTCAAGTAATGCCGGTTTCGCTTTACGGGCTCCTAATTTAAACCCTTCTGAGCCCGCCAGCTTAAATGCCATTTCCGAAGAGTCGACCTCGTGATAAGACCCATCAAAAAGAGTCACTTTGACATCCACTACTGGGTAACCAGCCAAGACTCCATTCTGCATTTGCTCTTGCACCCCTTTGTCAACTGCTGGGATATACTCTTTAGGGATGACACCACCAACAATAGCGTTGACGAATTCATAACCAAAACCAGGTTCTTGCGGCTCTATCTTTAACCAAACATGTCCATACTGGCCACGACCACCGGATTGGCGAACAAATTTTCCTTCCTGCTCGACTGTCTCACGCAAAGCTTCACGATAGGCAACTTGCGGTGCCCCAACATTAGCCTCTACCTTAAATTCACGCTTCATCCGGTCAACAATAATTTCCAGATGCAGTTCGCCCATGCCAGAGATAATTGTTTGACCAGTTTCTTCATCAGTATGAACGCGGAAAGAGGGATCTTCTTGCGCCAATTTAGCCAAAGCCATACCCATTTTTTCCTGATCGGACTTGGTTTTTGGCTCCACCGCAACCGCAATAACCGGCTCGGGAAATTCCATTCGCTCCAAAATAATGGGATGATTAACATCGCAAAGTGTCTCGCCAGTAATAACCTCTTTCAGCCCCACACATGCGGCAATATCTCCTGCGTAAACTTCTTTAATTTCTTCGCGCGAGTTAGCGTGCATTTGAACTATACGCCCAATACGCTCCCTCTTGTCTTTTACAGAGTTTAGTACAGTAGTACCGGCCTCCAATACGCCAGAATAACAACGAACAAATGTCAAGGTGCCAACAAATGGATCCGTGGCAATTTTAAATGCCAGTGCAGCAAACGGCGCATCATCATCCGCTACGCGACTGTCGACTTCATCATTGTTCGGATTGATACCCTGGATCGCTTCTATATCCACAGGGCTGGGCAATAATTCGATAACCTTGTCCAGCATTGCTTGCACGCCTTTATTTTTGAATGACGAACCACAAACAACCGGTACAATCTCATTATTGATGGTTCGTTGACGAAGACCGATAATAATTTCTTCTTCGCTCAGTTCTTCACCACCAAGATACTTTTCCATCAACTCTTCATTGGCTTCTGCGGCTGCTTCTATCAATTTCTCACGCTGCGTCTCACAAGCCGCTTGCAAATCAGTAGGAATATCAGCATAAATAAAGGTCATGCCTTTATCATCTTCATTCCAGATGATTTCTTTCATCTTGATGAGGTCAATTACACCTTTGAAGTTTTCTTCTGCACCAACTGGTAATTGCAAAGGAACCGGTGTCGTATTCAGACGTTCCTCCATCTGTCTGACGACACGCAGGAAGTCGGCACCAGTACGATCCATTTTATTTACATACGCGATACGTGGCACTTTGTATTTATTTGCCTGGCGCCATACGGTCTCAGTTTGCGGCTGGACACCACCAACTGCACACAATACTAAACAGGCGCCATCCAGTACTCGCAGAGAACGCTCTACTTCTATCGTGAAATCAACGTGTCCCGGTGTGTCAATGATATTAATACGATGTTCATCGAACTGTTTCGCCATTCCCTTCCAGAAACAAGTAGTCGCAGCGGATGTAATCGTGATGCCCCGTTCTTGCTCCTGCTCCATCCAGTCCATTGTCGCCGCACCTTCATGCACCTCTCCAAGTTTGTGAGACATACCGGTGTAATAAAGGATACGTTCTGTAGTTGTTGTTTTTCCCGCATCAATGTGTGCCATGATGCCAAGATTACGGTATCGGTTAATTTGTGTTTTGCGTGCCATAGTATTTGCATTAACTCCTTATATTAGGATTCCCACGCTTACCATCGGAAGTGAGCGAATGCTTTATTCGCTTCTGCCATGCGATGCGTATCATCGCGTTTTTTCACGGCAGCACCGCGTTCTTCCAATGCATCTAAAAATTCCGCCGCCAATCGCTGCGACATGGACTTTTCGTTTCGTTTGCGTGCTGCGTCAATGAGCCAACGCATGGCTAACGCATTCTGTCGAACCGGACGAACTTCTACCGGCACCTGGTAGGTAGCGCCGCCAACACGTCGGGATTTTACTTCTACTGCCGGGCGCACTTTTTCCAGCGCTTCTTCCAGCACATCTACCGGCTGTAATTGTTTTTTCTCAGCCGCTTTTTCCAGTGCTTGATAAACCACTTTTTCCGCAACCGATTTTTTTCCGCTAACCATAAGAATATTAATAAATTTTGCCACGACAACATTTCCAAATTTTGGATCCGGCAAAATCTGACGAATAGGGGCACGTACTCTTCTTGACATCGTTATTTCCCTTAAAATTATGACTTAGGTCGTTTGGCACCGTATTTGGAACGGCCTTGCTTGCGATCTTTAACACCGGCCGTATCCAGTGCACCACGCACAATGTGATAGCGTACACCAGGAAGATCTTTAACCCGTCCGCCACGAATCAACACTAAAGAGTGTTCTTGCAGGTTATGTCCCTCACCACCAATATAGGCAGTTACTTCGTACTTGTTAGTCAAACGCGTACGCGCAACCTTACGCATGGCTGAGTTTGGTTTCTTCGGTGTTGTCGTATACACACGGGTGCACACCCCGCGTTTTTGCGGACAGCCCTGCAATGCAGGGACATTATTCTTTTCTTTCTGGCGCGTACGCGGGCTGCGTACGAGCTGATTAACGGTTGCCATGAATAAAGTTCTCCAAACTTTTCGAAATTCAATAAAATTAGCGCCTCTACGCCAAAGGTGGCGCATGGTATGCTTTTACCTAGGGGTTTGTCAAGCACCGCCACATTCAGTTTGCAGCGTTGTTGGACTGATGGTGACTTACTCGGTATTTTCACTACCGTCGACTGGCATTTCAGCTTCAGTCACCACAATATTTTCCGGCTGATTTTTTCCATCATTGTCTTCGACCATATCAAAGAGTTTTTGCTCTTCCGCACGATTGATACGACGTTGCTGGTGATAGGCCAAGCCGGTTCCAGCCGGAATCAGGCGACCGACAATGACGTTTTCTTTCAGACCACGCAGTTCGTCGAAACTGCCCAGTACCGCAGCTTCTGTAAGCACACGGGTGGTTTCTTGGAAAGATGCGGCCGAAACAAAAGACTCGGTTGCAAGAGATGCTTTGGTAATCCCCATCAACACCGGTTCGTAACGCACCGGCAGTTTGCCTTGCACCTGTAAACGATCATTCTCATTTAGAACACGCTGCAAATCAACCTGTTCGCCAACAATCAGGCGGGATTCACCGGCGTCCAGCACTACGACTTTACGCAGCATCTGGCGCACAATGACTTCAATATGTTTATCATTGATTTTTACCCCTTGCAGACGATAGACGTTCTGGATTTCGCGCACGATGTGGGCTGCCAGTTCGGCAACCCCGCGCAAACGCAGGATGTCATGCGGCGTCAACTCGCCATCGGCAAGCACGTCGCCCTGCTTGACTTGTTCGCCTTCAAAGACGTTCAGGCGACGCCATTTCGGGATCAGAATTTCGATCATCTCGCCGCTATCTTCGGCAGTGATGATTAAACGCTGCTTGCCTTTGGTTTCTTTACCAAAAGAGACGGTACCGGTTTTCTCGGCAAGGATTGCCGGTTCTTTCGGTTTGCGTGCTTCGAAGAGATCGGCGACGCGCGGTAAACCACCGGTAATATCTGCGGTTTTCCCGGAAGCCTGTGGCATTCTCGCCAGGATGTCACCTACTTCCACTTTCGCACCATCGTCCAGGTGCACGATGGCACCGCCCGGCAGGAAATAGTTGACCGGAATATCGGAACCTGTCTGTTTGACTGGTTGCCCGTTATCATCCAGTAATTGAATCAACGGCCGCTTGTCTTTAGCCGAAGTGGAACGCAGTGCGTTATCCATGATGGTACGCACGGTCAGACCTGTATCGGCATCAGAAGACTCTTGTACGGTAACGCCGTCTTCGAAGTCATGGAAGGTAATGCGGCCACTGACTTCGGCAATAATCGGATGGGTGTGCGGATCCCAACTGGCAAGTAGTTGCCCTTGTTTGACTTCATCACCGTTTCCCACACCCAGCATGGCGCCATACGGCAGTTTGTAGCGTTCACGTTCGTGGCCGTTCTGATCGATAACAGACAATTCACTGGAACGTGATACGGCAACCAGTTTGCCGTCTTTATTAGTGACGGTCTTGATATTGCTGAGACGCACGGTACCGTTGGTTTTCGCTTCAACCGAGCCAACTGCTGCTGCGCTGGACGCAGCACCACCAATGTGGAAAGTCCGCATCGTCAACTGAGTTCCCGGTTCGCCGATGGACTGCGCGGCAATAACGCCAACGGCTTCACCAACGTTGACGCGGTGTCCGCGTGCAAGGTCACGCCCATAACATTGGGCACACACACCATAGCGGGATTCGCAGGTAATAACGGAACGCACCATAACCCGATCCACTCCGGCATTTTCCAGAATGGCGATTTCTTTTTCTTCAAGCAGGGTACCGGCATCCAGTACAACCTTGCCGCTCTGGTCGCTAACAGGTTCAGCCAATACTCGGCCAAGAACGCGGTCACTCAGGCGTTCAACCACATCCCCGCCTTCAACAACAGCCTGGATTTCAAAACCGCGCGTCGTCCCGCAGTCTTCCTCGTTTACCACAACATCTTGTGAGACATCAACCAAGCGGCGGGTCAAGTAACCGGAATTTGCCGTTTTCAGCGCGGTGTCGGCCAAGCCTTTACGCGCGCCGTGAGTTGAAATGAAGTATTGCAGGACGTTCAGCCCTTCACGGAAGTTGGCTGTAATCGGGGTCTCGATGATGGAACCATCCGGTTTCGCCATCAGACCGCGCATCCCGGCCAGCTGACGAATCTGGGCAGCAGAACCCCGCGCGCCGGAGTCGGCCATCATATAGACGGAATTGAAGGATTCCTGTTTGACAGTTTCTCCCTCACGGTTGACCACGTCCTCTTGTCGCAGGTTATCCATCATCGCTTTCGCCAGTTTTTCGTTGGCGCGCGACCAGATGTCAATGACCTTATTGTACTTTTCGCCTTGGGTGAGCAAACCGGAAGCGTATTGATCTTCTATTTCTTTCACTTCGTTTTCAGAAGATTGCAGTATTTCCGTTTTCGACGCGGGAACGACCATATCAACGATCCCGATTGACGCTCCAGAATAGGTCGCATAGCGGTAGCCGGTGTACATCAACTGGTCGGCGAGAATAACGGTCTCTTTCTGTCCCAACTGGCGGTAGCATTGGTTGATCAACGCAGAAATAGCTTTCTTGTTCATTGACTTGTTGATCAGGTCGAAGGACAGTCCTTCCGGGAGGATTTGTGACAGCAACGCACGCCCGACTGTGGTCGGAATACGGCGGAAATGTTTCTCCCCGTTTTCATACAGATCAAGGCGTACTTCAATTTTCGCTTGCAGGTGTACTTCTCCCGCTTGGTAGGCGCGCTCGACTTCCTTGATGTCGGCAAAGCGCATCCCTTCACCTTTCGCATTGATGCGTTCACGCGTCATGTAGTACAGCCCCAGAACCACATCTTGCGACGGCACGATAATCGGCTCGCCGTTCGAGGGGGAGAGGATATTGTTCGAACTCATCATCAGGGCGCGCGCTTCCAGCTGGGCTTCAAGCGAAAGCGGCACGTGTACTGCCATCTGGTCACCATCAAAGTCGGCGTTAAACGCGGCGCACACCAGCGGGTGCAGCTGGATGGCCTTGCCTTCAATCAGGATCGGCTCAAACGCCTGAATTCCCAAGCGGTGCAAGGTTGGAGCGCGGTTGAGCATGACCGGATGCTCGCGAATGACGTATTCGAGTGCATCCCAGACTTCAGGTTCATCGCGTTCCACCATCAGTTTGGCCGCCTTGATGGTCGGTGCCTGTTCTTTTTCAATCAGTTGCTGGAAGATAAACGGTTTGAAGAGTTCCAGTGCCATGCGTTTCGGCAGACCGCATTGATGCAGGCGTAAGGTCGGACCAACGACGATCACCGAGCGTCCGGAATAGTCCACCCGCTTGCCGAGCAGATTCTGACGGAAGCGTCCCTGCTTGCCTTTAATCATATCGGCCAGTGATTTTAGTGGACGTTTGTTGGAACCGGTCACGGTGCGACCACGGCGACCGTTATCCAGCAGGGAATCCACCGCTTCCTGCAACATGCGTTTTTCATTACGGACAATAATATCCGGCGCGAACAGTTCCAGCAGACGTTTCAGGCGGTTGTTGCGGTTAATGACGCGACGATAGAGATCATTCAGATCGGATGTGGCGAAGCGGCCGGAATCCAGCGGTACCAGCGGGCGTAAATCCGGCGGCAACACCGGCAGGACATTGAGAATCAGCCATTCCGGTTTGCCCACAACTTTTTTGGGATCGTCCGGATCGGGAACAAAGGCGTCAATCAGGTTAATCCGCTTGACCAGACGTTTTTTCTTGGTTTCCGACGAGGTTTGTTCCAACTCTTCTTTCAGGGTTTGCAGCACTTCGCGCCAATCGGTAGTACGCAGGATTTCCTGAATGGCTTCCGCCCCCATCATCGCCTTGAATTCATGGCCGTATTCTTCTACCGCCTGCAAATAGGCTTCTTCGTTGAGCAGCTGATTCTTTTCCAGCGGTGTCATGCCCGGATCCAGCACGATGAAAGACTCAAAATACAGTACCCGCTCGATTTCGCGCAGGGTCAGATCCAGCAACAGACCAATGCGAGACGGCAGGGACTTCAGAAACCAAATATGGGCGACTGGTGTCGCCAGTTCGATATGTCCCATGCGCTCGCGCCGCACGCTGGCTTTGGTAACTTCCACCCCGCATTTTTCACACACCACGCCACGGTGTTTGAGTCGTTTGTATTTGCCGCACAGGCATTCGTAGTCTTTGATTGGTCCAAAAATCTTGGCGCAAAACAAACCGTCCCGCTCTGGCTTGAAGGTGCGGTAGTTGATGGTTTCAGGTTTTTTGACCTCGCCGAATGACCACGAGCGGATCATGTCGGGCGATGCCAGGCCGATGCGGATACGATCAAAATCATCCACACCGTCCTGCGGTTTGAACATATTAATGAGTTCTTTCATGATAAAACCTGCCTGCGTTGATTATTCCTGTTCCAAATCAATATTGATGGCGAGAGCCTTGATTTCCTTGGTAAGTACGTTGAACGATTCCGGCATGCCCGGATCGATTTGCAGATTACCGTCCACGATGTTCTTGTACATTTTGGTACGCCCTTCGACATCATCCGATTTCACCGTCAGCATTTCCTGCAAGGTATAAGCGGCACCATAGGCTTCCAGCGCCCACACTTCCATTTCCCCGAAACGCTGCCCGCCAAACTGTGCGCGCCCGCCAAGCGGTTGCTGCGTGACCAGCGAGTAAGGGCCGGTCGAGCGGGCATGCATCTTGTCGTCAACCAGATGGTTCAGTTTGAGCATGTACATGTAACCAACCGTGACTTCACGATCAAAGGGTTCGCCGGTACGACCATCGAAGAGGCGGGTCTGGCCACTTTTCGGCAATCCGGCCAATTCCAGCATCCGCTGGACTTCTGTTTCTTTGGCGCCGTCAAAGACCGGCGTTGCCATCGGTACGCCGGCGCGCAGATTCTGACAGAGGGCAATGAAATCTTCGTCGCTCAACGAATCCAGCGACTCGCGCTGCCCATCGTGGTTATAAACTTCGTTCAGATAGGCGCGCAACTGCTTGGGCTTGCCTTTTTGATCCAGCATTTCACCAATTCGCAGACCGATGCCGCGCGCTGCCCAGCCCAAGTGGGTTTCCAATACCTGCCCGATATTCATCCGCGACGGGACACCGAGCGGGTTGAGGCAGATATCGACAGGAGTGCCGTCTTCCATATAAGGCATATCTTCTACCGGCACGATGCGCGAGACCACGCCTTTGTTGCCGTGCCGCCCTGCCATCTTGTCACCCGGCTGCAAGCGGCGCTTGACCGCCAGATAGACTTTGACCATTTTCAGCACACCGGGGGCAAGGTCGTCACCTTGCGAAAATTTCGCTTTCTTCTCTTCGTAGTAATCCTGCAATTCACGGCGTTTATCAAGCAACAACCGGTGCATCCCGTCTAGCTGTTCATTGATTTCACCGTCTTGCAGACGCAAATCAAACCACTGCTCCGGCTTCAATTCATCCAGCAGCGCTTGATCAACAAGATCTCCCGCCTTGCGTTTCGGTGCCTTCTTCATCGCCTGCCCAAGCAGCAGGCGGGCAACCCGTTCGTGGATATCGTTTTCGAATACCCGCAATTGGTCTTTAATATTTTTGGCGATGCTGGCAATTTCCATCGCTTCGATTTCTTTGGCGCGCGTATCCTTCTCTACGCCGTCCCGCGTATAGACACGCACATCCACCACAGTGCCGTCCATGCCCACGGGGACACGCAGTGAACTGTCTTTTACATCGGAAGCTTTCTCACCAAAAATTGCGCGCAGCAGTTTCTCTTCCGGCGACTGCGAACGTTCGCCCTTCGGCGTTACTTTACCGACCAAAATGTCCCCGGCTTTTACTTCCGCCCCGATATGCACGATACCGGTACTGTCCAGCTTTGCCAGCGCACTTTCCTTCACATTCGGAATATCGCTGCTGATTTCTTCCGAACCCAGTTTGGTATCACGCGCCACGCAGGTAAGCTCTTCAATGTGGATAGTGGTGAAACGGTCTTCCTGCACCACCCGCTCGGAAATCAGGATGGAGTCTTCGAAGTTGTAACCGTTCCAGGGCATGAAAGCAATCAGCATATTTTGCCCCAATGCCAATTCGCCCATATCGGTGGATGGACCGTCAGCCAGCACGTCACCACGCGCCACCACGTCTCCCGGTTTGACCAGTGGTTTTTGGTTAATACAGGTATTCTGGTTGGAACGGGTATATTTGGTCAGGTTGTAAATATCAACCCCCAAACCGCCCGGTTGCACTTCATCATCATTGACCTTAACGACAATCCGCGAAGAATCAACCAGATCAATGACACCGCCCCGCTCGGCACGCACCAGTACCCCGGAATCGCTGGCAACAACCCGTTCCATACCGGTACCAACCAGCGGTTTATCGGCACGCAATGTCGGCACCGCCTGGCGCTGCATGTTGGATCCCATTAGGGCACGGTTTGCATCATCGTGTTCGAGGAACGGGATCAGTGAAGCTGCCACGGACACAATCTGTTTCGGCGAGACGTCCATATAATCAATGCGGTCGGAGCGGGACAACATGAATTCATTCTGATAGCGGGCGGATACCAAATCATCACGGAAAGAACCATCCTCATTCAGTGCCGCATTTGCCTGGGCAATAACGTACTTGGATTCTTCAATAGCGGAGAGGTATTCAGTCTCCATCGTCACCTTGCCGTCAACCACCTTACGGTATGGAGTTTCGAGGAAGCCATACTCGTTGGTTTTCGCATATACCGCCAGCGAGTTGATCAGGCCGATATTCGGTCCTTCCGGTGTCTCAATCGGGCAGAGGCGGCCATAGTGCGTCGGATGCACGTCGCGTACCTCAAACCCCGCCCGCTCACGGGTCAGTCCGCCAGGGCCAAGCGCGGAAATACGCCGCTTGTGGGTTACTTCAGACAGCGGGTTGTTCTGATCCATGAACTGCGATAACTGCGAGGAACCAAAAAATTCCTTAATTGCCGCAGATACCGGCTTCTGATTAATCAGTTCCTTCGGCGTCAACCCTTCGGATTCTACCTGGCTCAAGCGTTCTTTAATCGAACGTTCCAAACGAACGAGGCCGATTCGGAAAGCATTCGCTGCCATTTCGCCGACACAGCGGATACGTCGGTTACCGAGATGGTCAATGTCATCAACCATCCCATCGCCATCTTTAATGGCGATCAGGGTTTTCAATACCCGAATTACGTCTTCACGCGACAGCACACCGCTGCCTGTATCTTCGGCGATACCAAGACGGCGGTTGAATTTCATCCGCCCGACACGCGACAGGTCATAGCGTTCCTCATTGAAGAAGAGATTATCAAAGAGTGTGTCCGCCGCATCCTTGGTTGGCGGTTCGCCCGGACGCATCATGCGGTAAATTTCGGCACGTGCATTATCCTGATCGGTAGTTTCATCTACACGCAAGGTGTCGGCAATATAAGCGCCACGATCCAGTTCGTTGACATACAGGGTTTCGAATGCTTTCACCCCTAATTCAACGAACTTCACCAGATGCTCTTCAGTCAGAACGGTGTTAGCCTGCAAAATCAATTCACCACTTTCCTTGTCAATCAGATCTTTGGCAAGGATTTTGCCGACGACAAAATCCATCGGCACAATTTGGCTGGTGACCTTTTTTTCTTCCAGTTGCCGCACATGACGGGAAGTAATACGTTTCCCCGCTTCAACCAGCACTTCGCCATCCGCGACAATATCGAAAGCGACTGCTTCGCCCTTGAATTGCGTCGGCTGGAATTTCATTTCTAGCTTACCCCTAGTGATTCTAAAAGCCTGTGTTTCGAAGAATTCGCCAAGAATATCGGCATCGCTATAGCCCAGTGCATGCAACAATACCGTTACCGGCAATTTACGGCGGCGGTCAATACGGCAATAGAGCAAATCCTTGGCATCGAATTCAAAATCCAGCCAGGAACCACGATAGGGGATAACCCGTGCAGAAAAGAGCAATTTACCGGAACTGTGCCCGACACCTTTATCATGATCGAAAAAGACACCGGGAGAACGATGCAACTGCGAGACGATAACCCGCTCGGTTCCGTTGATGACAAAAGTGCCGTTATCGGTCATTAACGGCATCTCACCCATAAAAACCGGCTCGGATTCAATCACCTGTTTCAGTTTACGCTTGTTGGGATCAGTCTTGTCGTAGATAGCTACCCGCATCCGTACACGCAAAGGGGCGGAATACGTGACGCCGCGCAACTGGCATTCGCGCACATCAAACTCCGGCTTGCCCAAGTCATAACCCACATATTGCAATTCAATCAATCCATTATGACTGACAATAGGAAAGATGGAAGAAAAGGCTTCATGCAGCCCCACATTTTCACGCTTGTTTGCCGGGATATTGCTTTGCAGAAAATCATGATACGAATCCAGTTGCATTGCCAACAAATAAGGCGTATCCAGTACGGTAGGATGTTTGCTGAAATTTTTGCGGATGCGTTTTTTCTCGGTAAACGTATAAGTCATGGCGGATTAACCTCAAGCGGTAGAAGATGCGTACAGCGCAGAAAATGAATCTGGAAAGATTATGCAACAACGAACGTCGATGGCCCGGACATTTCCTGTTGCATCAGCTTTCAAGACAGGAAAAAGTACCGGCATAAAAACACCGGTACTTTTCATAAGGCAGCAAAGAAGTTACTTGAGTTCGGCTTTGGCACCGGCAGCTTCGAGTTCGGCCTTGATTTTTTCGGCCTCTTCTTTAGCAAGACCTTCTTTCAGGGTGGAAGGTGCGCCATCAACAGCTTCTTTGGCTTCTTTCAGACCAAGACCGGTAACGGTACGGACAACTTTGATAACAGCGACCTTGTTCGCACCGGCGTCAGTAAGAACAACGTCAAATTCGGTCTGTTCCTCGGCAGCGGCAACCGGACCAGCGGCAACCGGAGCGGCGGCAACTGCTGCTGCAGCAGTAACACCGAATTTTTCCTCCATTGCGGCGATCAAATCGACAACATCCATTACGGACATTTCGGCAATGGCATTAAGGATATCTTCTTTAGCGATAGCCATGTGATAACTCCAAATTTATTAAATTAGATAAGGTTAAACAATACCCAAAGCGCTTATGCGGCTTTGTTTTGGCGAATAGCTTCAATCGTACGAACCAGTTTGCCCGGGATTTCGTTGAGTGTACGGGCAAATTTGTCAAGCGGCGCGCGCATACATGCCATGAGCAATGCCAGTGCCTCTTCCCTGGTCGGCAGCTTCGCCAACCGTTCCAGTTCGCTTCCCGGCAGCAACTCGCCGGAAACACTGACAAACTTGACCATTTCTTTGTCCAGCTTGTCATTTTCCTTAAAGAAGTCGCGCCACAGACGTGCCGCAGCACCGGGATCTTCCATTGAGAAAGCCAAAACCAGCGGGCCGACCAAATGATCTTGTGTACAGGCAAAATCCGTTTCGGCCAAAGCCCTTCTGGCCAGGGTATTCTTAACTACCCGCAGATAAACGCCGGTTGCGCGTGCGCGTGCGTGCAGTTGCGTCATGTGTTCAACGGTTAGCCCGTGATATTCCGTCGCAACTAGCGCATACGCTTTGCCAGCGATTTCACTGACTTCCGCAACAACGTTTTTTTTGCTGGTTAAATTCAAGCCCATTCCATACTCCTTAAGTCGGATCGGGTTACCCTAAAACCACCGATAAAATCGGTGAACCTTGGTATAGCCTTTCAGACAGCTGAAGCGACCTACCATCTATGCAGGAAATTAAGTTCTACGAACACCTGCAGTCTTTGACGATAGCTGCCATGCAGCTATCCCAAATCCTTGCTGATTTTTATGCAGCACTACCAAACGACGCCACATCAATGACAATTCCCGGACCCATCGTGGTCGAAAGAAATGCTTTTTTCAAATAAATACCCTTGGCAGCGGCAGGGCGCAATTTATTAATCTCGGCAACCAGTGCATTGAGGTTTTCTGCCAGCTGTTGTTCACTGAAATTCACTTTGCCTATCATGGCGTGAACAACACCACCCTTGTCAGCACGGAAACGCACTTGACCGGCTTTGGCATTTTCTACGGCCGTTTTTACGTCAGGGGTAACGGTTCCAACTTTGGGGTTAGGCATCAAGCCGCGAGGCCCAAGCACCTGTCCCAATTGACCGACAACACGCATGGCGGCAGGTTCGGCTATAACGACATCAAAATCGTTGCGGCCATTTTTAATTTCATCAGCCAATTCGTCCATACCCACCAAATCCGCACCTGCGGCCTGCGCTGCGTCCGCAGCCGCACCTTGTGCAAAAACCGCCACACGGACAGATTTGCCGGTGCCGTTCGGCAATACAGCAGCACCTCGCACGACTTGATCGGACTTGCGCGGGTCAACACCCAAGTTGATTGCCACATCCACAGACTCCACGAATTTGGCAGCAGGAATGGATTTCAACAGTGTCAATGCTTCCATTAGCGAATAAACCTTGCCGCTTTCTATTTGATTGCGAAAAGCCCGCACACGTTTACTTAATTTGGCCATGCCTTAATCCTCTACCTTCAAGCCCATAGAACGCGCACTACCTGCGATGGTATTAACGCCAGCCTGCAGATTAGCGGCAGTCAAGTCAGGTTGTTTAACCTTGACGATTTCTTCCAACTGGGCGCGGGTTACTTTACCAACTTTCTCTGTATTGGGCCGCCCACTGCCAGACTTAACGCCGGCCGCTTTTTTCAGCAAATAAGTAGCAGGCGGAGTTTTAGTTATGAAGGTAAAGCTGCGATCACTGTAAACCGTAATAACTACTGGGACAGGCATTCCCGCTTCCATACTTTGCGTTTCTGCATTAAACGCTTTACAAAATTCCATAATATTTACGCCATGCTGACCCAAGGCAGGGCCAACCGGAGGACTCGGATTCGCTTTACCCGCCGCGATTTGCAGCTTGATATAGCCGGTAATTTTTTTTGCCATATATTACTCCAAATGGGTATAACGCCTTGCGGCTCCCCTGATTATAGGTCTTTTTCCACTTGATGGAATTCAAGCTCCACCGGAGTGGGACGACCAAAAATAAGCACAGAAACCTTCAGCCTGCTTTTTTCATACATAACTTCTTCTACTGTGCCCGTGAATTCGGCAAAAGGTCCCTCTACAATACGGACCTCTTCGCCAATTTCAAATAATGTCTTCGGACGTGGTTTTTCAACACCTTCTTCAACACGACGCAAGATAACATCAACCTCGTGCTGAGGAATAGGTGCTGGATTCTCCGCTGTGCCACCCACGAAACCAGAAACGCGAGGGATACCGCGGACGGCATGCCACGTAACATCGTTCATCACCATTTCCACCAACACATAATTGGGAAAAAATTTACGCTGCGAACTGCGCTTTTTGCCATCCTTGATTTCAACCACTTCCTCGGACGGAATGAGAATGCGGCCAAAATATTCTTGCAGTCCTTCGCGTTCGATCCGTTCTTCCAAGGCACGCCTAACCTGCTGTTCAAACTGGGAATACGTTTGCAACACATACCATTGCATGGACATCAGAGTAACGCCTCGATGATTTTCACCAAAATCCAGTCAAAAATACTAAGGACGATAGCGAACAGCGCGACCAAAACCAAAACCACCAAAGTGCTCTTGGTCGCTTCTTCCTTGGTTGGCCAGCGCACCTTGCGCATTTCTATGCGTGCACCGCGAAACAACGCCAGCAGATAATCACGATGACTGGTCGGCCATAATGCTGCTGCCGAAATAATAAGGGTAGCTACAGCAATACCAAAGCGCGCATAACCGGATAATCCGGCAAAAAAGTAATTATTGGAACCGGCACAATAAAAACCGCCCAAAAATAAAATTACGGCAAGCGCCGTAAATAGAGAATCCAAGGGTTTTTTCTGCTGTTCCACCGAGCCTTGCTGCATATTTTCCCTCTAATAGATGGCAGGCGAGGAGGGACTCGAACCCCCAACCGACGGTTTTGGAAACCGCAACTCTGCCAATTGAGCTACTCGCCTATCTATGCCGTTGAAAAAGGGCGGTGATTATAAACACCACCCCTATTTTTACAAGATATCTTTATCTTATTCGATAATTTTGGAGACGACGCCCGCACCTACTGTACGGCCACCTTCACGAATTGCAAAACGAAGTCCTTCGTCCATCGCAATCGGCGAAATCAGATGAACATTCATCTTGATATTATCACCCGGCATGACCATTTCCACACCTTCCGGCAGGATGCATTCACCTGTCACGTCCGTAGTACGGAAGTAAAACTGCGGACGGTAACCTTTAAAAAATGGGGTGTGACGACCACCTTCGTCTTTGGACAGTATATAAACTTCCGCCTCAAATTTGGTGTGCGGGGTAATCGTACCCGGTTTGGCCAACACTTGTCCACGTTCTACTTCTTCACGTTTGGTACCGCGCAGCAATACACCAACGTTATCGCCTGCTTCACCCTGATCCAGCAGCTTGCGGAACATTTCCACACCGGTGCAGGTGGTTTTGGCAGTCGGGCGGATACCGACTATTTCGATTTCTTCACCAACTTTGATTACTCCGCGCTCAATACGCCCGGTCACTACCGTACCACGACCGGATATGGAGAAAACGTCTTCAATCGGCATCAGGAACGGTTTGTCAATGTCACGCTGCGGCTCGGGAATATAGCTGTCCAGCGCATCTACCAGTTTGATAATAGAAGGAACACCAATATCGGACTGATCTCCTTCCAGCGCTTTCAATGCAGAACCGATAATAATCGGGGTATCGTCACCGGGAAAGTCGTATTCGCTCAACAGGTCGCGCACTTCCATTTCCACCAGTTCCAGCAGCTCGGCATCATCAACCATGTCTGCCTTGTTCAGATAAACTACGATATAGGGAACACCCACCTGACGGGACAACAGAATGTGTTCACGGGTTTGCGGCATCGGGCCATCGGCTGCAGAGCAGACCAAAATGGCTCCATCCATTTGCGCTGCGCCGGTAATCATGTTTTTAACATAGTCGGCGTGCCCGGGGCAGTCTACGTGTGCATAGTGACGGTTCGGGGATTCGTATTCGACGTGTGCGGTTGAGATGGTGATACCGCGCGCACGTTCTTCGGGTGCACCGTCAATCTGGTCATAGGCTTTAAAGGTACCGCCAAAGCGTTCTGCACCAACTTTGGTCAGCGCCGCCGTCAGTGTCGTCTTGCCATGGTCAACGTGACCAATCGTGCCCACGTTAACGTGCGGCTTGGTTCGGGTAAATTTCTCTTTTGACATCTCAATCCGCCAAGGGTTTAAAAATTCGGAAATTAAGGGATGGAGCCCATAACCGGATTTGAACCGGTGACCTCTTCCTTACCAAGGAAGTGCTCTACCTGCTGAGCTATATGGACGTAGTCTTGATACTGGAGCGGGTGATGGGAATCGAACCCACACCATCAGCTTGGAAGGCTGAGGTTCTACCATTGAACTACACCCGCAAGTTAAATGGTGGAGGGGGTAGGATTCGAACCTACGAAGGCTGAGCCGGCAGATTTACAGTCTGCTCCCGTTGACCGCTTGGGTACCCCTCCGGGAAAGTGGGGGCGCATTATATACATCGGCAACACAACGTCAAGCTTTCTTTCCTTTTGTGTGGCCGTATTTTCTAACCATTCGATTACAAGCGAATTATTTTGCGCTAATAATCGCTGCCAGACGACGCTGCAACACATCATAAGCAGCCAATTCCCCGCCCCAGGCATAACCGCCATCCAGACAAACCGCCTTTCCTCCCGTGTGCAAACCCAGGCTCGCCCAGTGACCGAACAATTGCAGCCATTCACACCGCTGCGGCACACTGAACCACGGCAACAATCCTTCCGTCTTCTTCGGCCGGTCTTTTGCATGCAGATTCAGACTGCCATCCGCATTGAGATAACGCATCCGGCAGAACGCATTCACGGCAAAACGCCAATAATCCATCCCGCGCAAATCCGCCGACCACCGATCCGGCTTGTCGCCGAAAATCTCGCGCAGGAAGCCGCGATACCCATCCCCGCGCAACTGCGCGGAAACCGCATCACTGGCCGCCTGCCCTTCTTCAACCGACCATTGCGGGAACAGCCCCGCATGCGACATCAGCACCTGCAAACGCGGCTCGACGTGCAACAGCGGGAACTGACGCAACCCATCAATCAGCGCCTCCCCATCATCACAGCGCAACACATCCAGCGTGGACTGCTGCATCCGGTTCCCCGGAAACCGCTGCGCCTGCACCAGCATCGAAAAATCATGATTGCCCAGCACCACCCGCTTCAACCGCAGACCATGCACAAAGCGCAGCACCCCGGCCGAATCCGGGCCGCGATTCACCAAATCACCGACGAACCACAACTCATCGCCATCGCCATAGCCGACCTTGTCCAGCAGCCGCAACAACCCGTCCAGATGCCCATGCACATCGCCAATTGCAAAAATCGCCATACCGCGCCCCTTATAATAAACAGCCACAAAACGCTCATTTTACTGTACCCATGAACACCCTCTACAACCTGCTGCTGCATCTGCTCACCCCCTTTGCCCTGCTGCGCCTCTACTACAAATCGCGGCGAAATCCCGCCTACCGCGCGCACATTGGCGAACGCTTCGCCCGCCACCTGCCCCCTGCCCTGCCGAACAGCCTGTGGATACACACCGTCAGCGTCGGCGAATTCCTCGCCATCCGCCCGCTGCTGGACGCCCTGCTCGCCGTCCACCCCGACCATAACCTTTGGCTCACCTGCACCACCCCGACCGGCCGCGCGCAAATCGCCCAATACCACGCCCAACACCCCGGCCGCACCGCATACAGCTACCTGCCCTACGATACCACCGCCAACATCCGCCGTGCCCTCGACCACATCCGCCCGCGCCTCATCATCCTCATGGAAACCGAAATCTGGCCGAACCTCATCCGCCTCGCCGCCAAGCGGGACATCCCCGTCCAACTCAGCAACGCCCGCCTCTCGGCCAAATCCCTACGCGGCTACTACCGCTACGCCCGCTGCCTTCTGCACGAACCGCTTGCCACCCTGCGCGTGGACGCCCAAACCCGCTTCGATGCCCGCCGCTACCGCGTCCTCGGCGTCCCCGCCGCCCACATCACCATCACCCCCAACCTCAAATACCAGACACCCGCTGCCGAACCCCTGCCCGCCGACATCGCCGCCGCACGCCGGCCCGACACCTGGATTGCCGCCAGCACCCATGAAGGCGAAGAACAGATCATCCTCGCCGCCCACCACCTGTTGCAACAACACCTGCCGCACGCCTGCCTCATCATTGCCCCACGCCACCCCGAACGCCGCGACAGCATTGCCCAATACATCCGCGATGCGGGCTACGCGCCCCGCCTGCGCAGCCGGGGCGAAACCGCCCGCGACAGAGGCGACATCTACCTCCTCGACACCCTCGGCGAACTCAACCATCACTACCGCATCAGCGACCTCGCCTACATCGGCGGCAGCCTCATCCCGCACGGCGGCCACAACCCGCTCGAAGCCCTGCACGCCGGTATCCCCGTCATCTTCGGGCACAGCATGTACAACTTCCAGCACATCCGCGACGCCCTCATCCACCAACCCTTCGCGCGCGAACTCGCCGATGGCCGTCCCGAAACCCTCGCCGCCGCCCTGCTCGCCCTGCATGCAGAACCGCACACCGCTGCCATCCGCGCTTACATGGCTCCTTACCACAACATCGTCGCCGCCCACCAGCAACACATCGACGCCCTGCTCAATGAACAAAAAGCAACAACCGCAAACATTGCCGAAACCTGAACAGCGGGCTACATTACGCGCCACCCAATCCACAACATACGGAGAACCCATGAAAAAACTGACCCCGGTCGGCCTTGCCCTGGCCCTGATCATCAGCGGCTGCACCACCTTCGGCCTCGGCGGCAGCGACACCCCGCCCCCTGTTGCCAACAACCCGCCTGCCCAGCAGCCCCCTGCTGCCAATAACAACAACGCCGCCTTCCTCGGCACCTACAACGGCGTTCTGCCCTGCGCCGACTGCGACGGCCTGCAAATCAGCCTGACCCTGACCGGCGGCAACTACACCATCCAGTCCACCAAACTCGGCAAAAAACAGGAAAACAAACAGGACAGCGGCGTGTACCGCACCACCACCGACAAACAATACCTGCAACTCGACAACAACGCGGGCAACCTCACCTTCCAGATTGGCAACGGCTACCTCGAACTGCGCCGCCCGGATGGCGAAAAACTCGACCCGTCCCAACCGGATGAAAAATTCCGCCTCAAACGCCAATAACCGCCCAACCAAGCCGGTCGCCCGACCGGCTTTTTCGCGTCAAAGTGCCGTATCCGCCGCCCGCTGCCACCCCGAAGGAGGCCGGAGGAAGCATTCATATTGCGAATAGTTCCTATCCATACTACTATCGCCCACCCCAACAACACAGGAAAACCCCATGAAAAAACTCCTCCTCGGCACCGCCCTGCTCCTTGCCACCCAGGCGAACGCGCTCGATCTCAGCCTGGACATCACCATCCCCGACATCAAAAGCAGCGAATACCACCGCCCCTACATCGCCGTGTGGGTAGAAGATGGCGAGGGCAAACTCGTCGAACACCTCAGCCTGTGGTACTTCATCAAAGGCAAGGCGGACAACCCGCAAGAAGGCCTGAAATACCTGAAAGAACTGCGCAACTGGTGGCGCAAGGGCGGACGCAGCCTGAAACCGCTGCCGGACGCCATCACCGGTGCGACGCGCAAACCCGGCAAACACACCATCGACATCAAGGCGGACGATCCGCGCCTGGCCAAACTCAAAGACGGCAGCTACACCCTGAAAGTCGAAGCCGCGCGTGAAGAAGGCGGCACTGAAAACGTCGCCATCCCTTTCACCCTGCCCATCAAAGACAAAACCGAAGCCAGTGCCGCCGGCAAAAGCGAACTGGGCGACATCCACCTGACCCTCACCCCGTAACCACAAGGACACACCATGCAACGCCAACATATCGCAGCTCTCTGCACCCTGCTGCTCGCCGAAGCCGCCCTTGCCCACAACGTCTGGATACGCCCCAGCTCAACCCAGCTATCCGGTGACAAAGACTACATCACTATTGACGGTGGCGCCGCCGACTTCCCCTTCGACGTCAACCACCGTGGCCGCCCGGCCGACGGCCTGCACGCCTACGATCCCAGCGGTAAAGAAATCGAAAAAGAAAACTTGATGGTCGGCAAACTGCGCACCAGCTACGACGCATTGCTCAACCGGCACGGCACCTACCGCTTCACCGACGGTCTCGAATACATCCAGTTCTACTATCCCGATGAAAAAGGCGAAAGCGTGCGCTGGCGCGGCACCCCGGAAAAATACCAACAAGAAAACCCGATGGCGGACAAAAAACGGGAAAAATACAAACAGTACAGCCTGAACGTCGAAACCTTCGCCACCCTGGGCGAGCCGACAGACACCGTCATCAAGCCGGACGACAAAGGACTGGATGTCGAATACCTCACCCACCCGAACGAACTCTACGCCGGGGAAAGCGGCAAATTCCGCGTCCTTTACGACGGCAAGCCGCTGGCGGATGCGCGCGTTCGCTATGCCAAAGACGGCCTGCGCTACCGCGAACACGGCTTCACCGAACTCAAAAGCGACAAAAGCGGCAATTTCACCATCGACTGGCCGGGACCCGGCATGTACTGGCTGTCCGTGGAATACGAAACCACCAGCGACCTCGCCAAAGACGCGCCACTGACCCACGAATACATTGCCGGACTCGAAGTCCTGCCGCTCTGAGCGCCTCGCCACAAGTCTCCCAGACAAAAACCACCCGCAGGGGTGGTTTTTGTTTGTGCGCCATTCCGGGCCTGCATTCACGCCGTTTGGGATAGCGGGAATATCCATTTTCCACGCATTAGAATAATGACCGGTTCTCTTGAACGTCGCCCCTGATGCATTGGTTCTTGCATTATCTGAGCGGGATACCACAGGATATTCCGGCTTAACCAGTCCACCATCCGCTCCCGGATATATCAATCCGGAGAAATCAAAGAAACAAAAAATCCAACCGTAAAGGAAGCCCGTAAAAAGCACTATTCACAGATATTGCCGCGCATCCAAGCGATTGATGCGCGCCGGACGCCGTCGGGAAGGCCAAGCCGGCTTCAATAATCAGAAAAACAGCCTCGTGCAGTGCCGGCTCGCCCAATCCAAGATTGGCGCGCGGCCTCAACCATACGTTTCCTATGGCGTGGCGGTTGGCGCGATAAAAACCGGGCGAATGCCATTGCTCGGCATCTCAAAATAAGCGGTTTGCGCCCGGCTTGTTCAATCACGGCACCAATCGCGGATTGGAACAGGCATTGATACCAGAAACGTCAGAAACAGCGCGATAAGGACATCCCCATAATGCACATTCAATGAAAGACGGCGAGACAGGCAATTCTATTAAAAATAATGAATATAGAATCATGGCTGCCACCATATTGTCCGGATGTAAATTCCATCGGACACAAACAGGCATGACTTAATGCCATTCACAACCGCATGCGTTTGCACGGTATGGACAGATTATTCAATACACATTGGCTATAATCCCCGCTTCATCCGCAACCCATAAGGACATCCCCATGCTGCTTGCATTCACCGCCCCCGAAGCGCTGGATACCGCCCGCGTCGGCGGCAAAGGCTTTGGCCTTGCCCGCGCTGCCCAGGCCGGACTGCCCGTACCCGACGGCGTCATCCTGCCGACCGACGCCTACCGCGCCTGGTTTGCGCCGCATCAGGCGCACGTTGTCACCCTGCTCGCCGAAAACCGCGACGCGCAGGCACAAAGTGCCGCCATCACCGCCTACCTGGCTACTCAACCCTTGCCGGACGTGCTCATCGCGCAACTCAACGTCCTGCAAACCGTGCATCCGGAGCGCTATTTTGCGGTGCGCTCCTCCGGCAGCGCCGAAGACCTGCCCGGCGCCGCCTTTGCCGGTCTGCACGACACCCTGCTCAACGTGCATGGCACGGACGCCCTCGCCGCCTCCGTCAAGCAATGCTGGCTCAGTCTGTGGAATGCCGAAGTCCTGCCCTACCGCGAGCGCCTCGGCGTCGCCCACGACAGCGCGGCGATGGCGGTTGTCATCCAGCAGATGGTGGACGTGGCGGCGGGCGGCGCGGCGGGCGTCGCTTTCTCCATCGACCCTGTGCGCGGCGACCTCGATACCGTCCTCATCAACGCCGCCTTCGGCCTCGGCGAAACCGTCGTCGCCGGCGAGGCACCGGTGGACGAATACCGCGTCGATAAAAACGGCAGCGTCAGCAGCCAAACCATCGCCGCCAAACCGCAGGCGCTCACCCGCGCCGGGCAAATCGACCTGCCGCCCGTGCAGCAGACCCGCCCCGCCATCACCACCGCGCAGGCGGCACAAATCGCGGCACTGGCACGCCGGGCCGAGGCGCACTTCGGCTTCCCGCAGGACATCGAATGGGCTTATGAAGGCAGCGCGCTCTACCTCCTGCAATCGCGCCCCATCACCCGCTTCGCACCGCGCTGGACGCGGGATGAATCCGCCGAACGCTTCCCCAATCCCGTCACCCCGCTCACCTGGGGACTCTGCGAAGCGGGCTTCCACCAATCGCTTAATTACTCCTTCGCGCTGATGGGGCTGCCGCCGCTGCACGATCCGTGGTTCAGCAAAAAAGACGGCTACATCTACGGCAACCAGAACGCCGTACGCGTCTATGCCGGACGCCTGCCGCTTGCACCGCTGCGCAACACCGCCAGCCTCAACACCTTCATCGAAAACGGCGGTCTCGCGCGCTACACCTGGATCAGCGAACTGCCGACCCGCTGGATGAACGACCTCGACCACTACCTGCTCGAACTTGGCCGCTACAACGCCATTGACTACACCGGCAAAACCCTCGCCGAAAGCTGGCGCATCCTGCAAGACATTAACGACCTCGGCACCGCCTACTTCCTGCCGAACATCGCCATCTCGCTCACGCAAACCCTGCTTTACCGCGTCCTGCGCCACGTCCTTGACCTGCTCGAACCCGCCAGTGCCCAGGATACCTTCGACCGCCTCATCAGCGTCGTCGAAACCAAAACCGGCGCCGTCAACCGCGCCATGTGGCAACTCTCGCGCCGCCTGCGCGCCCACCCCGCACTCGTCAGCGCCCGCTACCACGACGCGGCAAGCCTCAATGCCGCGCTCGCCGCCTACCCCGACCTGCGCGACGACTTCGCCCGCTTCCTCGCCCAGCACGGCCACCGCGAAGTCGATTTTGACGCCTACCACCCCACCTGGCTGGAAGCGCCGCAAACCGTCTTCACCCAAATCCAGATGATGGCGAGCCAGGACGACAGCGCCCACGACGAACACTATTGGGACAAAAAAAGCGCCATGTACGCCGCCGAACGCGAACTGCTGGCACGTGCGCCGGCCGGACTACGCTTCTTCCTGCAAGAACTCATCCGCCTCGCGCGCACCTACACCGCGCTGGACGACATCGAACACTACCAGACCACCCGTCTCACCCTGCCCTTCCGCCGCGCCGCGCGCGTCGTCGGCGAGCACCTTGTCCAACAAGGCGCGCTGGACGAGGCGATGGACATCTACTTCCTGCCGCCTGCCGAACTTGAACAGGCCATAACAAGCGGCGATTACCAAGGCCTCCGTGCCACTGCGGCGCGCGAAAAAACCGCCTATCAGGACGCCTGCGCCCGCGCCCCGGCCTGGGAATACGGCACGGACAGCGCACCTGAGACGGATGGCGAGAGCAGCTGGCAGGGACTGGGCGGCAGTCCCGGCAGCATCAGCGGCGAAGTTTTCATCATCACCGACCCGGCACAATTCGCCGACTTCCCGCAGGGTGCCATCCTCGTCGCCCGCACTACCAACCCCGCCTGGACCCCGCTCTTCTACCACGCCGCCGGCGTCATCACTGAAAGCGGCGGCCCGCTCTCGCACGGTGCCGTGACCGCGCGCGAACTCGGCATCCCGGCGGTGATGGGCATCCGCGATGCCTGCCACCGCCTCAAAAACGGGCAGCGGGTGAAAATAGACGGCAGCCGGGGGAGGGTGGAAATCCTGTAAAAAACGGTCATACGTCGCCCCAAGCAGGGCTGATACGGCGTTGGCGAGCCTCGCCGTACTGGCGGCCTGTACTGTCTTCGGCTCGCCGCCTTGCCTCAGACCTGTTTGAAACGACTATCACGGCAATGCCAAAACGGATAACAAAAACCTTTTTCGCAATATATTGATAACTCGCCTTTTTATCGTCAGTGAATATCGGCAAAAGCGCTTTACAGCGTAAAAGCCTCGCGCTATAGTAGCGCGCAAAGCATAACTGCGAAGTTTGCGTTTCCTCCAAACCCCTTGACCCTAATTACATCTTGCCTTGGGGGTCAGACGCAGCTGGGTGAGCAAGCTTGTTTTCAAGCAAGAAGCCCGAAAGTTTGTTAAGACCCCCACTTGAACCCTGCGGTTCAAGGGCATAAGGTTAAGCGGCTATCGCGGTTATGCTTTCTTTTTTTCTGCCATTCCATGAAAAGGGAATCGGCCACACAATCGGGCTAATCGTCTTTTTGCCCATCATCTCTTTCCGGATTTCACCGGGTTTCCGCCCTCTGCCAATTATCACTGCGCCATTCACGCATATCCTTTTCCATACCTGCCGGAAAAGAATGGCGGCGATGGCTCGTGCCGCATTCAGGTGCAGCCGGGGCTTCCGCCGGCGGCGTACAAAAAACGGGGCAGACTCTTTCAGTCCGCCCCGTTTTCGCGTGTCAACCGCCGCTCAGTCGCGATAGGCAAGATGGTAAAGCGCGCCGACCAGCACCGCGCCGCCCAACACATTGCCGAGATAAACGGCGGCCATGTTTTCCGCGAACTGCGCCCAGGTGATGTCGCCGCCGCCCCAAATCGCCGCCGGGATAACGAACATATTGGCGACGACGTGCTGGAAGCCGATGGCGACAAATACCATCACCGGGAACCAGCAGCCGAGAATCTTGCCGCTGAACGTATCCGCGCCGTAGCACAGCCACAGCCCCATGCACACCAGCCAGTTGCAGCCGATGCCGGAGACCACCGCCTGACCGAACGTTACATCCGTTTTGCCGTGGGCGACGGCGACCGTTTCCGCCAGCGTCACGCCTTCGGTCAGACCGACATAGTGGCCGAAGAACCAGGCGACGAAGAACGCGCCTGCGACATTGGTCACGGTAACGATGCCCCAGTTGCGCGCCCACTGCCGCAACTTGATGCGCTTTTGCAGCCAAGCGACGGGCAGCGCCATCATGTTGCCGGTGATGAGTTCGCCGCCGCCGAGGAGGATGCAGACGAGGCCGACGGGGAAGACGGCGGCACCGAGCAGTTTGCCGAGACCGGCGAGTTCGTGCGGCATGGCGGCGACGATGCGGATATAGGCGAGATAGCCCACGGAAATAAAGGCACCGCCGAGAAAGCCGAGCACGGCGAGGCGGTCAAAGCGGTTTTCCGCCTTCGCCGTCCCCTTGTCGGCGCTGTACGCGAGGATTTGTTTTGGTTCGAGGCTGGCGCCGGCCATGAGAATCTCCTTTATCAATTGAAAACAAATGAAAAAACAGTCCCGAATCGGGAAACCGTTGCCTATTTTACAAGAGCCGTTGTCCGGCAAAACGCGAACGGCAAAAGGCGGGCATATCCCTCCCTCGCCTGTAATGACCGGCCCCGCCAAGCGGTGTAAACACTGGATGCTTGCGTAGGCGGGCTTCAGTCCGCCATCAAGAAAGTGAAAAAACTTTGGTACACCGCACGCATCGCCGTTACGGGTTCTGTCGCATCCGGAAAAAACGAGCAGCAAAAAGGGCGGGAAAGCCCGCCCTGTCGCTGTGCGCGCGATTACGGCCTGACCGCCATCACTTCAATCTCCACCCCCGCATCTTTCGGCAAGCGGGCGACTTCCACGCAGGAGCGCGCCGGGAAAGTGCCGCCGCCGAATTCGGTGAAGAACGCTTCATAGACGCTGTTCACGTCGGCGAAGTGGTTGAGGTCTTTCACGAAAACGGTTGTTTTCACGATGTTGCTCACCTGCAAGCCCGCCTGCTCGATAATGGCCTTGATGTTGTCCAGCGACTGGCGGGTTTGCGCCTTGATGTCGGCGGGCATTTCGCCGCTTGCCGGGTTGACGGGGATTTGCCCGGAGGTGATGACGAGGTTGCCCAAATCCATCGCCTGCACGTAGGGGCCGATGGCGGCGGGGGCTTTGTCGGTGTGGATGACTTTATACATAAGTAATCTCCTGATTTTGTGCTGAAATTTCATGCACGACAATGCCTTGCTTCCGGACCGGGCGGCGGGGCCTGATGCGCAGCCAGGCGGGAAGCGCGGATTTTTAACCCGCCCCCCAGGCCCTCCCCAATGGGGAAGGCTTTTGCGTGCACAAAGGGGAAAATGAATGGCAGGGGAATTGCCGTGCCTATGGTAGCACGGCGCGCCGTCAGGATTGCCCGGCTTCCCCGGCATAGCGGGCGACAATATCGGTCTGATAATCCCAGCGCGGGTTTTCAATGCCTTTGTCCTTTTGTGCGGCGAAATCGCGCAGGGCAAAGAGGACGTATTTGGACAACAATAGCAAAGCGGGAACGTTGAAGATAATCAGCAATGCCGAAGCGAAATCAATCAATTCCCACAGCGTGGTTACGGGGATTAAGCCACAGATGGTGACGAGTGCGCAGCAAAACAGGCGGTAGGCAAGGACAAGGCGCGGATTGTTTTTTATCCAGCGCAGGTTGACCTCGCCGTAATACATGTCGGCAATCACGGATTTGAAGCCGAACATCAGCATGGCGATAAAGACGACGTATTTGCCCCAGTCGCCGATGCCGAGGTTGAAGGCGCGCTGGGTCAGCTCGATGCCGGTTTCGCCGCTGCCGAGTGCGCCGGTGAGCAGGATGGTGAAGGCGGTGCAGCTGCAAATGATGACGGTGGTGAAGAAGGTGCCGAACATGGCGGAAAAGCCTTGCAGCACGGGGTGCTCGACGTTGGCGGTGGCGTGCATGCTGGGCGCGGTGCCGTTGCCGGCGTCGTTGGAGAAGAGGCCGCGCGCCACGCCGTAGCGGAAGGCGGTGAAGATGGTGTAGCCTGCGACGCCGCCGGCGGCGGAATCGAGGTTGAAGGCAGATTTCACGATGAGCGCCAGCACTGCCGGGATTTTTTCGATGTTGCTCAGGATGATGAACAGGGAGAGGAGGAGGTAGGTGACGGCGAGGAAGGGCACGAAGAGCGAGGCAAATTCGCTGATGCGCTTGACGCCGCCGAAGACGATGATGGCGACGAGGGCGACGAGTACCAGGCCGATGAGGACAGGGTGGACATTGATGACGGTTTTGGTGGCGAGGATGACGGAATTGCCCTGCACCATGGTGTAGAAGAAACCCATGCCGATGATCATGCTGAGGGAGAAGGCGATGGCGAGCGGGCGGCAGTGGAGGCCGCGCGACATGTAGTAGGCGGGGCCGCCGCGATAGGTGCCGTCGCCGTTGCTTTCACGGAAGAGGATGGCGAGGATAGCTTCGCTGAAGCTGATGCCCATGCCGAGCAGAGCCGTGACCCACATCCAGAAGATGGCGCCGGGGCCGCCGGAGGCCAGCGCAGTCGCGACGCCGACGAGGCTGCCGGTGCCGAGTTGGCTGCTCAGTGCCGCGCAGAGGGCGCCGAAGCCGGATACGCCTTTGCCGTCGTCCGCTTTGCGGTTGTGCATGAGTGCGCCGAAGAGTTTGGGGAAATAGCGGATTTGCGGGAAGGAGAGACGGAAGGCGAAAAAAATACCGGTACCGAGCAGCAGTCCTGCGACCAGCCAGCCCCAAAAGATGCCGTTAATGGTTTTCAAGAGTTCCATAATGACCTCGATAGTAATGAAGGATAAGAAGCAGCGAATGTTTTTGGTAAGGGATGTGCATCATTTTTATTGGCTTCTCCCTATTTTTGGCGTGCAAAAACACTGCCGTTTCTTAAGGTAAAAAAGAAACAGCGATGGCAAAGGCCTTCAGGAATGGGCCGCCACTACGGGCGGCCAATTTTTTATTGCGGCAGACGGATGCGGATTAATTCAGCAAAATATTCAGCGCCAGTCAGCAGAATATTGTCGTTGAAATCGTATTTGGCATTGTGAAGCGGCAGGTAGCCAATGCCTTCTTCCTCAGTGCCGTTACCCAAAAAGACGAAACAGCCGGGTATTTTTTGCAGGAAGGTGCCGAAATCTTCGGAAATCATCATTTGCTGGACGTTGCCATCGACGTTTTCCGCACCAACGGTATTGTTCGCCGCCTGTAATGCGCTATTGACGCAGGCCTCCCAATTCACGGTTGGCGCAAATTCGTGGGTATAGACGAACTCGCATTCGGCGTCGTTCATCGCGCAGATATGCTCGCAAATGCTGCGCATCCGCTCTTCAATCATCCGCTGCGTTTCCGGTGCATAGCTGCGGGTATCGCCCTTGATTTCGATATGGGTCGGGATGGCGTTGCGGATGCCGTCGGTATGCAGTTCGGTGCAGGAAATGACGATGGGGATGCTTGGGTCGATGTTGCGCGAGACGATGGTTTGCAGGGCGAGGATGATTTCTGCGGCAATCACCATCGGGTCGCGGCTCATGTGCGGGCGGGCGGCGTGTGAGCCTTGTCCCTTGATGCGGATAATGAAGTTGTCTTCGCTGCCCATGATGCCGCCGACGCGGGTGGAGATGGTGCCGGTGCGCATGCCCGGCATGTTGTGCAGGCCGTAGATTTCTTCGATGCCGAAGCGCTCGATGAAGCCGTCATCCAGCATCGCCTGCGCGCCCTTGCCGGGTTCTTCGGCGGGCTGGAAGACGAAACAGACGGTGCCGTTGAAGTTTTTGCGCGCTGCCAGCAGGTGCGCGGCACCCAGCACCATTGCGGTGTGGCCGTCGTGGCCGCAGGCGTGCATACGGTTTTCGGTCTGCGATTTGTAGGGAACATCGCCCTGTTCGACCATTTGCAGACAGTCCATATCGGCGCGGATGCCGATAACCCCCTTGCCGTCGCCGCATTTCAGCACGCCGACAACACCCGTTTTGCCGATGTTGCGGTACACGGTCAGCCCCAGTGCTTCCAGCTTGTCGGCAACAAAGCGCGCCGTGTTTTCTTCTTCAAAGGCACTTTCCGGATGCTGATGCAGATAGTGACGCCATTCAATCATTTGCTGGTGCAGTGCTTTTTCGTTCATGGTTCGTTCCTCATGGGTTAGGTTATTGATTCCGCCCCTGCCAGACGATGGCCTCGTAAATATCCGGCGAGGTATCGCCCTCGGTGCTGATGAGCAAGACCCGCGCCTTGTCATCCAGCGCCAAGTCGCGGCAAATCGCCTGATATTGCGGGCGGGTTTTCAATTCATAAAGCAGCCCGAGGCCGATCGCGCCGGATTCGCCGGAGATGAAGGCGGGATCGGTGCCGGGGCGCGGCGCAGCGGCGATGCGCATGCCGTTGGCGGCGAGGTGGTCGTCGGCGGAGATGAAGGCGGCGGCGTAATCGCGCAGCAGCGGCCAGCTGATGGTGTTCGGCTCGCCGCAGGCCAGCCCCGCCATGATGGTCTGCATCGCGCCGCCGACGTTGTGCGGCTTGCCGTCGGCGGCCACGGCGGATTGGTAAAGGCAGTTCGCCTGATGCGGTTCGGCGATGATGATGGTGGGTGGCTTGTCCGCCAGGGTGGATACGAAGTAGCCGGCGATGGCGCCCGCAAACGAGCCGACGCCCGCTTGCAGAATGAGATGGGTCGGCGCGGCGGGCAGTTGCGCGCTGATTTCGTGGGCGAGGGTAAGGTAGCCCTGCATGATCCAGGTCGGGATTTCTTCGTAGCCGTCCCAGGCGGTGTCTTGCAGCAGCACCCAGCCGTTGGCAGCGGCGAGGCGGCTCGCTTCGCGTACGGTGTCGTCGTAGTTGAAATCGGTGATGGTGCAATCCGCGCCGTGTTTGCGGATGTTTTCCGCGCGCACCGGCGAGGAGCCGTGCGGCATCAGCACCACCGCCTTCATGCCGAGCTGCTCCGCCGCCCAGGCGACGCCGCGCCCGTGGTTGCCGTCGGTGGCGGTGATGAAGGTGAGGTCGCCCAACTGCACCTTCACTTGCGGCGAGGCGAGTTCGGCGAAGCTGAGGTCATTGATGTCGCGCCCCAGCCGCTGCGCCAAATAGCGACCGATAGCGTAGGAACCGCCGAGGCTCTTGAAGGCGTTGAGGCCGAAGCGCTCTGCCTCGTTCTTGACGTACACGGCGGCGACGCCCAGCTTGCGCGCCAGATGCGGCAGATAAAGCAGCGGGGTCGGTGCGTAGTTGGCGAATTGCCGGTGGAAGCGGTGCGCGGCAGCGGCGGCAGCGGCATTAACGATGCCGGTCGCGGTGCCTTGCCCGCGCGCTTTTTGCATCGTATTGGCTTGATAGAGGAGGGTGTCGTTCATCTGCGTGTCCTTTTGGCCGGGTTTGCGGACATTATCGGCATTTCAAGCGGGGGATTACCGCGCTTTTGCGGGGAAAACTGCGGTTTTGCGGTGAATTTGTCTTAAAATCGCAACACCGTTGCACACTATCCTGAGGTTCCCGATGAAACTCGACGCCTTCGACAAAAAAATCCTGCACTTCCTGCAACAAGACAACCGCATCGCCCAGCGCGATCTCGCGGAAAAAGTGAATCTGTCCGCCTCCGCCATCAACCGCCGCATCGCCGCGATGGAAAAAGAAGGCGTCATCAAGGGCAGCGTCGCCGTGGTGGATGCGGCGCAAGTGGGACGGCCGATTACGGTGATTGCCGAAGTGGCGCTCGCCAACGAACGCCTGGATTTACTGGCAGAAGCCAAGCAGCGTTTCAGCGCCTGCCCGCAAGTGCAGCAGGTCTATTACGTCACCGGCGAATTCGATTTCCTGCTGATCTTCGTGGTGCGCGACATGGCGGAATACGAAGCGCTGACGCAGGAGCTGTTCTTCGCCTCAAACAACCTGAAATCCTTCCGCACCCTGGTCGCGATGCAGCAGGTGAAACAGGGGCTGACCGTGCCGGTGGACTGACGCATCCGCCTGCATGAACCGCTCGACTTCGGCGCGCAGCAACCGTCAATGGCAGCAGGGGACCGGATACAGTCGCTTCAAACAGAGATACGGTGTTGGCGCGCCTGACCGGGCACCATAAAAACCGCAGCGCGGTTTTTATGGGAAACCTGCGTCGTACTATCTGTACTGTCTGCGGCGGTGTGCTTGGTGACGGCTTCTTGACTATGACTATAACGATGCCGCCCTTCCGCCCAAACTGCCCGCGCTGGCTGTACCGCTTACCCGCTGCTTCCCGCGTTTTATACCGATCACCTGCGCGCATAACCAATGGAGCCGCTAAAAAATAAAGGCGGACTTGCGTCCGCCGGAAAGAAGGGAGAGGGATTACAGTGTAGAAGTGTCGGTTTGGCTTTTGGTTTGTTCGTATTTTTCTTTATCAGCCAGTTGCTGCATCTTTCCTGACACATAACGGATTTGCAGTTGATCTCCCATAATTCCATCAACACAAACAACACGAACCTGCGTATCATCCTTGGCAATTTTGAATCCAAAATTCATGAATGAATCAATCTCTTCTTTTTTTACACCATATTTTTCACTGACTGCATCAGCAACCGCTTCTGCCTGTTTTTTACAATTATCTTTCACATTGGCAAAGCCGGTAATTTCCATAATCTTCTTAGAGGCAGGCGTAACTTCAACTATATATTCGTTAAAAAGTGCATTTGGTGATGGCGGGGCTATGTAATATCTATTGTCTTTGGATGCCGGTTTCAGTTTGCTGACATCTTGTTCCGCACCCAGAGTCAAGCCAAAAGCACCGATGATTTCTGTTTCAGCGGCTATTGCTGCACCGCTTAGCAAGACAAGGGAAAATAGTGTCTTTTTCATAAGGTTCTCCATAAATAATCAAGAGTAAGAAGCCCCAAAGGAATTTAATCCTTCGGGCGGGTGAGGAAGAGCGGGATGGCGAGGATGATGTCGCCGATGCACCACAGCACCAGCAGCAGCATCATGCCCAAGCCGCTGCCGACGGCGGCACCGGCCGCTTCCGCGCTGTTTTTCGCCGAGGAAATGGCGTCATTGGTCACCCCGATGCCGCCGATGACCCATATCAGCATCAGCACGTTGAAGAGGATAAACAGCCATTTGATGAGGGTGCCGAATATGCCGCGCCGCAGTTTGCGGATGCGCGCGCCGCAATGCGGGCATTTGCCCGCTTTGTCGCTAACTTGTTCAAAGCATTCGGGGCATTCGATTAATGCCATAGGATTCTCCCGGATTATGTTGATAAAGCGGTGGGACTAGAAATGTTTCCATTGCAGTCCTTCCGTGTGGAAAAGGAATTGGCGCGAGCCTTCCTGATAGAAATTGAGCTCAATCATCATGGTTTTGGATTTTTTGATTTTGGCGGCGAGATTGCCCGCCTTGCCGGCAAGGAACAGGGTGGTCATATCGGCATCGCCCGCCTCTACCAGGCTGATTTTCTGCGGTTTGCCGTTATCGAATTTGATAGTGGCACGACAGCCGTCATAGCCGCAGGAAAATTGCCCTTTGGAGATGGTGAAATAAATGTCGTTGCCGTATTTGGCGCTTTTCCTTAGTTCCATTTTCAGCGTCGAACCGCCGTTATAGGGAAAGTTAAAATCCACGCTGTTTTCCGAGGTCAGCATTGCCCAATAGCTTTTGGTGTTGCGCATCTGGTCGGTGTCTTCGTTATAGCGCCATTTGCTGTTAACCGGTGTGGCAGCTTCCTGTTTCTCGTCCGCTTTCTTTTCCGCCGCTGCATTAACCGTGGGCATAATGTCTTTATCGGCATCCGGGTAGTCGGATATATCGGTATTGGCGCCTGTCGGTTCATTGCGGATAATCGGCTTATCATTGGCATTGGAGAGGACATATCGGACTTCGTAACCATTGCCGCGCGGCCAGTTCTGGCGATAGACGGCATGGCGTATGCCGTCTATGGTGGTTTCGCCCGCTTTGCCTGCTTTCAATTTGCTTTCGATAATTTGGGGCAGGGATCTGCCGGTTGCGGCTATCGCCAGTTCTTTGGCGGCAGCAATCAGGGATGCGGTGCCGCTTGCCGCCTGTTTGGGATTGTTGTAATTGAGCAATAGTTTCAGCTTGCGCGCATGATTCTGTGTGCCGATGACGTAATAAGACAGGTTATTGGCCATTCTGTCCCGCGTCCTGGTGCCGATGTCCTGATATTCCGAGGCACAGATATAAATGCCGTCACCAAGAGCATCGTTATAGCGGCGGGTGGGTAGGGTATTGCCGAGATATTGGCAGGCATCCTGGGGTTCCCAGCGGCGTTTGCCGACAGGCGCGGGCGGTATTGCAGGTTGCGGTGCTGCCTGTGGTGCGGATGCTGCTACTTCTGCTACCTCAGGTTGTTGGGCGACAGGCTGCACCGGCTGGGGCGTTTTGCGGGCAGGCGGTGGTGTCGCGGGTGGGTTTGTGGCCGTGGGTGCGGAGGCTGTTGTCGCGGTATTGGTGGTAGCGCCGCGTTCTGAACCCGAATCGAAAATTGCCATTCCAACTGAAAGCAGAATAATGGCAAGGGAAACGTAAGCCGCGATTCTGAACAGGCGTTTTATTTTTTCCCACAAGTAATTGCCACCATCAGCAAATTGATTGCGCAGGTTATTGCCAAATATGCCTTGCCAATCCAGTCCGGCAGTTTGGAAAGTAAACTGCTCACTACCGTGCTCGGCAATGGTAAATTCAGCAATCAGCGTCTTGGATTTAAACAGCTTACGGATAAATGTTTCTTTACCCTGAATGATAAGGGCGATATTGGTTGCGGTATTAACAGCGGTTTTGCAATGCTGTTTTTCAATTTTGTTTCGGTCAAATTTTATATTGGCGAAGAAACCGCCTGATTGACCGATAAATTTGCCGCGCGATAATTGAAAAGCAAGGGATATTTTATTATCGAGCGTTTTGCGGATAATAAGGTCAACGTATGCTTCGCCCGCTGTGTCGCCATGCAAATAGACACTGTTGTCCGAGCGCAGACGCGCCCACACGGTTTCGGCATCGCGCATGGCGTCTCTTTCCTGTCCGTATTCCCATTGGGAATCAAAGAAGTCGTCATCGTTGCTGCCTTGTCCGAAGGCGTTTTTGATGGTATCCAGAATATTCATGGGTGTGACAAAAAGTTACGGTTGTGGTTATCCGGGCGCGGCGGAATGTAACGGATACGGAAAATAACACTAGTAATTTCCGTCAGTTATCCATAGAATGCGCGCGGTTGAAATTATTGTAGATTTCTTAATTTTTATTTAACAGCAACAAAAAGTGGCGGTTTTGCCCTTTTTGTGGGGGTCGTATGAAAACTTTCGAGAAAATCAGAATGATGCGTGAAGCGAGACATTGGTCGCAGGAAGAGATGGCGGGGAAGCTGAATATGTCCATTAACGGCTATGCCAAGATTGAGCGCGGCGAAACGCGCCTGAATCTGCCCCGGCTGGAACAGATTTCCGAGATTCTGGGGATGGATATTCTGGATTTGATTCAGACAAACGGACGCGGGCTGAGTTATCAGGTTGGCGACAATAACAACAGCGATATTGCCGTTTATGCGAATGCCTCCCACGAGTTGACGGCCGAAATCGAGCGGCTGAAGCTGATCATCCGCCACAAGGATGAACTGCTGGCGCAACAGGCGCGCGAACTGGCGACGCTGCAAGAGATGGTGTCGCTCTTGAAAAGCAGGTTATGAGCGGGGCTTGGGGCGCGGTTTTGTGATGGCCGCCAGGCGGGATGAATGCAGGGTTTGTGTTTTTTTGCCGCGAACAACGGCTATAAGCCGCGCAACCACGCCGCTTGGCGGATTTTTCTCCCGCCGTTCTGCGGACACCTGCCCCGTATGCGGGAGGAGGGTTTTGGCTGCGTCGCCCGGTGGATTTGGGTCGTGTACGGGGATGGCGGGCATAAAAAAACGGCGGATAGTCCGCCGTTTTTTGTTGAGACCGCCGCTGGTTAGCGCAAGCCTTTGGCGAGGGCGTTGCAGATGTCGGTGGCGTCTTCGAGGCCGACGGAGAGGCGGATGGCACCGTCGCCGAGGCCGATGCGCGCTTTTTCTTCCGGCGCGACGCGGGCGTGGGTGGTGCTGTCCGGGTGGGTGATGATGGTGCGGGTGTCGCCGAGGTTGCCGGTAACGCTCAGCCAGTCGCAGTGGTCGATGAGGTGCCACGCCGCTTCTTTGCCGCCTTTGACGTCGAAGCTGACCATGCCGCCGAAGCCGCCGTGCATTTGTTTTTGCGCGAGGGCGTGTTGCGGGTGGCTTTCGAGGCCGGGGTAGTACACGCGCGCGATTTCGGGCTGTTTCTCGAGCCAGCGTGCGACGTGCAGGGCGCTTTCGCTGTGGCGCTGCACGCGCACGTGCAGGGTTTCCAGGCTTTTGGCGTAGATCCAGCCTTCAAAGGCGTTCATGGTGGTGCCGATGCCGCGCATGAGCTGGTAGATTTTTTCGCCGTCTTCCGCGCTTTTGCTGATGATGATGCCGCCGAGGGTGCGCCCCTGGCCGTCAAGGTATTTGGTGGCGGAATGGACGCTGTAATCGGCGCCGAGGTCGAGCGGGCGTTGCAGGTAGGGGGTGGCGAAGCAGTTGTCCACGGCGAGTTTGGCGCCTGCCGCGTGGGCGATGGTGGCGATGGCGGCGATGTCGCCGATGGCGAGCAGTGGGTTGGAGGGGGTTTCGAGGAAGAGGAGTTTGGTGTTCGGGCGGACGGCGGCGCGCCAGTCGTCAAGGTCGGTCACTTCGACGAGGGTGGTTTCGATGCCGTATTTGGCGAAGGTTTTGCTGAACATGTTGAGGATGGAGCCGAAGCAGTTGCGCGCGCAGATGATGTGGTCGCCCGCTTCGAGTTCGGCGAGGCCGAGGGTGAGGACGGCGCCCATGCCGCTGGCTGTCGCGGTGCCGCGCGCGCCGCCTTCGAGGGCGGCCATGCGCGCTTCGAAGAGTTGCACGGTGGGGTTGCCGAAGCGGCTGTATTGGTAGGCGGCTTCGCGTTCGGCAAAGATGTCGGCAGCTTGTTGGGCGCTGGTGAAGGTGAAGGATGAGGTGAGGTAGAGCGCGGGCGAATGTTCGCGGTTTTCACTCTGTTGTTCGTGGGCGCGGATGGCGCGGGTGGCAAAGGCTTTGTCGTTGTGGTCGGTCATGGTGGGTTTCCGGTTGGGGTGTTTTTTCTGGGACGTTCGCCAAAGCGGTTTTTGGCTTGGTACGCAGGGTTATCGTGGAAACGCCGCCGTGTGACGGGCGGCGTTTTGGCCATGGATGCGGTTATTGTGCGGATTCGAGGCCGTGCAGGGTCGGTTCTTCGGGCTGTGGCACGGCGGGGGCGGTGGCCGGGGTGCTTTGCAGGATGCCGATGTCGTCCCCGCTGGGGCGCAGGGTGGCGGCAGCAGCGGGGTTAGCGGTGTTGCCGGTTGTCGCCGTGTCGGGCTTTTTTGTGTCGCCGCCCTGTTTTTTCAGTTTGTCCTGTATCCAGCTGTCCACGGTCGGCGCAATCTGGTCGTAGCCCCATTGCGCGGCGCTTTTGTAGTAGGGCGCGAGCACCGAGCTGCCCCATTGTTGGTTCAGCGGGGCGGGCAGTTCATTTTCGGGGTGGCCGTCGCTGAAGAGCAGGGCGGCGAAGGTGATGAGCGCGCCGATGAGGACGCCGCGCACGGTGCCGAGGATGAGGCCAAGCAGGCGGTCGAGGAAGCCGAGGCCGGTCATTTTCAGCACTTGCGAGATGAGGAGGTTGACGACGCCGATGAGGAAGAGGGTGCCGATGAAGATGGCGCCGAGGGCGGCGATGTAGGCGATTTTTTCGTCGTTGAAAACGCGGCTGACGTAGTCTCTGGCGACGGGTTCGGCCAGCATCCAGGCGGCGTAGGCGGCAACGAACCAGGCGATGAGCGAGAGGACTTCTTTGACGAAGCCGCGCATCAGGCCGACGAGTGCCGAGATGACGAGGATGCCGCCGAGGGCGAGGTCTATCCAGTTGAGGGTGTCGAGGTTCATGGTGTGGGTTTTCTCCGGTTGGTTTGGGGTTTAGGGGTGGGGTTCGGCAGGCGGGGGAGGGGGTTGTCCGTGCCGGGCGCGCCAAGCGTCGCGTCAGCGGGAAGGCCGGGCGCAAGCGGCGGGTGTGTGAATGTGTTTGGGCGCATGGCGGTCAGCGGTTGACTTGGCGGGCGTTGGTGCCTTCTTTGCCGAGGATGTCGATGTAGGTGCTGGCGTCTGCCGCCGAGAGCGGGCCGATGAAGACGCGGTGCATATCTTTGCCGTTGATGTTGGCGATTTCGGTTTCGACCGGCCAGCCGCGTTTTTTCAGTTGCGCGATCATTTTGTCGGCGTTTTCTTTGCTGCTGAATGCGCCGGCCTGTACCCACGAGCCACCGCGTTTGGGTTTGGGTTTTTCCGGCGGTTTTTCGGCGGCGGGGGCGGTTGCTTCGCGGTTTTCGGTGAGTGCGCTGTTGGCGGGTTTTTCCTGGGCGGCTTTTTGGTTGGCGGCGGCTTGTTCGGCTTCGCGGGCTTTGGCTTTGTCGCTGCCGTCCGGATTGCTGAGGATGGGTTGGGGTTCGCCCGCGTCTTCGTCGAGTGAGGCGAGGGTGAAGGCGGGCTGTGGCGGCGGTGCGGGGAGCCGGGGACTCCTCCCGTTGTCCGTGGCCGGGGGCAGGTTGATGCTGTGCGGTTCGCCCTTGACGCTGAGTTCGATGCCCTGGCGGATGGCGGGCGGGATGTCCGGGCTGAACCAGCGGTCGAAGACGGTGAGGGCGGCGGCGAAGAGGATGGCGATGCCGATGAGGCGGACGGTCCATTTGTTCATGGCTGTTGTCCTTTTTGTACGGCGGCGACGGTGACGAAGGAGCCGAAGACGGCGATGGTGTCAAGCGGGGCCGCCAGGGTGCGGGCCAGGCGGCAGGCGGCGGGGATGTCGTCGCAGGGGTGGATGTTTTTGCGCGCGATGCCGGCGGCGACGGCGTGTGCGGTGAGGGTGCCGATGTCGCTGCCGCGCGCGCCGGGCAGGGGCGCAAGTACCCATTCGTCGATTTCCGGCGCGAGGTGGCGGTAGATGGCGCGCTGGTCTTTGTCGCGCAGGATGCTGCACAGGGCGATGATGCGCCCGCCCCGGCGCGGCAGGTCGTGCAGGTAGCGGGCGAGGATTTCGGCGCTGTCGGCGTTGTGCGCGACGTCGTAGAGCCAGCGCGGCTCGCCGTCAATTAGGCTGAGGCGGGCGGGGTTTTGCGCGCTTTCGCAGGCGGCAGCGAGTTTGGCGGTGTCAAGCGCGAGCCACGGTGCCAGCGCGGCGATGGCGGCGGCGAGGTGGCCGTATTGGTGCGCGCCGTGCATATGGGTTGGGTACGGCAGGGTGTCGTGGTAGCCGGGAACGCTGATGTGCAGGCCGTCTGCTTCTGCCGTTGCGCGCAGTTCTTGGCCGTAGCTGTTTGTGGTCGCGCCGAGGGCGGCGGCACGTTCGTAGAGGACGGCGGGCGGGTGGGCATCGGGCAGGTAAACGCGCTGGCCGGGGCGGAGGATGCCCGCTTTTTCGGCGGCGATGGCGGGGATGTCGTGTCCCAGCCATTCCTGGTGGTCGAGGCCGATGCGGGTGATGATGGCGGCGTCGGCGTCGATGATGTTGGTGGCGTCCAGGCGGCCGCCGAGGCCGACTTCGAGGACGGCGACGGCGGGTTGTCGTTGGGCGATAAGCCAGAGGGCGGCAAGCGCCGACCATTCGAAGTAGCTGAGCGAGATGTCGCCGCGCGCGGCGTCAATGGTGTCGAAGGCGGCGGCGAGGGCGTCGACCGCGACCCATGCGCCGTCGAAGCGGATGCGTTCGCGGTAGTCGTGCAGGTGCGGCGAGGTGAAGGAGGCGACGCTGACGCCGTGCGCGCGGCAAATGGCCTCAAGCCAGCACACGCAGGAGCCTTTGCCGTTGGTGCCGGCGACGGTGATGGTGTGCGCAGCGAGGCGCGGCGCACCGAGCGCCTGCCACACGGCGGCGGCGCGTTCGAGGCCGGGGTCCCAGGCTTTGTCATGTGCGGTTTCTTGCCAGGCCAGCCACTCGCTCAGGGTGCGTTTCATGGGTTTTCTGCGCTTTGGCTGTCGTCGTTGCCGACGGGTTCGGTGTCGTTATCGCCGTGTTCTGCGGGGGCATCGGCGGCCTCCGGCGGCGCGTTTTCCCCGCCTGGCGGGGTTTCCCCGTTTTCGTCCCCGGCCTGCGGCAGCGGCGGTTCCTGCATGAGCATGCCGAGCAGGGTGGCGAGTTCTTCGCGCAGGTGGCGGCGGTCAACGATCATGTCGATGGCGCCTTTTTCGAGCAGGAATTCGCTGCGCTGAAAGCCGTCCGGCAGTTTTTCGCGCACGGTTTGTTCGATGACGCGGGGGCCTGCGAAGCCGATAAGCGCGCCGGGTTCGGCGATGTTGATGTCGCCGAGCATGGCGAGCGAGGCGGAGACGCCGCCCATGGTCGGATCGGTCAGCACGGAGATGAAGGGCAGTCCGGCGTCGCCCAGGCGGGTGAGGATGGCGCTGGTTTTCGCCATTTGCATGAGCGAGGTCAGCCCTTCCTGCATGCGCGCGCCGCCGCTGGCGCTGAAGCAGACGAAGGGGGTACGTTCGGCCAGCGCGTATTCGGCGGCCAAAGCGAAGCGTTCGCCGACGACGGAGCCCATCGAGCCGCCCATGTAGTCGAACTCGAAGGCGGCGGCGGTGAGCGGGCGGTCGTAGAGCAGGCCGCTCATGGCGACAAGCGCGTCGTGTTCGCCGGTTTTTTTCTGCGCCTGGGTGATGCGGTCGCGGTAGCGTTTGCTGTCTTTGAATTTGAGGAAGTCGGATGGTTGCAGGCCGAGGCCGATTTCGGTCGGCATGCAGCCTTCGTCAAAGAGTTGTTCGAGGCGTTTGCGCGCACCGATGCGCATGTGGTGGCCGCATTTGGGGCAGACTTGCTGGTTGTAGTCGAGGTCTTGCGCGTAGAGGACTTCGTTGCAGCCGTCGCATTTTTTCCACAGGCCGTCCGGCACTTGCTGGTTTTTGTTTTTGGTTTTGATGCGCGAGGGCATGAGGTTGTCGAACCAGCTCATGGGTCAGTCCTTGTGGTCAAGATGGGCGCGGATGTCGGCGGTGAAGGCGCGCGCGGTGTCGGTAAGGCTGTCGCCGTTTTCCGCCGCTTGGTGCAGGCGGGCGACCAAGGCGCTACCGATGACGACGCCGTCGGCAAGGTCCGCCATGCGGCGGGCGGTCACGCCGTCGCGGATGCCGAAGCCGACGCAGACGGGCAAGCCGGTGTCGGCTTTGAGGGCGCGGATGTCGGCGGCGATGGCGTCGGCATCGGCCCGTTTGGTGCCGGTCACGCCGCGCAGCGAGACGAAGTAGAGGAAGCCGCCCGCGTGCTGCACGATGGCGCGGCGGCGTGCGGGGTTGGTGGTCGGGGCGACCAGCAGGATGGGGGTGATACCGCTCTGGTTGAGGTCGGCTTCGTAGTCGGGCAGGGCTTCGACCGGGCAATCGACGAGGATGACGGCATCACCGCCTGCGGCGGCAAGGTCGCTCATCACCTGGGCAAAACCCGCGCGCTCGAAGCTGTTGAGGTAGCCCATGAGGATGAGCGGGGTGGTCGCGTCGTCGCGGCGGAATTCGCGCACGATGGCAAGCGTCTGTTGCAGGGTGACGCCGCGCGCCAGCGCCCGTTCGTTGGCCTGCTGGATGGTCTCGCCGTCGGCGGCGGGGTCGGAAAAAGGGATGCCAAGTTCAAGGGCGTCTGCACCGCCGGCGACGAGGCCGTGCAGGATGGCGGCGGTCTGCGCTGGGTCGGGGTCACCCGCGCTGATGTAGGGGATGAGGGCTTTGCGTTGTTGCGCGTGCAGCGCGGCGAAGCGGTCCGGGAGTCGGGTCATGGCTGCCTCACAGGGTGATGCCGTCGCGGGTGGCGATGGTGTTGATGTCTTTGTCGCCGCGTCCGGAGAGGTTGACGATGATGCGTTTGCCTTTGCCCAGTTCGCGCGCGAGTTTCAGAGCGTAGGCGACGGCATGGGCGGATTCGAGGGCGGGAATGATGCCTTCGAGCAGGCAGAGGTCGTGGAAGGCGGCGAGGGCTTCGTCGTCGTTGATGGCGACGTAGCGGGCGCGCCCCGTGTCTTTCAGCCAGGCGTGTTCGGGGCCGACACCGGGGTAGTCGAGTCCGGCCGAGACGGAATGGGTGGCGGCGATTTGCCCGTCGGCGTCGCTCATGACGTAGGTGCGGTTGCCGTGCAGGACGCCGACCGGGGTGTTGCTGTCGCTGAGCGGCGCGGCGTGTTCGCCGCTGGCGAGGCCGTGCCCGCCCGCTTCGACGCCGTAGAGGGCGACGGGGTCGTCGTAGAAGGGGTAGAAGAGGCCGATGGCGTTCGAGCCGCCGCCGACGCAGGCAACGACGGCGTCGGGCAGCGCGCCGAAGTGGGCCTGGGCCTGGGCTTTGGCTTCTTCGCCGATGATTTTCTGGAAGTCGCGCACCAGCATGGGGTAAGGGTGGGGACCTGCGGCGGTACCGATGATGTAGAAGGTGTTCTCGACGTTGGCTGCCCAGTCGCGCAGGGCTTCGTTCAGCGCGTCTTTCAGGGTGCGGCTGCCGGCGGCGACGGGGACGACGGTGGCACCGAGCAGTTTCATGCGGTACACGTTCGGCGCCTGGCGGATGACGTCGTCCGCGCCCATGTACACGACGCATTCCATGCCGAGGCGGGCGGCGACGGTGGCGCTGGCGACGCCGTGCTGCCCCGCGCCGGTTTCGGCGATGACGCGTTTTTTGCCGAGGCGTTCGGCGAGCAGCGCCTGGCCGATGGTGTTGTTGATTTTATGCGCGCCGGTGTGGTTCAGGTCTTCGCGTTTCAGCCAGATTTCCGCGCCGCCCGCCTTGTCGCTGAGGCGTTTGGCGAAGTAAAGCGGCGAGGGACGGCCGACGTAGTCGGCGAGTTCCTGACGGAAGCGCGCCCAGAAGGCGGGATCGTGTTGTGCGGCGGCGTAGGCTTCTTGAAGTTGCAGGACGGCCTGCATCAGGGTTTCGGCGACGAATTGGCCGCCGTAACGGCCAAAATAGCCGCGCGCGTCCGGGTAGGTGTTAGTCGTCATAGGCGGTGTGTACTGCGTTGATGAAGCGCTGCATTTTAGCAGAGGACTTTATGCCGGGCGCGCTTTCAACGCCGCTGGATACGTCCACGGCGAAGGGGCGGCAGGCGCGGATGGCGGCGGCGACGTTGTCGGGATGCAGGCCGCCGGCGAGGATGCGCGGCGCGCTGTGGGCGGGCAGTTTGCCGTAATCGAAGGCGCTGCCGCTGCCGCCGCTTTGCGTTTTGCCATAGGCATCGTAGAGGAAACCGCTGCTGTCCGGATAGGCGGCGAGCCAGTCGGCGACCGCTTGCGCGTCATCAAGATCGCGCATCGGCACGGCTTTGTACCAGCGGCGTCCGAACTGGCGGCAGTAGGCGGCGCTTTCAAAGCCGTGGAATTGCAACTGATCCAGCGGCAGCGCGGCACAGGTGGCGCGCACGGTGTCGGCGTCGGCATCGGCGAAGAGGCCGACGACGGTGATGAGGGGCGGCACAGCGGCCATCAGGCGTTCTGCCCGGGCAAGTTCAAGGTGGCGCGGCGAGCGCGGGTGGAAAACGAAGCCAAGCGCGTCCGCCCCCGCCGCCACCGCCGCCTGCACGTCTTCAAGGCGGGTCAGGCCGCAGATTTTGACGCGCACCCGCATGGTTCAGTCCCCGAATTCGCCGCTGACATCCGCCCAGCCGTCGCTGTCAAAGGCTTCGTCGTGGTAAAACTGCGCGAAGTAAGGCAGGGTTTCCGCCGCGTTTGCCGTGAAGCGGCGGTAGTGCCGCCAGCTGCCGTCGCTTTCGTAGCGGCGGGTTTCTAAGAGGAAGCGGCTGTTTTCGTCCTGCCCGGGGTCTTCCAGCGTCGCCTGGATGTAGCTGTCGTTTTCGTTGTGGCGGTCAAGGATGACGAATTGCGCCTCGCTGTGCGGCAGGCTTTGCAAGAGATCGACGATGTCGGCAAATTCGGGCGCGGGGTAGTCGTCCCACGCGGTCATGACGCGTTTCATCATCAGTAGTATTCGCCGTGTCGGTAGTCCCAGGTGTTAAAGCTGTCGGCAAGGTGCATCATGATGCGCTCGACCGCCAGCCCTTTGCGGATAAGCACCGGGCAGGGATGCACGCCGCGCCCGCCTTTTTGTTCGGGAACGAGGCTGCCGTCTTTATCGACCATCGACACCATCACGCCCTGCTCGTAGCGGGTTTCCACGGTTTTGTCGGGCTGGATGGAGGCGACGTAGTCGTCCGCTTCAATCACGAGATCCACTTTGCTTTCGATGCGCTCGCCGATGCCTTCGACTTTGCCCCGGTTGCCCTTGCCGGAGGGGTTGGCGGAGGAGGCGTAGATCATTTTGCCTTCCGTGCGCCACAGGTGTTCGGCGAGCTGTTCGCCCGGCACGCCGAATTTGATGACGAAGCAACTGGTGCCGCGCCCGTCCATCATCAGCTCTTCGCGCCCGTCTTTGACGAGTGCCGCTTTGGCGTCCGCCCGCCACGGCAGGATGCAGCCGAGGAGGATGTCTTCGTCCCAGTGTTTTTGGTAGAAGGCGTCGATTTCGGGGTTGAGTTGGGCAAGCGCGCGCAGTTGCTCCATGCTGCCGCAGAGGACAACGCCGGGTTTGTTGCGCTTGCGCTCTTTGGCGTCGAATTTGCGTTCCAGCCCCGCCTTGTCGGTCGCCATGATGATGTAGCCGACTTTGGTCGGGCAGACGATGACGCCGCCTGGTTGTTGCAGGGCGGCAAGGCCTTCGGCGGAGAGGGTTTGGTGCCATTGGATGTGTCGGGTCATGGGGGCTCCTTTGCTTGCGGTAGGGTTATTTTTTCAGGAAGGCGGCAACGACGGCCACGAGGGTCATCAGGAACATGACCCATTTGAGGGTTTTCGGCTGAACTTTGACGGCAAGGCGCACCCCGTAATGCGCGCCGGTCATGTTGCCGATGGCAAGAACGATGCCGGGCAGCCATTCGACCTGGCCGCGCGCGATGAAGATGGCGAGCGCGGGCAGGGTGAAAAAGAGGGTGCAGGCGAGTTTGAGCGCGCTGGACTGGACGATGTCGTAGCGCAGGCAGCCCGCGATGGCGGTAATGAGCACAAAGCCGACACCCGCCTGCACGAAGCCGCCATAGACACCGCCGAGCCACAGCCAGAACCAGGCGCGCGCGCCGCTTTCCCTGACGGTGAGCGGCACGGTGCCGGGCGGCGGCATGACCACGGACGGCACGAAGAGCATGATGCCCGCCATCGCCAGCATGGTGCCGAGCAGGAGCGGCTTGATGAGTTCGTGCGGGGCGAAGGCGGCGATGATGGAGCCGCAGATGCCGCCGATGATGGTCGGGGCGAGGATGGCGGGCAGGTCGTGCGTCGGCAGTTTGCCTGCGCGGTAGAAACCGCGCACACCGATGACGCTTTGCAGGATGATGCCGATGCGGTTGGTGGCATTCGCCACTTGCGGCGGGAAGCCCATCATCATCATCGCCGGCAGGATGATGTTCGAGCCGCCGCCCGCCATGACGTTGATGATGCCGCAGATGACACCGAGGACGGCGAGCAGCAGGTAGTGCCAGAGTTCCAGAGTCATCATTTGTCGGGGGCGCTGTTAAAGGTTTTAAGCTGGGCGGCCTGTCCTTCGGCTTTCAGCTTGGCCTGGATGCCCGTCGCCTGGCTTTCGCTGGCGTAGGGGCCGATTTGCACGAGGTAGAGCTTGTTGCTGTCGCCCGACGGGCGGATGTCCACCGGCAGGCCGCGCTGCGCCATTTTTGCGCGCAGTTGTTCGGCCTGTGCCCTGTTTTTGAAGGCGCCGACCTGGATGCGGTAATTGGTGCGCTTGCCGGTGACGGGGCGGGATTTTTTTGCGTCCTTGTCTTTGCCGTCCCTGCCGCTTGCCGCCGCTTCTTTGCCGTCTTTACCGGCGGGTTTCGCCTCCGCCTTCGCCGCCGTTTTGCCGACGGCTTCGGGCGGCGCGGTGAGGCGGCTGTTGGCGGGCTGTTTGCCGTCGCCCTTGCCGGATTTTGCCGCCGTTTCGGCTCTGGCGGCGGTTTTTGCCGCTGCGTCGGTCTTGTTGTCCGCTTTCGGCGCTTTGGCATCGGCCTTGGCAACGGTTTTGCCGCCCGCTTCCGGCGGCGCGGTGAGGCGTTCAGCGGCGGTTTTTTTCACCGGTTTGGCGGGTTCGGTCAAGGTCTTCGCTGCTTTTTCGGCGGCGGGTTTGGCGACAGGTTTTTCGGTGAGGCGTTCGGCAGCGGTTTTTTTCACGGCTTTCGGCTTGTCAGCGGCTTCGGGTTGCGTCCTGCCCGGGCGCAGGGCGGCTGTTTCCGGTGCGGGCGGCGGTGGCGGGGCGGTGATGCCGCCGCGTTCGAGTTCGCGCTGGCGTTCTTGCAGTTCTTTGTAGAAGGTGTATTTCGGCTCGCCGTTGCGGCTCGGCGGGCGGGTCGCGCCGATGGACGGGCGCGGCTGCGCGGTCTTGCCGGGCGGGGTTTCGGCGCGGGCGGTGGTGCTGTCGTGCCCGTCTTTTTGGCCGAACATATTGCCGAGGACGAAGCCGAAGACGATGAGGACGACGGCCATCATCGAGCCGCCCAGCATCCGGGCGGCGAGGTAGTTGTCTTTCGGCGGGGTTTTGCGTTTGCGGGCCATTACATCCTCTCCCTGGCGGCGACACCGATAATGTCGAGGCCGTTACGCAGCACCCGGCGCACGGCGTGGGTGAGCAGCAGGCGGGCATCGCGCACGGCGGGGTCGTCGTGCAGGACTTTGTGCCCGGCGTCGTAGTACTGGTGCCACGCGCCCGCGAGTTCTTTCAGGTAGTTGACGACGAGATGCCCCGCCATCTGGCTGCCGGCGGCGGCGATGGTGTCCGGGTAGCGGGCGAGTTCGCGCAAGAGCGCTTTTTCGGCGGGCTCGGTGAGGCGCGCGCGTTCGGCCAGCGCCGCCTGCGGGTCAAAGGTGATGCCCGCTTCGGCGGCACGTTCGAGGACGCGGCTGGTGCGGGCATGGGCGTACTGGACGTAGTAGTAGGGGTTGTCCTTGCTGTGCGAGACGGCGAGGTCGAGGTCGAAATCCAGATGCTGTTCGGGGCGACGCATGACGTAGAAAAAGCGGGCGGCATCCGAGCCGACTTGCGCGCGCAGGTCGCGCAGGGTGACGAATTGCCCGCTGCGGGTGGACATCTGCATTTTCGCGCCGTCCTTGTAGAGCACGGCGAACTGCACCAGGGCGATGGTGAGTTTGTCCGGGTCGAGGCCGAGGGCGGCAAGCGAAGCGCGGACGCGCGCCATGTAGCCGTGGTGGTCGGCACCGAAGATGTCGATCATGCGGTCGTAGCCGCGTTCGTATTTGTCGTAGTGGTAGGCGATGTCGGAGGCAAAGTAGGTGGTTACGCCGTTTTCGCGGCGCACGACGCGGTCTTTTTCGTCACCGAAGGCGCTGGCGCGAAACCACAGCGCGCCGTCTTTTTCGTAGAGATGGCCGCGCGCGCGCAGGACTTCCAGCATTTCTTCAATACGTCCGTCCGTGACGAGGGAGCGCTCGGAATACCAGCGGTCGAAACGCACGCCGAATTGCAGCAGGTCTTCGCGGATGTCGGCGACTTCGGCGTCCAGACCGGTATCAAAAACGGTACGGTAATCCGTCTCGCCCAGGGTCGCTTTCAGCGCGGCGATGGCAGCGTCAATCCAGGCGTCGCGTTCGCCGTTTTCCACCGCTTCCGCCGTCCAGGTGTCGGGATGGGGCGGCACCCAGCTTTCCGGCGCACGGTAAAGCGCTTCGCCCTGCTGCGCGTAGAGTTCGCGGGCGATGTCAATAACGTAGTCGCCCTGGTAGATACCCTGCGGCAGGGCGCAGTCGCCGCCGCAGTGCTGCATGTAGCGCCAATAGACGGATAAGGCGAGGATGTCCATCTGCCGCCCGGCGTCGTTGACGTAGTATTCGTTATCCACCTGATGCCCGTTGGCACGCAGGATGTTGGCCAGCGTCGCGCCGTAGGCGGCACCGCGCCCGTGCCCGACGTGCAGCGGCCCGGTCGGGTTGGCCGAGACGAATTCGAGCAGGATTTTTTGCGGCTGTACCGCCTGATGCCGCCCGAAGTTTTCCCCTTCTTTAACAATGGCTTCCAGCACGGCGCTGTCGTGGCCGCCCGCAAGACGGATATTGATGAAGCCGGGGCCGGCGACTTCCAGCGCGACGATGCCCGCGTTTTGCGGCATGGCGGCAACAATGGCCCCGGCGAGCTGGCGCGGGTTGCTCTTGAAAATTTTGGCGTTTTGCAGGGCGACATTGCTGGCGAAATCCCCGTGATCCGGTTTTTTGCAGCGTTCCAGTTCCTTTGGCAAATCAAGTAGTTCCGTATCAATATCGCGCTCTTGCGCGACCGCTTGCAGGGCACTGGTCAGGCCCGACAGGATGTGGTTTTTCACGGTTTTCTCTTCTCGCGATGGGTGAGTTGGGCATTATGGGCGAATTATTCTAGCGGCTTAACATTTCATTGCCAAATGGTTTTGCGGGCATCCATCTTCTTGAAATAACAGGGGCTCCCACACAGAAAATCACGTTAGTTTGGTGATTTATTTGTTGATAAAACAAGGTGGTGTGTTTTTCTGTTAGACATTACATACAGATGTGTTACTTTACAATCATGTGAAATTAACACGACACGCCGGTAAAGGCGGTCAGGAGCGCGTCATGAACAGCGAACAGTTCAGGTTGCTGGGTATCGAAACGGACTATTTCGCCGCTGATGGCAGCTTTGTGCGCATTTCTGACGAGGTGTTGTCGTCGCTGGCGGCGATTCTGACCGCGCCCGGCCAGCATCCCGCGACGAATGTGCATTTCGATGAGGTTTTCACGGTACTGCCGGAAATGGTGGCGTTGCTGCCAATTGGCGGCCTCTTGCCGCGCGTGGCGGCGGTCTTTCTCCTGAATGAACACGGGCAGAGCATCCCCTGCTCTTCGATGATGGTGGAAGGTGGGCGCATCGAGCTGCCGCCGCTGCCGAGCGGCTATTACTCGCTGGAACTGCACAGCGCGCACCAGATGCGGCGCTGTTTGTTGATCGTCGCCCCGCATTCCGTGTACCAGCCGGCGGCGTTAAAACGCGGCGAGCGGTTGAGCGGCATCAACGTCCAGCTTTACAGCCTGCGTTCACAGAACAACTGGGGCATCGGCGATTTCGGCGATTTGCGCCGCCTCGCTGCCAATTTTGCCGCCGACGGTATTGATTTCGTCGGCATCAACCCGCTGCATGCGCTGTTCACCACCCGGCCCAACTGGGCCAGTCCGTACAGCCCTTCGTCGCGACGCTGGCTCAATCCCGTCTATCTCGATATTGGCGGCATGCGCCTTTTCCACATCTCGCCCTCGGCACAGGCGTGGTACAACGAAGCGGCGACGCAAAAGCAGCTTGACGCCCTGCGCGCCGCCGACTGGGTGGATTACGCCCAGGTGCTGCCGTTCAAGCTGCGCGCGCTGTATCTCGTCTTCCGCGACTTTTGCGACAGCGACGACGCCATTTTTGCCGCCGCGCGCGAGAATTTCGCCCGTTTCGTCGAAGAACAGGGGCGGGAACTGCGTCTCTACGGCACTTTTGAAGCGCTGGATCACTACTTCGACGCGCAGAATGCGTCCCTGCCGTTCAGCGAGGACAGCGTCGGCTGGCTGGGCTGGCCGGAAGCCTACCGCTACCCGGACAGCGCCTCCGTCCTTGCCTTTTCCGCCTCGCACGAAGCGGACATCCGTTTTTACATGTGGCTGCAATGGCTCCTGGCGGAACAGCTCGACAACCTGCGCCATTACTGCGGTGAACAGGGCATGATTCTCGGCCTCTATGGCGACCTGGCCGTCGGCGTCTCGCGCGGCGGGGCGGATACCTGGATGCATCGCGATATGTACTGCCTGCAAGTCTCGGTCGGTGCACCGCCGGACGAATTCGGTCCCACAGGGCAGAACTGGGGGCTGCCGCCGCTGCATCCGCAACGCCTAAAACGCAGCGGCTATCAGACCTTCATCAACATGCTGCGCACCAACATGCGTTACTACGGCATCCTGCGCATCGATCACGTCATGGCGCTTTTCCGTCTGTGGTGGATTGCCTACGGCAACAGCGCCAACCTCGGCGCCTATGTGCGCTACCCGCTTGCCGACCTGATGGCCATCCTCGCGCTGGAAAGCCGCCGCGCGCGCTGCGTCATCGTCGGCGAAGACCTCGGCATCGTGCCGGACGAGATGCGCACCGCCCTGCGCGAATACGGCATCTATTCCTACGGCGTGATGTATTTCAACCACAATGGCGCGCGCTACCTCCTGCCCGAAGAATACCCGGAACACGCGCTGGCGGTCATCAGCACGCACGATCTCGCGCCGCTGGCGGGCTACTGGGCCAAAAACGACATCGACACCATGCAGCATCTCGGCGTCTTCACCGGCGACGCCCAGTACCAGAACCTGCTCGCGCAGCGGGAAAGCCGCAAGGCGCAAATCATCGCCGCCCTGCACCAGACCGAACTGCTTGCCGAAAACGAAGACGGCGGCACCCTCAATGACGCTGTCACCCTCGCCCTGCACCGCTATGTGGCGATGAGCCGCAGCCGCCTCTTTGCCATCCAGCCGGAAAATCTCCTCGGCGTAACCGCCTCGTTCAACATCCCCGGCATCGCCAACACCTACCCCAACTGGCGTTACCGCCTGCCGGAAGACATCGTTGCCATGGGGCAAAACCCGCAACTGCACGCCATGCTGCGGCAAATCGTCGCTACCCGTGCCCAACCGCGCGAGCTGCGCCCCATCGCCGCCGCTGCCGCCATCATAACCACCACCGGAGGAATCGAAGTGACATCCGTCGATAAATACCTGATAGACCAACTGTTTTCCGGCACCTTTGCCGACCCCTTCTCCTATCTGGGGCCGCACGAAAACAGCAACGGCACCGCCCTGCGCGTCCTCCTGCCCGGCGCCGAAGCCGTGCGCGTGCTCGCACACGACGACCCGGAAACCGTGCTGGCCGACATGAGCCTGCTGGACGAACGCGGCTTCTTCATCGCCCGCCTGGAAGCGGATGTGCGCCGCTACCTGCTGCAAGTGCGTTACAGCAGCGACAACGTGCAAACTATCGAAGACCCCTACCGCTTCGGCACTACCCTGCGCGACTACGACAACTGGCTGCTCGCCGAAGGCACCCACCTGCGCCCCTACGAACAATTCGGCTCGCACCTCGTCGAAATCGACGGCGTTGCGGGCGTCAGCTTCAGCGTTTGGGCGCCGAACGCGCGGCGCGTCTCCGTCGTCGGCGACTTCAACCTCTGGGACGGTCGCCGCCACGTCATGCGCTTCCACCCGCAAAGCGGCATCTGGGACATCTTCATCCCCGGCATCGGCGAAAACGCCCTCTACAAATACGAACTGCTGGATGCGAACGGCAACATCCGCCTCAAATCCGACCCTTACGCCTTCGGCGCGCAACTGCGGCCGGACACCGCCTCCGTCGTCACCCGTCTGCCCGAACGCCTGCCCTACGACCCCGAACGCATCACCGCCAACGGCATTGACGCCCCCATCAGCATCTACGAAGTCCACCTCGGCTCCTGGCGCAGAAACCCCGAAAACAACTTCTGGCTCAGCTATGCCCAGATTGCCGACGAACTTATCCCCTACGTCAAAGAGATGGGCTTCACCCACATCGAACTGCTGCCCGTCGCCGAATTCCCCTTTGACGGCTCTTGGGGCTACCAGCCGCTTGGCCTTTACGCGCCGACCAGCCGCTTCGGCACCCCGCAGGAACTGTGCACCTTCATCGAAAAAGCGCACGATGCGGGTCTTCATGTCCTCCTTGACTGGGTCGTCGGCCACTTCCCGACCGACGAATACGGCCTCATCCGCTTCGACGGCACCCCGCTTTACGAGCACGCCGATCCGCGCGAAGGCTACCATCAGGACTGGAACACCCTCATCTACAACTTCGGGCGCTACGAAGTGCGTAACTTCCTGACCGCCAACGCCCTCTACTGGATCGAACACTACGGCGTGGACGGCCTGCGCGTGGACGCTGTCGCCTCCATGATCTACCGCGACTACTCGCGCAAAGAAGGCGAGTGGATTCCGAACCGCTACGGCGGGCGCGAAAACCTCGAAGCCATCAACTTCCTGCAACGCACCAACGCTATCTTGCAAAACGAACAGCGCGGCGTTGCCTCCATCGCCGAAGAAAGTACTGCCTTCACCGGCGTCAGCCACCCCACCGAAAGCGGCGGCCTCGGCTTCCAGTACAAATGGAACATGGGCTGGATGAACGACACCCTGCGCTACATGAAAGAAGACCCGGTACACCGCAAATACCACCACAATCTACTGACCTTCGGCATGATCTACCAGTACAGCGAACACTTCGTGCTGCCGCTCTCGCACGACGAAGTCGTACACGGCAAAGGCTCGCTGCTCTCGAAAATGCCGGGCGACTGCTGGCAGCAATTCGCTAACCTGCGCGCCTACTACGGCTACATGTGGGGATACCCCGGCAAAAAACTGCTCTTCATGGGCGGCGAATTTGCCCAGGGGCGCGAATGGAACTACCAGGAAAGCCTCGACTGGTTCCTGCTCGAACCCGGCTACGGCGGCTGGCACGAAGGCGTGCAGAAATGGGTGCGCGACCTCAACCACGCCTACCAGGAACACCCCGCCCTGTGGAAGCAGGACTGCTCGCCGGAGGGCTTCGAGTGGCTGGTGGTCGATGACGCCGAACAATCTGTTATCGCCTTTGCCCGCCACGGCGGCGACGGCAAACCCGTCATCATCGTCAGCAACTTCACCCCGGTGCCGCGCGAAAACTACCGCATCGGCGTCAGCCAGGCGGGGCGCTACCGCGAAATCCTCAACTCCGACGACACCAAGTACAACGGCAGCGGCGTCAGCGGCGGCAAAGAACTCGCAACCGACCCCATCGAAAGCCACGGGCGCGGCCAATCGCTCAACCTCACCCTGCCGCCGCTCGGCACCATCTTCCTCGCCTACGCAGGTGAAAACGGAGCAGACGCATGAAAAAAGAACGCCCGCCGCTGCTCTGCCATCGCGGGCAACCCTACCCGCTCGGCAGCCACCTCGCCACTGTTGACGGCAAAAGCGGCGTGAACTTCGCGCTGGTTGCCCGCCACGCGAGCGCCGTTACCCTCTGCCTCTACGGCCGGGACGGCGTGGAAACCCGCATTGAGGTAAAAAACCGCAGCGACGATGTCTGGCACCTCTTCGTCGCCGATCTCAAGGCGGGGCAGCGGTACGGCTGGCGCGTGGACGGCCCGGCGGACGCGGGCAACTGCTACAACCCGCAGAAAGTCCTGCTCGACCCCTACGCGCGCGCGCTCAACCACCTGCCGCAGTACCGCACGGCGGACGAACTCGCGCTCTACCACCACAGCGATCCGCGCGACAACGCCGCCGTCGCGCCGAAAGCCATCGTCGTCGCACCGGGCAGCTACGACTGGGAAGACGACGCGCCGCCGCGCACCGCCTGGCGCGACACCGTTATCTACGAACTGCACGTCAAGGGGTTCAGCCAGCGCAACCCCGCCATCCCGCCCGCCATGCGCGGCACCTTTGCCGGGCTTGCGCACGAAGCGAGCATCCGCCATCTGAAAGACCTCGGCATTACCGCCGTCGAACTGCTGCCCGTCAGCCAGCACCTTGACGAAGTGCACTTGCAGCGGCGCGGCATGAGCAACTACTGGGGCTACAACGTTTACGCGCACAACATCCCCGATCGCCGCTACGGCAGCGCGGACGACCTGCGCGACATGGTGAAAACCCTGCACCGCGCGGGCATCGAAGTCATCCTGGATGTCGTTTACAACCACACCGCCGAAGAAGACGAGCGCGGCCCCATGCTCAGCCAGCGCGGCATCGACAACCGCCTCTACTACCGCCACAACGCGCACGGCGACTACATCAACGACACCGGCTGCGGCAACACCATCGACGCCAACCACCCGCACGTGCTGCGCTGGATACTCGACAGCCTGCGCTACTGGGTCGAAGCATTCCATGTGGACGGCTTCCGCTACGACCTCGGCTCCATCCTCGGCCGCACCCCCGCCTTTAACCCTGCCGCACCCTTCTTCGCCGCCGTCATGCAGGACCCCGTCCTCAGCCGGTGCAAACACATCGCCGAACCCTGGGATACCGGTTCCGACGGCTACAACCTCGGCGGCTTCCCGCAGGGATTTGCCGAATGGAACGGCCGCTACCGTGACGACATGCGCGGCTTCTGGCTGTGGGAAAACGGCTGGCTTGGTGCGTTGGCGCAACGCCTCTCCGGCAGCGACGACATCTACCACCACGACTGGCGCGGCGTGTACAGCTCCATCAACTACATCGCCGCCCACGACGGCTTCACCCTGCACGACCTCACCGCGTACAGCTACAAGCACAACGAAGCGAACGGCGAAGACAACCGCGACGGCGACAACCATAACTACTCCTGGAACCACGGCGAAGAAGGCGACAGCACGGACCCCGCCGTGAACCTCGCCCGCCACCACAGCCGGAAAGCCCTGCTCGCCAGCCTGCTCCTCTCCCACGGCGTGCCGATGCTGCTCGCCGGCGACGAACTCGGCCACAGTCAGCACGGCAACAACAACGCCTACTGCCAGGACGACGACACCACCTGGCTGGACTGGGAAAAACCCGCCCCGCTGGTGCCATGCGTCCGCGCGCTGACCGCGCTGCGCCGCCAAATGGCCGCCGACGGCATCTACGACGGCTGGTGGCAGCCCGACAACGCCCGCTGGTACACCGCCGACGGCCAACCGATGCGCGACGGCGACTGGCACAACGAAGCGGCGAAAGCGCTGATGCTCGTCCTGCACGACACCTACCTCGTGCTCATCAACGCCAACCGCTGCCCGCAAACCTACCTCCTGCCCGAAGGCAACTGGCGACCGCTCTTTGCCGACGAAGGATTCACCCCGGACGACAGCCGCGCCACCCTTGCCCACAAGGGCGTCGTCGTCCTCACCAACAGCACCGACAAACAAACGGCAACATAACGGAGACAAACATGAATGCCAAAGAAAACACCCTGCCATCCACCGAAGAAATCGCCAGCCAGACCCTGGTGCTCATCCTCGCGGGCGGACGCGGCTCACGCCTCTACGAACTCACCGACCAGCGCGCCAAACCGGCCGTGTATTTCGGCGGCGGCCACCGCATCATCGACTTCGCCCTGTCGAACTGCATCAACTCGGGGCTGTTGAAAATCGGCGTCATCACCCAGTACGAAGCGCACTCGCTGCTGCGCCACCTGCAACACGGCTGGTCCTTCCTGCCGCGCGAACGCAACCAGTTCGTCGATATGCTGCCCGCACGCCAGCAACTCAACGACCAGACCTGGTACCGGGGCACCGCCGATGCCGTGTGGCAAAACGTGCACATCATGAAAGACCACTACCAGCCCAAATACGTGCTGATACTGGCGGGGGATCACATCTACAAGATGGACTACATGCAAATGCTGCGCGACCACATCGCCTCCGGCGGCAAAGCCACCGTCGGCTGCATCGAAGTGCCGCGCGAACAGGCGACCGCCTTCGGCGTCATGGCAGTGAACGAAAAACTCAAAGTCAAAGCCTTCGTCGAAAAACCCGAAGACCCGCCCGCCATGCCCGACCGCCCCGGTTCATCACTGGCCTCAATGGGCATTTACGTCTTCGACGCCGACTACCTCTACGAAGTCCTTGAACGCGAAGCGACGAGTCCCAACACCTCGCACGACTTCGGTAAAGACGTCATCCCCGCCGCCGTGCGCGAAGGTGTGCTCTATGCCCACCCCTTCGAAAAATCCAGCAAGGGCCGCAACACCCAGGGCACCATCTACTGGCGCGACGTAGGCACCCTCGACAGCTACTGGAGCGCCAACATTGACCTCGTCAGCGAACACCCGCAACTCGACATGTTCGACGAAAGCTGGCCGATCCGCACCGTGCCCAAACAAACCGCGCCGACCAAATTCTTCTACAAGCACAACCACGCCCGCACCATCGACAACTCCCTCATCGGCGGCAGCGGCGTCATCACCGACGCCGAAATCAGCAACTCCGTCATCTTCGACCGCGTGCAAGTCTCCGAAGGCAGCCACATCGAATACGCCGTCGTCCTGCCGCAAGTACGCATCGGCAAAAACTGCGTCCTGCGCCGTTGCATCATCGACCGCAACTGCACCATCCCGGACGGCATGCAAATCGGCGTCGATGCCGAGCTGGACAAACAGCGCTTCCGCGTCAGCAAAGGCGGCGTCGTCCTCGTCACCAAAACCATGCTCTTCGCGCTCGCCGCCAAACAAAAACAGGCAGAAGAAGCGGCTGAAAAATAATCCCAAGCGGCATAACCACGGACTTTCCCGCTTACACTATCTACCCCCTCCCCCTTGGGGAGGGCTGGGGAGAGGGTGTTGAGCCGCAGGCTCAAAAAAACAGCCAAGCGGCACAAACACCGGCTGACAACAAAACGTAGGGTGGGCTTCAGCCCACCACACCACATAACCCAAACCCCCGTCGTGTAGGTGGGCTTCAGCCCACCAAACCCAAAACAACCAACCCAACCACATCATCACCCACGAAAGAGGAAACCGCCATGAAAATCCTGCACATCTGTTCGGAACTCTACCCGCTGGTCAAAACCGGCGGCCTCGCCGATGTCCTCGGTGCCTTGCCCTTCGCCCAACACGCGGCAGGACAGGACGTGCGCGTCGTTTTGCCGAATTACCCGCAAGTCGCGGAAAAAATCGGCGAAACCGGCCACGTCGGCTACTACCACACCTTCGCGGGCGACATCGAACTGCGCTACACCGACTACCACGGCGTCGGCCTCTACCTCATCAACTGCCCGCACCTCTATCAGCGCGGCGGCAACCCCTACCACGACCAGCACTACGCCGACTACGGCGACAACTACCTGCGCTTCGGCCTCCTCGGCTGGGTCGGCGCCTCGCTTGCCGCCGGTGCGGATACCTGGTGGAAGCCCGACCTCATCCACTGCCACGACTGGCAGGCCGGCCTCGCCCCCGCCTACCTCGCCGCCTGGGAAGTGCCGGTAAAAAGCGTCTTCACCATCCACAACCTTGCCTATGCGGGCATCTTCAACAGCCGCCACATGGCCGAACTCGGCCTGCCGCAAGACATGTACGGCACCTACGGCCTCGAATTCTACGGCCAGATGTCCTACCTCAAAGCGGGCCTCTACTACGCCGACCACATCACGACAGTCAGCCCCACCTATGCCAGGGAAATCACCCTGCCCGAACACGGCTACGGCCTGCACGGGCTGCTCGGCGAACGCGCCGCGCAGGGACGGCTCAGCGGCATCCTGAACGGCGTGGACGACACCATCTGGAACCCCGACACCGACACCAACATCGCCAAACCCTACAACTCCGGCTACATGCAGGGCAAACGCGTCAACAAGCACACCCTGCAACAAGCCTTCAACCTGCCAACCGACGACAGCGTGCCGCTGCTCGTCATGATCACCCGCCTCACCGAACAAAAAGGCGCGGACATCCTCCTAGGTGCCGCCGAAAGCCTGCTCTCGCGCCCCTTGCAACTCGCCATCCTCGGCACCGGCGCGCCCGACCTCGAAGCCGCCTTCCGCGATCTCGCCGGGCGGCACCCGGAGAAAGTCGGCGTGCGCATCACCTACAACGAAGCCCTCTCGCACCAAATGATCGCCGGCGGCGACGTCATCCTCGTGCCGAGCCGTTTCGAGCCCTGCGGACTCACCCAGCTCTACGGCCTCAAATACGGCACCCTGCCGCTGGTGCGCGCCACGGGCGGCCTCGCCGACACCGTGACCGACACCACCGCCGATTCCGTCGCCGCCCGCACCGCGACCGGCTTTGTCTTCCACCAGCCGACCCCGGACGCCCTGCTCGGCGCCGCCGGGCGCATGCTCGAAACCTGGCAGAACGCCAAACAGTGGGCCTCCATCCGCCAGAACGCCATGGCTGCCGATTTCGGCTGGCACAAAGCCGCCGCCGCCTACGATGCGCTCTACAACAGCATCCCCTGAAACGGGCGGGCACACAAAAGCGGGGCATCGCCCCGCTTTTTTCGTCCACACGGAAAACCCCGCAAATCCACCGTAACAACCACGCAAGACCCCGCTTATAAACGCAAACCCGTTGCGCCATCCACAGCAAAAACGCAGCCGCACCGCTGCCCGCCTTCCTACACTGACCGCATCCCCAAACCAACCCCACGAGGTCAAACATGAGCGAAAAACTGCGTATCAACGGCAAACGCCTGCTGGACAACCTGTTCGCACTCGGCAAACTCGGTGCCCTGCCCGGCGGCGGTTGCTGCCGCCTTGCCGCGATCGCCGAAGACAAACTCGGCCGCGATTACGTCGTCGGCAAAATGAAGGCGCTCGGCATGAGCATCCGCATTGATGAAATCGGCAACGTTACCGGCGTCTATCCCGGCGCAACCGACCTGCCACCGGTCATGATCGGCTCGCACATCAACACCGTCGGCACCGGCGGCATCTGCGACGGCAACTACGGCGTCCTCTCCGGCCTCGAAGTCGTCTAGACCCTGAAAGACGCCGGCATCCGCCCGCACCGCCCGGTCGCCGTTACCTTCTTCACCAACGAAGGAGGCGTGCGCTTCCAGCCGGACATGATGGGCAGCGTCTTCTGGTCGAAACAATACCCGCTCGCGGACGCGCTCGCCGCCAAAGACATAGACGGCGTCAGCGTAGGCGAAGCCCTTGCCGCCATCGGCTACAAAGGCGAAGCGAAAACGGGCGATTTCGCGGTGGACAGCTACCTCGAACTGCACATCGAGCAGGGCCCGATTCTCGACAAAGACAAAATCAACATCGGCGTCGTCACCGGCGTGCAGGGCATCTCCTGGAACGAATACACCATCAAGGGCGTGACCAACCACGCCGGCACCACGCCGATGCGCATGCGCCACGACGCCGGGCTGGTCGCGGCAAAAATCGCCACCTACGCGCGCGAAATCAGCAAAACCCTCGGCGGCAACCAGGTCGCGACCGTCGGCTACATCGACTTCAAGCCGAACCTCATCAACGTCATCCCCGACCATGCCGTCGTCACCATCGACCTGCGCAACACCGACAACGAGCTGCTCAAACAGGCGGAAAAAATGCTGCACGACTACGCCCTCGCCGCCGCCAAAGAAGAAGGCACCGACATCAGCTACCGCTCGCTGGTGCGCTTCAACCCCGTCGTCTTCGCCGCCGAAATCGTCGATGCGGTCGAAGCGGAGGCGCAGGCACAGGGCTTCAGCAACCGCCGCATGCCGAGCGGCGCGGGGCACGACGCGCAATTCATGGCGGGCGTCTGCCCTGCGGGGATGATCTTCGTGCCCTGCAAGGACGGCATCAGCCACAACGTTACCGAATATAGTTAAATAGCAAAAAACAGTAACCATCAAAATCATGACCTATCCAGCCCATATCCGTAAAAAAAT